>Ga0172373_10002990_pt1 | contig 25224 bp, 13 predicted proteins | sample Lak10m_2_FD_114546 | JGI IMG/M metagenome (GOLD analysis project Ga0172373, IMG submission 114546) | Freshwater microbial communities from Kabuno Bay, South-Kivu, Congo - kab_092012_10m | ecosystem: Environmental > Aquatic > Freshwater > Lake | place: Democratic Republic of the Congo...
GGATTGTTTAACAACAAAGAAAAAACTCCACACAACATAAAAATATATTCAATGCAGGTGTGAAGAATGAGCAATCTGAGTAACTTTGGATCACAAGTCTGCACTAAATATATTTTTGCCGTTCCGCATTTCGAAGAATCGTTGGCCAACAGCCATCGGGTTAAATTAAAGTTGTTCATACAGCGTTGTTGCCATGTATCCTTAAAACACCGCCTGGGCAATTTGCTGTATATTGTCGCTTTTGCCCATGGTATAAAAATGGAGTACCGGCACTCCGGCTGTGATCAGTTCGCGGCTTTGGGCAATGGCCCATTCTACGCCCAGTGCTCTTATCTGCTGCTGGTTGGTGCATTTTTCGGCTTCGGCCGCCAGCGCTTCGGGCAGGTCGATAGAGAATGTTTTGGGCAGGGTAGTAAGTTGCGTTCGGGTCGATAGGGGTTTAATGCCCGGGATAATGGGCACCTGAATACCGGCTTCGCGGCAGCTTTTCTCGAAGCGGAAAAAGGCCGCATTGTCGAAAAACATTTGTGTTACGATATAATCGGCGCCGGCATCCACCTTTTGTTTGAGGTGGGCAATATCGGTGGCTATATTGGGCGCTTCGGCATGCTTTTCGGGATAACCGGCCACACCAATGCAAAAGTTGGTGGGGTTGGCATTTACAATGTCTTCTTCGAGGTAAATGCCATGGTTCATGTGTACGGCCTGCTCCACCAGCTCCAGGGCAAAACGGTGGCCACCGGGTTCGGGCCTGAAGGTTTTTTCGCCGGCGGGGTTGTCGCCCCTGATAAGTAAAATGTTGTGTATGCCCAGAAAATAAAGGTCGATGAGGGCATTTTCGGTTTCTTCGCGGGTAAAACCGCCACAAATAATATGCGGTACCACGTCGATGTTGTACTTAAATTTAATGGCCGCCGAAATGCCAACGGTGCCGGGCCTTTTGCGCACGGTTCGCTTTTCAAGCAGTCCGTCGGGCCGCTCTTTGTACACTATTTCCTCGCGGTGATAGGTAACATCAATCAGGGCAGGGTTAAACTCAATCAGCGGGTCGATGGTTTGGCTGATGGCATCAAAGTTCTCGCCCTTGAGCGGAGGCAGCAGTTCAAAACTGAAAAGCGTGCGTCCAGCACGGTGCTCAATATGTTCGGTTAGTTTCATGTGTCAGTGGATGCTTAATAACAAAATTTCACGCAATGACCCCGAAGTCACGGGACAAGCGCAAAGACGCTATTTTTTTCATTTGCCTGGTATTTCATGCATTGGAGTACCCAACTCAAGTTTCGCGTTTAATTCGAAGTGTTTACATGGAGTAATCCAACTTAAAATAATCATTTTCCAATAATCCTCATAGACATGTTGCTATTTTGCGAGGTTATCTTTCATTTTGTTTGTATAACCAGGATTCTGAATCAGCCATTATCCCAGTCAAAAAAGGTAAATTGTTATTCAAAAACATTGCGTCTTCACGTCCCGATAATTATCGGGATTGCTTGAGGTTTTTCACTTTGACCTAATAATTCAAATTCTGCGCCAGCAATTTCTCCACTTCGCTGGTGCTCAGTCCTTTTCGGTTCGCATAATCGGCTACCTGATCGGGGCTGATACGTCCCACATTAAAGTACTGAGATTGCGGGTGCGAAAAATAGTATCCGCATACTGAGGCGGCGGGCATCATGGCAAAGTTTTCGGTGAGCTGTATACCTGATGCTTGGGCTTCGAGCAGGTCGAAAATTTTGCGTTTTTCGCTGTGCTCGGGGCAGGCCGGGTAGCCGGGTGCGGGTCGTGTGCCCTGGTATTCTTCAACCAGAATACGTTCAAGGGCCAGGTTTTCGTCGGGGGCATAACCCCAAAACTGCTTTCGCACGTAAAGGTGCAACACCTCGGCAAAAGCTTCGGCCAGCCGGTCGGCCAGTATTTTTATCATAATGGCGCTATAATCGTCGTTTGCGGCGGCAAATCGCGCTGCATGCTGCTCAACGCCCAGCCCTGCAGTTACGGCAAAAAAGCCCACGAAATCTGATTTGCCACTTCCGGCCGGAGCCACAAAATCAGCCAGGCATAAGTTGGGGGTGCCGGCTTCTTTCTCTTCCTGATTGCGCAGGAAGTGGAAGGTGGTGATGGGATTTCCTTTTTCGTTATAAAGCTGCACACTTTCGTTATACGAGGCAGCCCTGAACAAGCCGATAACTCCGTCGGCCTGAACCATTTTTTCATCAATCATGCGGCGAAGCATCTGCTGTGCATCGTTGTACAATTTCCTGGCTTCAGTTCCTTTTTCGGGATCGTCGAAAATGGCTGGATATTTACCGCCGATTTTCCATGCATAGAAAAAGTAGGTCCAGTCGATATAGCGCGCGATTTCTTCGAGCGGCCAGTCGCTGAATCTGGTAATGCCGGGCTTATCGGGTACAGGAGGCTGATAGGTGCTCCAGTCGATGGCTGCATTATTGCTTCGGGCCTGTTCAAGCGTGCGGTAGGTGATACCGGCCCGGGTGTTAAGGTGTTTTTGCCGCAAATCGCCATAGCGTGTGGCTATGGAAGCAGCAAAAGCCGGTTTTTGTGTACCCGAAAGCAGCGCCGCAACTACCTGCGTGGCACGGCTGGCATCACGCACATGCACCACGGGTTGCGCATATTGGGGGGCAATTTTAACAGCGGTATGCATTTCGCTGGTGGTGGCTCCGCCAATAAGCAGCGGCAGGGTAAATCCCTGTTTCTGCATTTCGGAGGCAACATGGGCCATTTCTTCGAGCGAGGGGGTAATAAGGCCGCTCAGCCCTATGATATCAACTTTGTGTTTACGGGCTTCGTCGAGTATTCGCGCGGCAGGCACCATCACACCCAGATCAATAACCTCGTAATTGTTGCAGCCTAGCACAACACCCACAATGTTTTTGCCAATATCGTGCACATCGCCTTTTACGGTAGCCATCAAAACCCTGCCGGCTGATTGGGGGGCGCCAGTTGCCTTTTCGGCTTCGAGATAAGGCAGTAAAACAGCTACAGCCTTTTTCATCACTCTGGCGCTTTTAACCACCTGGGGCAAAAACATCTTACCCGACCCAAACAGGTCGCCCACTATGTTCATACCAGCCATCAGCGGGCCTTCAATAACCTCAAGCGCCTGCGTAAAGTTGGTGCGGGCGGTTTCTGTATCTTCTTCAATAAAGGCATCGATGCCATGGATGAGTGCGTGTGATAACCGTTCGTTTACCGGAAGCAGCCGCCAGGTTTCAGTTTTGTTTTCCTGCTTTTCGCCGGGTTGCTGTTGCGCGGCATGTGCGGTTAACCTTTCGGTGGCATCGGGGCGGCGGTTATACAAAACATCTTCAATCAGGGTGAGTTCGTTGGGGTCAATTTCGTCGTAAACCGGCAGATTACCTGCATTTACAATGCCCATGTCGAGCCCGGCTTTTATGGCATGAAACAAAAACACCGCGTGCATGGTTTCACGCAGGCGGTCGTTTCCGCGAAAAGCGAACGACAGATTGCTGATGCCACCACTTACCCGGGCATAAGGCAGGTTTTGTTTGATCCAGGCCACACTTTTAAGGTAATCGGTGGCATAGGTATTGTGTTCTTCGATGCCGGTTGCAACGGTAAGTACGTTTGGGTCGAAAATAATATCCTCAGGCGGGAAGTTACAATCGTTCACCAGTATGTTGTATGCCCTGCTACAAATGGCAATGCGCCTTTCGTAAGTGGTAGCCTGCCCCTGTTCATCGAAGGCCATCACCACCACAGCGGCTCCATAGCTACGGATGAGCCGGGCCCGTTTGCGGAATGTTTCTTCACCTTCCTTAAGGCTGATGGAATTTACGATGGCTTTACCCTGCAGGCATTTAAGTCCGGCTTCGATGACTTCCCAGCGCGATGAATCAATCATTACAGGCACCCTGGCAATTTCAGGTTCGGCCATGACCAGATGCAGGAATTTAACCATGGCTTTTTCGGCATCGAGCAGGGCATCGTCCATGTTTACATCAATCACCTGAGCGCCGTTATCGACCTGTTGTCGTGCAATGGCCAGCGCCTGATCGTATTTTTCTTCACGAATCAGGCGGGCAAATACACGCGAGCCTGATACATTGGTGCGCTCGCCTATATTGATAAAGTTGCAGCCTGTAAAGGATTGCAAGGGTTCGAGTCCGCTTAGTGTGAGGCCTTTTGGTAGAACAGGCCTTTGCCTTACCTGCGACCCGGCAGCCAGGCGGCTGAGCGCACGTATGTGTTCGGGAGTGGTTCCGCAGCAACCCCCGATAATATTAACGGCTTTCCCCTCGAGCATGGGTTGCATGTGGTGCGCCATTTCACCGGGTGTTTCGTCGTATTCGCCAAACTGATTGGGGAGTCCCGCATTCGGATAGGCACTTACATAAAAGGGAGCGCGTGCCGAAAGCTCCTCGATAAACGGCCTGAGTTGTGAGGCACCCAGCGAGCAGTTGAATCCAATGCTGAGTAAATCGATGTGCGAAACCGAATAGAGAAATGCTTCGAGGGTTTGCCCCGACAGGGTACGGCCGCTGAGATCGGTAATGGTGCCCGAAACCATCACCGGAAGGCGGTGCCCGCGTTGTTTTAGTACGTGGTCAATGGCAAACAAGGCGGCTTTTGCGTTGAGGGTATCAAAAATAGTTTCAACCAGCAGCAGGTCAACTCCACCTTGTATCAGCGCATCAGCCTGTTCGCTGTAAGCAGCAACAAGGTCGTCGAAATGTACGGCTCTGTAGCCGGGGTCGTTCACATCGGGCGACATGGAGGCCGTTTTATTGGTAGGTCCCATGGCGCCAGCTACAAAGCGTGGCCTATCGGGGGTGCGCTGTGTAAATGCATCGGCCTGTTTGCGGGCGATCTGTGCAGCTTCGGCATTTATTTCATAAACCAGATGTTCCATCCGGTAATCGGCCATCGAAATGCGTGTAGCGTTAAAGGTGTTGGTTTCAATGATATCAGCACCGGCTTCGAGGTAGGCTTCGTGAATTTCGGCAATAATATCGGGACTTGTGAGGCAAAGCAGGTCGTTGTTTCCTTTTACATCAACAGGGTGCGTGCTGAAACGTTCGCCGCGGTAATCGGTTTCAGTAAGGCGGTAACGCTGAATCATGGTTCCCATGGCCCCATCGAGCACCAACACACGCTGCTCAAGCGCACGATAAATTGAATTTCTCTCGTTCATTCTTATCCGTTTGTTTACAACAGTCATAACACCGGAGCAAATCCCGTGTCAACTCAACTTCATATCTAAAACACAAACAGGAAGGCCGGAAGCGCAACGCTTTGTGTTTCAATTATAATTTTCCCCTAAGGGAACAGGTATTGGCACCGTTCAGCCCCAAAGCCGATGGTTGCCAGAGGTTCACAGAGCCTGGTCTCTCCACTCTTCTTTATAACTCAAACAACAATTCCGCAAAGGAAGGTATTCGTTTGAACTGCAAAAATAGGCAATTATTCAGCTATTAACACCGGTTTAGGTGTTTTGTTCGGATATGCGTACAATTGCATGTTCCCTTATACAAAAGGCAGTAACAAAATTTCCTGCAGCTGCGAGAATGGGCCTTAACTCGGGCGGGTTTAAATTTTCAACCATTTTAAGTTCTTATACTTCAGCCAACTGTAAAGCCGGATAATTTTTTATTAAATTGCACCCTGTAAAAATGCAAATTGTATAAATTTATCAACCTGTAGCCAGTGCCCATCCCATGCGGGAATACCCTTATACCGATACTTTGGTTTGCAAAATGAATGTATAAATTAATTCAAATACCCATCAGGGACTTTGATTGACTGTTGACTGAATGAGAATACTAGGAATTAGCTGCGCACATGATTCGAATGTGTGCATTATGGAAGATGGTAAAATCATTCTCCATATTGAAAAAGAGCGACTTACCCGTAAGAGATATGATACGGGATCTATGGATGAATTCATGCCTGCCATCCTCGAAAATGCCGGAATTTCAATTGATGATATTGATCTGGTTGCCGCTTCGGTGCCGGTATGGAACGATATGCCCACCACCGGTATAGCCAGCGGAGGCACCTATACCCACGCAATGGGCTATGGTATGGGAGAGATACAGATTTGTGGTAAAACGTTGCCGTGTTACCAGATTGCGCACCATTTGGGGCACATGGCACTGGCATTTTATCTTTCGCCCTTTGATGAAGCCGATGTGCTTTCGATCGACGGAGGCGGAAACTTTACCTTTGGTTTACTCTGCAATGCGGGCAACCATGGGTTTAAGCTGCTGGCCGACCTGAAGGAGCAAAACCTTGGCTGGTTTTGGAATGCGCTGGCAGCCCGTATATTCGGATCGATGGATGCAGCAGGTAAGGTGATGGGGCTGGCGCCTTATGGCAAGCCCCGTTTCGTTGATTTGTTGTACAGTACCTACAGCCATCAGGTGGATGGAATTACCTTTCTAAAAATGCCTGAATTCCCTGACCATACAAAACCGGTTTCGTTCGCAGGTATTGGAATCTCAGAGGCGCCTGGCAGAATTACTGCTGATGAAGAAGATATGGCTTACAGCTTGCAGGAACTTACCAATCGGATGGCGGTTGATTTGCTGCAAAAATATACAAGCAACGAAAGTCGCTCCCGCAATCTGTGTTTGTCGGGCGGGGTTGCCCTCAATTGTGTAATGAATGAGCACATCCGCAAAAGCGGACTTTACCAAAATCTTTATGTGCCCTCAGCTCCAAACGACGGCGGACTTTCAATGGGATTTGCCCTTTACGTTTGGCATGTGTTGCTCAGCAATCCTAAAACCATCGCACATTGGTCGCCATACCGCGGACTTTACCACGGTGCTGCGGAAGTGGAACAGGCAGTGGATGCGGCCCGTAAAGCGGGGCTGGTAGTTGAGCATATTCCCGGTGAAGAGGATCAGAACAAAGCAGTTTCACGACTGCTGCAGCAGCAGTACATCGTTGGCATTCATCGGGGCAAATCTGAATCGGGGCCAAGAGCATTGGGGCACCGCAGTATTGTGGCTGACCCGCGAAATCCGCTTATGAAGGATATTATCAATGCCAAAGTTAAATTTCGCGAGGCTTTCAGGCCATTTGCACCTTCGGTGTTGATTGAGGAAGCCGGAGAATACCTCGACTTTACCGGACGCAGCCCGTATATGAGTTTTGCTCCGGTTTGCCGGCCCCGGGCCTGGGCAGTTATGGCAGCAACCCTGCATGTTGATGGCTCCGCAAGGCTTCAAACGGTGGATCCTGATAACAATCCTGATTTTTACAAACTCATCAGGCAGTTTTTTATAGATACAGGCGTGCCGGCAGTACTTAATACCTCGCTCAACACCAGGGGAGAGCCCATTAACGAAACGCCACTGCACTCACTCGATACATTGCTGAAATCAGATCTGGATGCATTGCTCATTGATAACTATTTAATTACCAAACCTCAACATCATGAAATCTGATCGTCCGCTGAAGAATATTCTTGTTGGACTGATTAGTCACAACCGGCCTTCCTTTACGCGAAAAGCACTGGCAACGCTCATGGATACCCATGTGCCTTTCGATCTGCTGATTGTTGACAACGGATCGGCTAAGGAAACCAAACAGGAACTTTTTGAGTTGGCTTTGGCATACGATGCCCGCTTTGTTTCGGTCGAAAATCGCAACTGCAACGGAGCTCGCGATATAATAAATCACTATGGATTGCATTACGATTATGTGGTTTATGTTGACAATGATGTGATTATGCCCGAGAACTGGCTCGACTCTATGCTTGGTCATGCGCTGGAGAGCGATGCCGACCTATTGGGTGTTTCGCAATCCGATAAAGCAGGAATACCCGGGTTTTACGGGCATTTTGAAATTGCTGATCAATGTATCCTTTTCAGAGACAATGCACTGGTAAATGGCAGGCCGCTTCAGGTTGACTGGGTTACCGGGCATTGTTTGATGATTAAAGGAATGTTTTTACGCCGGATTTGGGAAAAATACCGGCTTTGGAACCGGCGCCATCTTTTTCCGATCGATCTTGATGATATTGACCTGATGATGATGGCACAGCATGAGGGAGCCCGCGTATTTGTTGCCCCGCTAATTGTACCTCAGAACAGGGAGTTTGATTCAAGCAGCGATTCACACCGGTACAATGAGGTGCGCAACGATTTTCACAACTATGCTTTATCCTGTGTTAGTTTCTGGAAAGAATGGGGACTGAATCCATTGCTTAACTGGAACAGGGGATATACAGGCAATGCCATGAAACCAGGGCGCATTCACGATCCAATACTTCGTAAGGACTTTGAGTTTTTAATGGAATCCATAAGGGAAATAGATTATAATGTGTATAGCGCATTTGTACACAAGCTTGCCGGTGCATGAAAATTCAGGCAGATATTACCACCTGGCTTCTTAACGAAAAGCCATTGGCCTGCCCCGACGGTGCTTTGGGCAATCAGGATATTTTCCGTTTGATGCGGCAGGCCGGAATGACCATGGCACGGGTGAGTTGCTTTAGTAATGATTCGCCGGTTGTTCCGCTGCAAAGCAGCCTCAATTTACTTAAACAGCTTGGCCAGGCCGGACTTGACGCTTTTATCTGCCTGCAGTGCAGCGATCAATGGGCCGACCCGTCCCATCAGCAAATTCCGGGTGCCTGGCAGTATTCCGATTCGTTCAGCCTGCTGCAGGCTTTTAAAGATTATATTGATGGTGTCCTCACCGCTATTCAGCACACGGGTGTAGCTGTCAGGTACATTCAGATAGGGAATGAAATTTCGAACGGCATGTTGTGGCCGCATTTTGAGGCTTCAGCTGATTACTTAAAAGCCCTTAAGGTGGCACATGCAATGTGCAGGCATTATTTTCCGGATGCCCTCATTGTTTTACATACCGATCTCAGTTACGACTACCACAAAGCTTCAGCCTGGTACAAAACGGCTGCCTTGCACCATATCGATTATCATATTGCCGGGCTCTCCTATTATCCGGTATGGCATGGTTCGCTGCAAGCGCTTTCTGATTCAATTGCTGCAGTGAGTAATATATCGGGCAAGCCGGTAATGTTGTGCGAAATTGGGTACATGAACACCGGGATAAAAACACCTGCCTGGTTTGGTGATTGGACCTGCGATAACATTCCTTACAGTCCTTCAGGGCAAAAAGAATATCTTGAGCGGCTCTGGCAATTTGCAGGGGGTAATAAGGCGTTGTTATGGCCTGATATGTTTTACTGGGGCATGTTTAGTTGCAGGGTGCCTGAACATTTTCCGGTTTCTTTGTTCAGCTTCTGTGGTAAGCCGCTACCTGCTTACGATGCCATTTGCGCATTAAATTCGGGCACTGCATGAGTAGGCAGGCAAGCCATATATCACCTGAAAGTATCGTCTGGAGGCTTAAAAGATATCCGGCGGATAAACTTATATTATTGCGCAATCGGACAGTTCAGCTTTTTAGGGCCATGTGGTTTCTGTTTACCAGATTCAGGGAACACAGGCAATTACGTGGAAGCATTTTTTTGGTTTACACCATGGGCAAGGTCGCATCAATGTCGGTATTGCAAACACTTTTCAGGCGGCTGCCCACCAGCAGCAGTTTCGCTATGCATTACCTGAGCGACGAAAATCTGCACAGGCAGGAGCAAATACTTAGCCGGAGCATCTACCGCAGGTTGCATACACAACATGCCCTCCGGATTAAAAAGGCACTCCAAAGGCACCCAACAGCAACAAAATATATCATTACCATAGTAAGGGATCCTGCAGCGCAGCTTATTTCGGATATTTTTCAGCACAGGTCGCAATATCAGATTCAGCAGCTGAAGCAGATTTCGTTGGGTATGCATCAGCTTGATTTTGATTATCCTGCGAATTGGTTTTCGCAGGAGCTTATTCCATTTTCGGGTATTGATGTACTGAATGAAGCCTTTGATACCGAAAAGGCTTACCAGATTTACCGAAAAGGCACCATTGCGCTGCTGGTATTACGGTTAGAGAATATTGCGCAGGTTTTTACTGCAGCTATGCAGGAGCTTACCGGTATAGGCGGCTGGGCTCTGATGCATGAGAATAGAGCCGACAATAAAGATTATGCCGAAGAATACCGAAACTTTAAATCCACTGTAATATTGGATGCTGAGGTGGTTGATTACCTGTATAACACGCGCTATGTGAAGCACTTTTACTCAGTTTTCGAAATCGATGCCTTTAAAAATGCCTGGAAAGAACGTTATATAAAATGAATTAGCCTTCAGTGTGACTGGTATTTTATTCTACTTAAAAAGAAATCAGCCACACTCCCGATAACTTTCTGTGATTGAATGATCAAGCATTTTTTAGAAAAAAAGTAGAGGTTTTTTTAACAGTCGTAGGTGTATAATCCCTACTTTTGCCCTGCAATGGTTCCGGAAACGGATAATAGGGAATGCCGTGAGATTCGGCTACAGTTCCCGCTGCTGTAAGCTCTTGACTGGTTTCAACATTATGCCACTGTCTATCCCAAAACCGACGGGAAGGCGTTGAAAACAAACGGAGTAAGTCAGAAGACCTGCCACTGCCTTGTGGATTGTGCGGTTTACGGTGAATGAACTGCTGATCAGAACGCCCGGCGTTTATTTTTTCCGGTTGTTTCTCTGGTTTTACCCTGGCTGCACGCTCCACGATTTTTCATTAAAAACCAAATTGCTATGAAAATCAGGAAGATTGAAGTATCGGGTGAGTGGATTGTGTTAATGATAGTGCTGCTGGCAATGGCACGTTTACTGCCGCATCCCTACAATTTTTCGCCGGTTGCAGCTATGGCGCTTTTTGGCGGAGCCTATTTCAAAAACAGAATTCAGGCTTTTTTGATTCCACTTTCGGCCATGTGGCTGAGCGATTTTTTTCTTAATTATGCCTATTTCGGTAAACCGGTCCTATTCTATCCTGGCTCGGCACTGGTGTATTTGTCGTTTGTCCTGATTGTGCTTATCGGCCAAACATTGTTGCGTAATTATGGTCTTATGCGCCTGACTGGCAGCAGTGTGGCAGCATCCGTGTTGTTTTACCTTATTACCAATGCCGGCGTCTGGTTTTTCAGCGGCATGTATCCGCTCAGCTATACAGGTGGTTTAGCCTGTTATACGGCAGCGCTGCCATTTTTCGGCACTACACTTGCCGGTGACCTCATCTACACATTCACAGTGTTTTATGGTTTTGCCTTTGCTGCATCGCACATTCCGGCTATGCAAAAAATAACTGTAAAACAGGACTGATGCATTTTAGGTTTGCATGCTTGGCTGTTACGTTTGGGCTCCTGACCCTACAGGGTTTTGCCCAGCAATCGCCTGCAGATACCCTCACACTGAAAGGCGTTGAGGTTACCGGCAGGGCGCCTTCACCGGGGTTACGTTCAGCTTCGCCTGTACAATCAATGGGTGAAATGCAGATTAAAACATTGCCCGGTTACACGGTAGCCGATGCATTGCGCATGTTCAGCGGAGTTACACTCCGTGATTATGGTGGCATTGGCGGCCTCAAAACAGTTATGATTCGCGGCCTGGGTGCCAATCATACTTCGGTTTTTGTTGATGGATTTCCGGTTAACGATGTAGCAACCGGACAAACTGATCTTGGTCATTTACCGCTTGATGGCATTGGCTCGGTGAGCCTGACAGTTGGAAATGCCATGCAAATGTGCCTGCCAGCGCGGGCCCGGTCAGCGGCTTCATTGGTCGAAATCGAAACGCAGATTCCCTATACAGCCGGTAAGCCAAACCGATATGCTGCTGCTCTTAAAACCGGCAGTTTTGGTACCATTCACCCATCTTTCTCTTTATCGCGCCGGTCAGGTGCGAAATCGGGTATAGGTCTTACAGCGGGTTTCATTTCCACCAGGGGAAATTATCCCTATACCCTGCACAATGGAGCACTACCCGATACGGTTATTCATCGGGCCAACGGCGATCTTAAATCCCTGGATCTTGGCTTGCACTTCGACCACATGGGCGATAGTTCGCACCTGAAAATCAGAAGCAGGTTTTATACTTCGGAGCAGGGTTTGCCCGGTGCTGTGGTTTATTACAATCCATGGTCGAAGCAGCGCCTGTACAACCGCTTACTCACATCGGGCCTGCAATACCGCACGCATCGTAATAAAACCGAATGGCTTACGACTGCAGGATTTTCAAGCGGTTTTCTGCTTTATACCGATCCCGACTACCTCAACATGGAAGGCGGCCTGAACAATTATTTTAATCAATCAGAAATTTATATAAGTCAGGCTTTTGCTACCCATCTCGCAGCATGGCTCAGTCTGAGTGTGGCATCTGATGTGGTTGTGGCAGGCCTCAATACCAATCAATATCAAACCCATCCGTGGAGGCTGCAATCAATAACATCAGCTGATCTGAAAGCCTCTTTTGGCCGCATTGAAACAAGGTTCTCACTTGTAAATCAGCTGAGCACTGACCGCACAACCATTCAACAAAAGCAGCGTTCGTCGCTCAGTCCATCATTGTCATTGATTGTCCCCGTGCTCAATCATCCGTTTATTCGCTTTCGTATGATGGCTGGAAACAGTTACCGTATGCCCTCATTTCACGAACTTTACTACAACCTCATGGGCAATGTAAACCTCAGGCCCGAAAAAGTGAATCAGCTCAACGCCGGGTTTATAGGTGTTTTTAATCTCGGGAAGTTTGAAATTACCTGGAACACCGATGCTTTTGCAGGAAGGATTACCGATAAAATTCTGGCAACGCCTACCCAGAATCTGTTTGTTTGGTCGATGCGCAACATTGGCCGGGTAAATACTTCGGGTGTTGAGCTGCATGCAGGCATTCAAGCCCCTGTAAATGACCGTATACACCTGCTGGCAAATGCCGGCTATAGTCTGCAGCGGGTTACCGATGCAAGCAATAAGACTGCTACAACCTATGGTGATCAGCTCCCTTATATTCCGCTGCAAACATTTTCGTCCATGGCAGCTCTTGAATACAGGAATATAAGCCTTGGGTATTACACTTTGTACAACAGCCAGCGCTATACCATGAGTGAAAACAGTGCCGGCAACCGATTACCCGCCTGGTGGGTTCACGATGTTTCATTAAGCTGGAAACATACACGGCCTGCTGGAAACTGGCTGCTTAAAGCGGATATTTCAAATCTGTTGGGGTTGCAATACGAGGTAATCAAAGGGTTTCCGATGAGTGGCAGAGCTTTTTCGATTACGCTCACTTTTAGTAATTCATAAATATTAAAACACAAAACCAATTTCTGATGAACTTTAAATGGATTTCTGCTTTACTAATTTTGCCTTTTTTAATGGTCTCATGTACCGATGAACCTGATGTAACCCCTGTTGTTCAGGATACCATTGTGCACAGCTCGGCTGTTTATATTATGAATGAAGGTTTATTTAACGGTAACAACGCCGGTATTACCCGTTTCACATTCAGCGATTCGGCTTCGGTAGCCGACTTTTTTATGCAGCAAAATGGACGGGGGCTGGGCGATACCGGCAGTGATCTGGCGGTTTATGGCAGTAAATTGTACGCGGTAGTAAATGTTTCGAGCCAGCTTGAAGTAATGGATGCCGCCACTGGTATCAGTCTGAAGCAGATACCAATGTTTGATGGAAACAGTCCCCGGCAACCCCGCAAAATTGCTTTCTATGGCAACAAAGCTTTTGTTTGTTGTTTCGACGGAACTGTTGCTGTAGTAGATACCACCACGCTGGCAATTACGTCCTATATAGATGCCGGTCTTAACCCCGATGGAATACTTTCGGCCGGTGGAAAAATCTGGGTTAGCAACTCCGGCGGACTTAATTTCCCTGCTTACAACAACACGGTGTCGGTTATCGACCCGGTTTCGCTCTCACAGGAAAAAGAAATTACTGTGGGCACAAATCCATTTACCATGGCAGCCGATGCATATGGAGATATTTACCTTATTTCACGGGGGAATTATGGCGACGAAAAAAGCCGCCTTCAGGTGATTGATATGGCTTCGCAAACAGTTAAACACACCTTTACCGATTTTGAGGCTATCAATTTCAGCATAGCCGGCGATTCGGCCTATGTTTACAACTACGACTGGATGACAGGTGAGAACACCTTACGGGTGATTGATGTAAAAACAGAAGCCATTATCAGCAACCAGTTTATAACCGATGGCACGGCGCTGCAAACTGTTTACGGAATTTCGGCCGATCCTGTTTCGGGCCTGATTTTTATTTCAGACGCCATGGGATTTACCGGAAACGGCAAGGTATATGCTTTTACAAAAACCGGTAGGTTACGTTATACATTCGATGCCGGCCTTAATCCTTCGGTGTTTGCTTTTCTGTATTCCAAAGAAATCAGCAGCCATTGATCTGATTTTCTCATGAATTGTAGCAGCAACTGCGTATGCAGAAGTGCTGCTTTTTTTTGCACCGGAATCAAATTGGTTGCTTACCGCTCAATAATCAATTTCTGCCTGATTGATTGCTGACCGCAGCTAAGCTGTAGAAGGTATAAGCCCGGATTGCAATTCGAAGTATTCAGTGAAGCACAGGATGTTTGGCCGCAATCTTCAAAAGCCACCTGTCGGCCTGTTATATCGAACAAGCGCAATTGCACATTGCCAGGCGGCATTTGCCTGAGGTATAAATGCACCAGATGGCTGGCAGGGTTGGGGTAAATACTGAATTCAATAGGTTCAGCTTCACCAATAGCAGCTGACGGGCAGCTCCATTCAAGGGCGTAACCATCGGCAGTGGTGGCTCCGTCAGCATAAAACCGCAGGCTGAACATATTTCCGGTGGTGGTTATACTGCTAGGCAAAGCACTACCCGATAAGGCTGCCGTGAGTTTTTCTGGCAGGGCCATTCCATCGAAAATCCAAAGAGAATCATATCCCGGCTCAAGATTAAAATTCAAAAACCTTAAAGTGACGGGTCCCGGAAAACCTGAATAAACCGTCTCAGTATACATCTCATGGTTTCCGTAATCACCCGCAGGGCCACCGGTATCGTATAAGGTATCCTGGCATACATATTTGGGCCGGGCTGTAAATGATTCTTTAATAAGCATCCATAATTCATTATATCCATTGTCATAGCCTAGAGCCCAAATGCCTATTCCACCTGCATTGCGCTTGTTTACCAATGCATATTTGCCTGCCAGGCTGCGGTTGTCGTCAAAGAAACACTGATGCCAGCTATTGCTGTTGTAGGCATAATATGGGTTGTAACTTCTGGTGTCCCAGCGTAGGTTTTGTGTTGTGAAATATCCGCTTGAATTTGATCTTATGTTTTTGTAGGTATAGGCTGAGCCGCTGCCAGATGACTGGGCAGGGATAATATCTGAAACCACAGGCCAGTCGCGGCCATAATAGGGAACACCCAGAAGCAGCTTGCTGCTTTTGATGCCCTGCCCCAGATAATAGGCCAAAGTGTGGTCGGCAGCAAAAGGATACGATGATGTTAGTGGCCACAGTCCGGCAACCGGTCCGGCAGTGCTGCTGCCGTTCCAGTAGTAATCGTAGGCCATAATCATGATAAGATCAAGCGATGGGGCAATAGCCTGCAAATCGAAGGTGTTGTTCCAGTTTACGGCCGGTGCGGCAATGCTGAGTTCGGCCTCAGGAATGGTGGTATGCAGCACCTGCGAAAACTGTTGAATAAATGAGGTTAATCCGGCCTGCTGCGACGATGGAACCGCTTCAAAATCGAGGTTTATTCCATTGATATGTCTCGAATTTATAAGCTCAATCAAATTGGTGATGAGCGCTTGCTGTGCCTGATTGCTGGCGAAAAATGCGGCGTGTCCCGAAAATAAAGTAACACATAAATGTACGCTGACGCCATGGGCCATTGCAGTATCAACCACAGCAGCAGTTTCGAAACCGTTGGTTGTGAGCGCATTTCCTGTATTCGGATCCACCTCGTACGAAAAGTAGCATAAATCTGTAAGCAAATCCCATTGGTAATTTTGCCATGCCGATCCAATCCAGTAAGGATGATAGCCAAAAACGCGTTTGGTGAGTGAATCAGTTACTATTTTTGGCTTAATGCCTGACTCATATCCCTGAATGCTGTCATACTGTTTACAGGTAAGATGTCCCAATAACCTATAATACTCCGATTGTTCACAGTGTATCGAAATGGTTTGAGCCTGAATCAAAAAGGATGAAAACAGGAGCAAGACAGACGCGATTGAATATTTCACCAATGATTTGGTTTGCTGGTCAATGTTGCGATAAAGGTAAGCGTTTTGGTCAGATTCTTAGTGCACTCTGCTACTCAACAAGTGTAATTTCAGATAAAGTCCGGAAAAATGAAACAAAGGAATCTTATCTATAGGGATTTTTGTTTGCTGACTCATGACTTGACTGCGGCCAGACCATCTGAGAAAACTGCCCTATTACCGGATAGCCGGGCTATAGTCAAGTAGTGAGTTGTTGCTTAAGAAATCTTATGTATGATTACTACACTCATGACTTGACTGCGGCCAGATCATCTGAAAATACTGCCCTATTACCGGATAGCCGGGCTATAGTCAAGTCGTGAGTTGTTGCTTAAGAAATCTTATGTATGATTACTACACTCATGACTTGACTGCGGCCAGATCATCTGAAAATACTGCCCTATTACCGGATAGCGGGGCTATAGTCAAGTCGTGAGTTGTTGCTTAAGAAATCTTATCTATGATTACTACACTCATGACTTGACTGCGGCCAGACCATTTGAGAAAACTGCCCTATTACCGGATAGCCGGGCTATTATCAAGTTATGAGCAATTGGTTAAACATCCTATTTAAAACTAATAGAATTTATTGTCTTAAATAGACCAATCTGCTGGAGAATCTACTTTTTATCCTTAGCATGGTAACATCAAAGTCTTGATTTCTATAAATTTAAATCATTAAGTCTTAGTGATTCTATTAGCTTTTTATTTATAAGTATTCCATTTCGGTTGCAATAAATATCTCTAAAAGATGAAAATTCCCAATCCTCGGGATGTTTAACCAGACCGGCCGATACAGGATTTTGATGAATATAATTAAAAACAGTAAAAGTGTATTGGTTTTCGGGGATATCACGTGTTATAATAGTCATGTCCAATGCACTTACACATGTATTCATAGTTTCAAAATTATTATTCAAGCAAACTGCCTTGGTGCTTTTTCTGAAAAGTGATCCAGAAAACCCTTGCGTCAAATTTACAGCTCTTGTATATGACCCCAGCATTTTCCCAATTGACTGGTTAAAGGTTTTTGAAAAATATTTTTGCTTCATTTCAGATTCAGACAGCTGGCTCTCATTGAATCTCATGATTACTTTCGTGTTGCCTCTGGTTTTCTCAATCGACCGGATTTCCGTTTTTCGTATATTGACCATTATATGAAAATGATTTGGCATTAAACACCATGCAAGAATATCAGCATATGGAATAATGTGTATGTGCATTTTCTTAAGAAAAAACAAATAGTTGTCCCTGTTGAAGAATATTTTTTAACGATTATTGCCTTGGTTATAAATATGATAGATACGGTCTTTTTCGAAATGCATTTTTAATGGATTTTGGTATTTAATAGATTTATAAATATATTAAGCTGCTGTGAAAAATTTCATTCCGTTAATGCCTGGGTAAAAGCACTAACATAAAAGAGGTTTTAATATGTCAGTTAGTTGCTTTGTTCGTAATTTAATTAGAGTAAAATTAAACAAAAAATCATATCAACGAGATTCTCTTAATTGCTGAACTCATGACTTGACTGCAGCCAGACCATCTGAGAAAACTGTCCTTTTGCAAGTTAGCCGGGCTATAGTCAAGTCATGAGTCATTGATAAAATAGCCGGGAAATCATAATAAAGTGATTTTCGTATTGTTTTAGTCATCACTTGACCGCTGCCAGACTATCTGAGAAAACTGTCCTTATGCCGGCTAGCCGGGCTATAGTCAAGTCATGAGTCATTGGTTAACTATTATGCAAGTGCCACCTAAATAATATAATCTAACTAGCATAGGTTGATTATATTATTTACCCTTAAGGTTGTTTAAAGGTAAGCGTTTTGGTCAGATTCTTAGTGCACTCTGCTAATCAACCAGTGTCATCTCCTTTACCAGATGGCCGGCACCGGCAAATTTATCGATGATAAACAGGCAATACCTGATATCAAGGCTTATATTCCGGCACTGATCAGGATCATACATCAGATCGCTCATGGTGCCTTCCCAATTCCGGTCGAAGTTAATGCCAATCAATTGTCCATCAGCATTCAGTACCGGGCTTCCTGAGTTTCCGCCGGTAGTATGGTTTGAAGCCGTAAATGCAATATGCATTTTGCCATCGGCATCGCCATAGCGACCATAATCACGGGTCTGGTAAAGTGATTTCAATTTGGGCTCTACTACATAATCATATATTTCGGGGTCTTCTTTTTCCATAATACCCTCCAGTGTGGTAAAATAGTTGTAGTGAACGGCATCGCGGGGGAAGTAATCATCTACTTTACCATAAGCAACCCTTAATGTACTGTTGGCGTCCGGATAAAATCTCTTTTCGGGCGCAAATGCCATCAGACCCTGCATGTAGACACGCTGCAGACTATCGAGTTGTTGCTCAAAAGCCTGGCTTTGGGGTATCAGTTGATCAAAGTAATAGGAATAGATGGCCAGGGCCAATTGAAATGCAGGATCCTTTTCTATCGCTGAAGCCTTCGAAGTTTTATAATGGCCGAGCAGTCTGTCAGTTTTAACCGAATCGGCAAACATGCTTTTACCAACTACCGCAGCAGCCCAGGCGTCAAAATTGCCTTTATATTTATCGATACCGTTCCGAACCGCTTCGGGGAGTGCATCGGCCTGTTGATGGGTGATCCAATCCTGCATCATGGCCGAAAAAACTTCATGATCGATTGATGCATTGTAATTTTTAAAAAAGGCAGATGCGCTGCGTTTCGCCTGATCAACCAGGCGGTTGATTTCGTTGGGTGTTGTAGCTTTATCGCGGCTTTTTGTAAGCAGTGGATTAAAGCCTGCGGCAAACCGCATCAACTCTATGCCAAGCGCAGCTTCTCTTACGTAGGTTTCGCGTTCACTCACCGGAGCATATTGATCATAAATTGATTTAAAAAGTGGCAATAGGCCGCCATACGAAGCCTTGAGGCCGTCACTGTTTTCGGCCCACTGTGCAAAGCGCTGCTCGAGCTGTTGCTTTTTATTCAAAGCGTCAAGTTTGCGGATGCCGCGATTTTCACCTATCATTTTTTTCCAGTAATTGGCTACTCCTGCATACTTATCAGCATATTGAATGCGTATAGCTGCATTTTGCTGCATATAGCGATTGTAGATAGCAAGCCTCTTTTCGCGCAACCGGATAGCTGGCGGGTTTTCGGTTTCGGTAATCATTTTTACGGCATACGAAGGCAGGTATTCCTGAGTACTTCCCGGGTATCCGAAAACAAAGGTAAAATCACCTTTTTTCACTCCACCCAGCGAGACAGGTAAATGGCTTTTGGGTTTGTAGGGCACATTATCGGGCGAGTAATCGGCTGGTTCGTTGTTTTTGCCGGCATAAATTCTGAAGACTGAAAAATCGCCGGTGTGTCGCGGCCACATCCAGTTGTCGGTATCACCCCCGAATTTACCAATGTTTGAAGGAGGTGCGCCAACGAGTCGTACATCGGTAAAGGTTTGACTAATAAATAAGTAGTATTCGTTGCCGTAGTAAAAGGGTTTGATTTTAGCGCTGTAGCCATTGCCTTCGGTGGCAGCCTTTTCAATAGCCGTAATATTGCGCCGCACAATTGCATCGCGGTCCTTCTCGCTCATACCGGGCAGTGTTCCTGCAAGCACGGCTTTGGTAACATCTTCCATTCTGATGAGCAGGGTTACGGATAATCCGGGATTGGGCAACTCCTGCGAGCGGTCCATCGACCAGAAACCATCGGTTAGATAATCGTGTTCAAGCGAGCTGTGCTTTTGTATGGCACCAAATCCGCAGTGATGGTTGGTAAGTATCAGGCCTTCGTCCGAAACTATCTCGGCAGTGCAGCCCCGGCCAAAAAGAAGGATTGCATCTTTCAGGCTCGAGTGATTGATACTGTAAATATCTTCGGCCGAAATGCGCATTCCCATGCTTTTCATGTCAGGCTCATTGAGCTGTTCGAGTAAAAGTGGCAGCCACATGCCTTCGCCGGCGGTAACACTCCGAAGCAGGCCTGCACTCAGTAGAAGTATAAAAGCGAGTTTTTTCATTGTCTGTATTTCTTAACAGGTTTGATGTTGGTATCGGTAAAATCAAAAGCACTGCAATGCTGTTGGCTGCAGTGGATTTAAAATAAAACTACAAATTTTCAGCGGGCAGCAATGGTTTCAATTTCAACCAATGCTCCGAGTGGCAGCCGCACCACACCATAGGCAGCCCGGGCGGGAGGGTTTTCTGTGTAAAACCCACCATAAACCTCATTCATATCGGCAAAATCAGCCATATCGCTGAGCAGGCAGGTTGACTTAACAACATCAGAATAATCATAACCGGCAGCCTGCAAAATAGCGCCAATATTTTTCATTACCTGAAGGGTTTGTTCCTTTATGCCTCCTTCTACCAGTTTTCCGGTGGCCGGGTCGATGGGAACCTGGCCCGAAATAAACAACATTCCATTCAGTTCAATAGCCTGGCTGTAAGGGCCAATGGCTTTAGGGGCATTCTCAGTAAAAATAACTTTTTTCATAAACAAGTGGATAAGGGTAGTATGAGCTACCAGTGGTGTGGTCAAAAATAGTGCTTTTATTAGTAAAGCCAAACCTTAAAATGCAAAGATTTCTTTACACCCGCATAGCCCTCTATCCGACGCAGAGTGCTATATTTTAAGATAAATCAGCTATTGCAATAAATTAACCATTATTGAAGGTTACTTCTCTGCAGAAAAACAATTAATAATTACCCCTGGTTAATTATAATACTGGCTATGATTGCAACATTATAAATATTGAGTAAAAAATCATCATAAGAATTATTTGCGAAACATCTTATCTTTGCCTGGCAAGTAACCCTGTCCTGGCTCAGATAGCGAGTAAACGCAATGCCCTTTTGCGGGCAATAGTATAATGCATGCATGCCTATGAAATCTGAGCCAGTTAATACTGCCTTAACAGGTGGGCTATATGCTGACATTTTTATGTCATCACCTTTACCTGTTTTTATTTTTAGCCAACTTCACTTTCAGGTTGTAGCTGCCAATGATGCAGCATGCAGATTGTACGGATTCCCTGATCCTGCCCAAAATGCAATACCGGTTAGCTCTTTCTGGCAAATTGATAAGAAAAATCATCACTGGCCGGCTTACGACGGAAGTAGCACAGACTTTCATCTTGATGCTAACGGACACAAAGTTTGGGTCGAATATATAGCCTACAAGGTGCAGCCTGAAACTGACCCATTTATTGTGGTGAATATACTGCGCGTTTCTGATAAGTTGTCGATTCTGGGTGATCCTGTCAATCTGCTTGAAAAGCTTGAATCCATTGCTGATGTTCAGAAAGATGTAATTTTCAGATTTTATCCTGATACAACACTCACTTATGTTAATCAGGCCTACCTAAATACTTTCTCGCTTACTAAGGAAAATGCGCTGGGTCATAAATTTCTTGAGTTTGTACAGCCGGCTGAAGTTCCGAGGATTCTGAATCATCTTGAGAAGATCAAAAATACGCTTTCGGAGTATTCCTATGAGTACCTGGAGGTTTTTCCGGATGGCAACGAGGTGTGGTGGGAATGGACTGATATACCCATTTTGAATGCAAAAGGTAATCTGCTGGAGATTCAGACCATCGGACGCAACATTACCTCGCGCAAACTTGCCCAGGAGGCCTTGATGAAAACCGAACGGGAAAATAGTATTATACTCGATTCGGTTCCTGACTTGATGTTCAGAATTAATCGGAAAGGTGTTTACATGTCAGCGCACATAAACCAAGGTTGGTTGCTGTATATGCCGGCCGAAGCATTCCTGGGCCAGTCGGTTAGTGAAGTGCTTCCGCCTGAATATGCCCAAGAGGCCATGCGTGCTATTGATCTGGCTTTCAGTTCAAACGAAATGGTATCTTACGAATACAGGATGCCGTTGGAATCGGGTATGGCTTATTTTGAAAACAGAATCGTAAAATCGTCAGACAATATGGTGCTGTCGATTATACGTGATATAACTGCCCGAAAAGTTGCAGAAGAACATTTGCAATGGAATGTTTCGTTTCTGAAAACCATGTCAGCTTCGTCGCCATTTGCCTATTTTGTTGTTGATAACCTAACCGATAATATATTGTATTTCAATCGGCAGTTTTGCGAAATATGGGGGCTGGTTGAATTCGAGAAAAAAATGCAGAATGGAGAAATGTTAAACAACGACATTATTCCATACTGCCTGCCGTTAATTGCTGATGTTGATGCTTTTATCGAATCTTGTACCCCTTTGCAGGATATTGAGAATATTACCTCACTCGAAGACCACATCCGTTTTACAGATGGTAGAACCATAAGGCGTTACACAACCCAGGTAAGGGGCGAGCAGAATGAATATTTTGGAAGGCTGTATATTTTTGAAGATATAACAGAGCGCATAAAAGCAGAGGAAGCGCTGAAAAGCAGCGAAGACAGGTTTCATAGTATGTTTTATGCCCATGAAAATGTAATGCTGCTTTCAGACCCGGCAACCGGCGAAATTATTGAAGCCAATAAAGCCGCCACAAAATACTATGGCCGCGATTTCTATGCTGAAAATAAGGTGCATTTGAACGAAATTTTTACCAATCCGCTCCGGTGTAAAAGCAGGGTTTCTAAAAAGCAAATGCCGGCACTGGGCAAGTACTTTAAGAATATTGTTTCTGGTGGACACGAACGCAAGGTCGAAATTTATAGTTCAGATGTAGAAATTTCAGGCAAGCAAATGCAGTTTGATATCGTTCATGATATTACTGAACGCAACAAAATGCAGGAAGCATTGCTCGACAGCGAAATGCGATGGAAATTTGCGCTTGAAGGAAATGGTGACGGGCTATGGGACTGGGATATCTCAACCGGTGAGGTATATTTTTCGAACCAGTGGAAAGCCATGCTTGGCTTTGCCCCCGAAGAGATAGACAACAATCTCTCGGAATGGGAAAAACGGGTGCATCCCGACGATCTTGAGAGTACATATGCTTTGATTAACAAGCATTTGCAAGGTGAAACCGATAGTTATGAAAGTGAACACCGTGTTTTATGTAAGAATGGAACTTATAAATGGATTCTTGATAGAGGTAAAATTATTTTAAGCGGAAAGGATGGTGTGGCACAGCGAATGATTGGCACCCACCACGATATTTCAGAACGTAAAAGATCAGAAGATAAAATTCGCGACAAAAGTCTTGAACTTGACTCTCAGAATCGCTTTTTGAACGATTTGCTCGAATTACTACCCTTCAGGCTTTATTGGAAAGATAAGGATTTGAGATTTGCCGGAGCCAACAGATTATTTCTTCAGGATAAAAAGCTCGAATCTGTCGGTGATATTTTAGGTAAGCGAAATGCTGAAACCAATTGGAAAGAATATGCAAAGGCCGATGAAAGAGACGATTATGAAATCATACAGTCAGGTATCCCCCGAATGGGTCGCGAAATTGAATATCTCGTTGGGAGTGGAAAAAAAATCTGGATCCGGATCTATAAAATGCCCATAAGAGATGCTTCAAACAAAATAAATGGAATATTTGTTGCCTACGAAGATATTACCCACAGAAAAATCGCTGAAGAGAAAATTGCCCGTAACGAGTACTTTCTAAATGAACTGGTGAATCTGATAGGGCACCTGCTTAAATTTGACTCAACCGAGAAGTTATTCGGCGAGTTAAGCAGAAGATTACCCAGGCTTTTTTCGGCAGACTCGTGTTATATGGTGCAGAAAATTTCGGGGGAACCGGCTGACGATATACAGTATTTTGCAACCCATACTCTGTCAGCTTCGGTTAAAACTGAAGTTGATGCAATTTTATTATCACTATCCGATAATCTGAGTGTTTCGGCTGATCCATTGATTTATAATTTTTATGATCAGGATGGCAAGCATCCGTATAAAGGGCCAACGCATCCCATTGGTGATATTGTGCTGGCAATGCCTGTTATATATAATCGCACAACGGTTGGCGCGGCAATACTAGGTTTCAGAAATCTGCACAAATTCTCATCTGATCAGATAGAGGAAGCCAGGCTAGCGTCGAATATGCTGTCACTGATTGTTGCCCGCAATAATGTTATGGCCGACCTCAACCAAAGCGAACGCATGATGCGTTCCTTTATCGAGAATGCGCCGGTTGGTATTATGGCTGCTAACCGTAAGGGCGAGTATAAGCTAGTAAATGAAGCAGCTGCCGAACTTACCGGATATACTGTTGAGCAGCTTCTCAGTATGAATGTATCAGACCTGGTGCATCCTGAAACAGCTGATACAGGCATCTTACATTTTAACAGAATCATCGAATCGGGAGTCGCAGTTGATGATTCACTGATCAGAAGAAGTGATGGCTCAGGCATATGGTGCACCATTCAGGGAGTCAAGCTATCTGACGATCTTTATCTGGCATTCCACATCAACATCAACGAGCGTATTCTAACGCGAAAAGCACTCATTGCCGAGAAAAGTCTGCTTACGGCGCTGTTTAACTCAATACCTGAAGTGGTGTTTTACAAAAGCCCCGATGGCAGATACCAGGGTGGAAATATTGAATTTGAAAAAACCCTTGGTTGCCAGCTGGCTGATATAAAAGGGAAAACCGATGCTGAACTCTTTGATGTCAAAACTGCTAAACTGCTTAACCGAAACGACAAGCAGGTAATTGAGTCAGGTGCTCCAATGCTTTACGAAGAACTTATACCGGTTGAAAAGAATAATAAAAGCTATTTTGAAACACTAAAGGCACCATTTTATGATCAGAACGGCAATTTGCTGGGAGTACTGGGTGTAAGCCGCAACATTACAGAGCGCAAGAAATTTGACGCCTTATTACGTGAAAAGGAATCCTGGATGCGGGCTTTGCTTAATTCGATGAAAGATCTTGTTCTCGTAATTGATCACAAAGGCAGATTTACTGAAAGCTATAACCTGTCTGATAATCAATCGCTTTTTGCCAGCGAGAGTTCTATAATCAATGTGCATTATTCTAAAATATTACCGGCTGATGTTACCGAAAAGCTCGAAAATGCCTTGTCGCAGATAAGGCAGGGGCGCGACAAACAGGCGTTTTCGTACACC
>Ga0172373_10002991_pt1 | contig 25216 bp, 3 predicted proteins | sample Lak10m_2_FD_114546 | JGI IMG/M metagenome (GOLD analysis project Ga0172373, IMG submission 114546) | Freshwater microbial communities from Kabuno Bay, South-Kivu, Congo - kab_092012_10m | ecosystem: Environmental > Aquatic > Freshwater > Lake | place: Democratic Republic of the Congo: South-Kivu...
GCTGCGGCCGTGGGTGGGGACGCGCAGACGATCGCCGGCGGGAGCGCGGAGATGGGCGGACGGCGCTTCACGATCAAGACAACGGGTGGATACGAGACGTTGGACGACGTTGGCATGACGCCGGTGGGTGGCGGATCGGGAGCGGTGATCCGGTTGCGGGATGTGGCGACAATTGCGTGGGGGTACCGGGAACTGGAGCACATCGGACGGTTCCGTGGGGAGCGCGCGGTGTTCGTGACGGCCATGCCGCAGAAGGGGGCGAACACGCTGGCCTTGCGTGGAGCGTTGAAGGAGCGGTTGGCGGAGTCCCGGGCAAGGTTGCCGGGCGGGATGCGACTGGAGGAGGGCTTTGACCAGGCGACGAACGTGGAGGCGCGTTTGGGTCGGTTGGAACACGACTTCCTGATCGCTTTCGGGTTGGTGCTGGTGACGGTGCTGCCGCTCGGGTTGCGGGCGAGCTTCCTGGTCATGCTGAGCATCCCGATGTCGCTTTCGCTGGGCCTGATGTTGCTGATGCAGTCGGGTCATTCGTTGAACCAGCTTTCGATCGTGGGTCTGGTGATCGCGCTGGGGTTGCTGGTGGATGACAGCATCGTGGTGGTGGAGAACATCACGCGGTTGCGGCGGCAGGGGCTGGGGCCGACGGAGGCGGCGATCGCGGGGACGCGGCAGATTGCGGTGGCGGTGGCGGGCACGACGGCGACGCTGCTGTTCGCCTTCCTGCCCTTGCTGTTGCTGCCGGGCGGACCGGGACAATTCATCCGGGGATTGCCCCTCGCGGTGGTGTACACGGTCGGCGCGTCCTTGGTGGTTTCCCTGACCGTGGTGCCGTACCTCGCGGGGCGTTTCCTGGGCGGGACGGCCGCGCCGGAGGGCAACCGGTTGCTCCAGTGGATGGAGTGGTTGATCCACGCGACCTACCGGCCGTTCCTGCATCGGGCGATGGCGCATCCGTGGTGGACGCTGGCGCTGACGGGCGGGTTGTCGCTGGCGAGCCTGGCGCTGGTTCCGGTGATCGGGTTCAGCCTGTTTCCCAAGGCGGGCACGCCGCAATTTGCGATCCGGATCTACGGCGGCGAGGGCAACTCGGTGGCGGCGACGGACGAAATCGTGCGGCAGGTGGAGGCGGCGGTGCAGGCGACGCCGGGTGTCGACTGGTGGTTTGCGAACGTCGGGCGGGGAAACCCGCAGATCTATTACAACGAGATCCCCGAGGAGTTGTCGGCGCGCATCGGGGACGTGTTCTGTGCGTTGAAGGCGTGGGATCCACGACGGAGTCCGGCGGTGCTGGAGGATCTGCGGTGTCGATTGACGGTGATTCCCGGAGCGCGGATCGTGGTGAAGGAGTTCGAGAATGGGCCGCCGATCGAGGCACCGATTGCGATCCGGGTGTTCGGCGAGGACCTGGGGGAATTGCGGAAGCTTTCGGCAGAGGTCGAGCAGGCACTGCGGACGACGCCGGGAACGGAGTCGATCGACAACCCGCTGCGCGTCTCGCGGACGGATGTGCGCGTGCGGTTGGATCGGGCGAAGGTAGGGTTGCTGGGCATCGCGGAGGCCGAGGTGGATCGGGCGGTGCGCCTTGCGTTCGCCGGGTTGGAGGTGGCGCGGTTCCGGGAATCGGATGGGGACGAGTACGGGGTCGTGCTGTCCTTGGGACGGAAGGATCGGGCGAACCTGGAGCACTGGGAAACGGTGTGGGTGCCGACGGGCAGCGGGCGTCACGTGCCGTTGCGGGAGGTGGCGACGCTGGAGATGGAATCGGCGCCGCCGTTGATCCAGCGGTACAACCGGGAACGTTCGGTGACAGTGACCAGTCAGGTGGGGCTGGGGCAGAACACGGATCGCGTGACGCAGGCGGTGGTGTCCAAGCTCAAGGCCATGCGGTGGCCGCCGGGGTATCGGTTCGGGCTGGGCGGCGAGGTGGAAAGCCGTGAGGAAAGCTTTGGCGGGCTGGGCGCGGCGGTCGTGCTCGCGGTGTTCGGCATCCTCGCGGTGCTGGTGCTGGAGTTCGGGGACTTCCGAGGGACGGTGGTGGTGGCGAGCGTGATTCCGTTGGGAGTCGTGGGCGGGTTGGTGGCGCTGGCGGCAACGGGCTATTCACTGAGCTTCACGGCCAGCATCGGGTTCATTGCGCTGATCGGGATCGAGATCAAGAACAGCATCCTGCTCGTGGATTTCACCAACCAGTTGCGTCATGAGGGACTTCCGTTGCGGGAGGCAATCGAGCGCGCGGGTGAGGTGCGCTTCCTGCCGGTGGTCCTGACCACGATGACCGCAGTGGGGGCGCTGCTGCCACTGGCTACGTCAGGGTCGGCGATGTACTCGCCGTTGGCGTGGGTGATCATCGGGGGATTGGTGAGTTCGCTGGTGTTGAGCCGGGTGGTGACGCCGGTGATGTACGGGTTGTTGCCGCCGAAGGGGGGGATGGATGTTCCCAGTCGCCAGTTGCCAGTTGCCAGAACCGGCAATGAAGGCCGGGTACCCTCACCCGGCGGAGGGCGAAGAGAGCTTAAGATTCGAGTTTGAAGGCCCAGTCACTGCCTCGTGACCTCGTCAGCTACCTTGCGTCGTCTGGCAACTGGCAACTTCCAGACTACGCGTCGGTCCGGACGAAGGATTCCATGAGGGGGGCGAAGGCTTCGATGGGTGGGGTGATCATCGTGGGGTCCTTGCCGCGGTCGTCGTAGCGGCGGACGGTGACGGCGGTTTCGAACTGGGGGAGCTTCTCGAAGGCGGCGGCTTCGTCGGGCGACATGGGGCCGCCCTGTAGGGCGAGACTCTTGCGGGAGGCATCGGAAAGGCCTTCGTAGTATCCGGTCTCGCGGAAGCACAGGTAACGCTTCGACGCGGCGTGGAGTCGGATGGGTTCGACGATGGCCGGCGGGAACCAGGCGGAGAGGCGATTGGCCCCGACGTGTTCGTGACGGGTGTCGACGCCCTTGTCGGCGATGTCCTCGCCGAGGTCATGGAGGAGGTGGCCGAAGTCGTGGAGGAGGCTGGCGACGATGACATCGGCGGGTTGGCCTTCCTGCTGGGCGAGGGTGGCGCACTGGAGGGCGTGCTGGGATTCGGTGATGGCCTCGCCGTACATGCGGTGGCCATTGCGGTGGTAGACTTCGAGGATCTGCTGGACGACTTCGCTGCGGTTCATCGAGGGCAGCTTCACACGGGGTGGGAAGGTCGCAAAGTGAAGATTCGATGGCGTCGGCGGAGTTTGAAGTTTGAAGATTCAAGTTTGAAGCCAGGCCTGTAGGTAACATGTCAGCCGACCTAATGAGGCAGGAGTAGGAAACTGGGATCTGGGAACTCTCCATCCACAGCCTCGTTACCTCGTCTGCTACCCGTTGGAATCTTGAAACTGAAATGGCGACGAGGACGTCACCGCCCCGTTCCAGATGGGGGCAGTGTCAAGATGCGTCCCGGGGCAGGTGTCCCGCGGAGGGGGTGGGCGCGGGTTGCCCCTTGAGGGATTGGGTGGGGTTCCGTTAGTGCTGCGAGAGCGTCGAAGGGAGCACGCGCGCGGCGGGGTCCGGGGGCACAGGGAGACTCGTTGGTGCGTCGTGCGGAGCCGTGCAAGGAGCGGTCCCGTTGGCGCGGCATTTCATCATGAAACAATCCAATCCTTGTCGTGCGCTGCGGAGTCTTGGAGTCCTGGGACTGATGGGCGCGGCCACGGCAGTGCACCCGGCGGTGGTGGTCCTCGACACGGACCTCGAGAACGCGTTGATCACCGAGCGGATCCTGCTGCCGGGCGGCGGACTGGTGTTCTCGGCGGAATTTGGTTTCGAGACATCGGAGGTCGTCGTCGACAACGCGATCCTCGATTCGATGACTTTGACGCTGGTGGATCCGATCGGCGGACAGGTGGCGGTGCTGGCCACCCTGGATGGGGCCGGATTGATCGAGGCACCGGATTCGCCCGGGGCGCTGGTGCTGGACCCCGGGACGATCCGGTTCCGGACGATGGAACCGCCGGTGGCGTCGGAGTTGGGGGGATGGCAGTCGTTCACGATCACGGTGGAACTGCCGCCGGAGCTGCGGGACCTGTCGCTGGAATTCTTCGTGGACCTGCTGAGCAACCTGGATGGCGTGCCGTCGCGTGCGTTCGTGGGGGCGACGGCGGTTCCGGAGCCGGGAACCGCGGCGGTGGCGGTGGCGATGGGATTGGCCGGTTGGTGTGTCTGGCGGCGGCGTGGGTTGGCCGGGCGTTGATGGCGTGTGGGGAAACGGTGCTGCGTGGAAGGAGGAGTGGATTACATGAAGCGGATTCTTTTGTGGGTGTGGCCGTTGCTGGTGGCGTTGGGCCTGCGCGGGGCCAACGTGGATTTCCAGGTTGCGGGAGAGACGATGACGCTGGAGTCGCGGTCGGCGACGGAGGTGCAGGTGTTCTGGCGGGGCTTGCGGCTGAACCGGGCAACGGGATTCTGGAACGTCGACCTGGTGGTGCGCAACGCGGGGGCGCAGGCGTGGACAGGGCCGCTGGTGGTGCGCCTGGAGGCCTTCACGGAAACTTCAGGACCGGGCAATGCGACCGGCACGGACTCCGGCGGTCGGCCATACATCGACCTGACCTCGCGATTGACGGACAACCGGCTCGCGGCGGGCGCGGAGACCCGGTCTGTGGTGGTGACCTTCGCGGGCAGCACGCGGCCACCGACCCTGACCGGCATCGCCTACAGCGGGCCGACGGTGGCATCGCCGGCGGCGTTTGTCCGGACCGTGGATGGCGCGGGACTTCCGTTGGCGGGGGTGACGGTGACCGAGACGGGACCGACGGGAAGCCGGACGCGTCAGACGGGAAGGCGGGCAGGCGCGGTGACGTTGGGGCAGGGGGCGGGAAGCCACACATGGAAGTTCGCGAAGGACGGCTACCTGCCGGTGTGGCGGCAGGCCACGCTGGGCGGGAGCGGGGTGACCGGGATCGCGGGCCCGTGGTTGGCGCTGCGGGACGGAGTCAGCGGAAACATCGGTGCTGACGGCGGACAGGTGGCGACGGCGGACGGGGCCGTGACCGTGTCGTTTCCGGCGGGAGCGTGGGTGACCCCGGAGGCCGAGCGGGTGACGGTGTTGAACGGACAGACGCTTCCCGGATTCCTGCCGGCGGGGTGGAGTCCGGTGCGGGCCTTCTGGGTGGAGGCGGATCGGAGCCCAGCGGTGGCGGGCACGGTCAGGGTGGTGCCGGGAGCGGCGTTGTCGGCGCAGGCACGCTTGGCGTGGGTGCGCTGGGATGAATCGGGGTTGGTGTGGCGCGTTGTTTCCGTCCCGACCGGGGCGGGGACGGCGACGATGACTTTCGGGATACCTTCCCTGGGGGCCTATGCGTTGGTGGTGGGAGATGCGGGTGGGGGAGCACCGGCATCTCCCACCGAGACGGTGGGACTTCCGGCGACGTCAGCGACGGAGGCCTCGGCGGTGGGCACAATCGCAACGGCGACGGTCAGTCCGGCCTCCAGGGCGGCGAGCACGGTGGCGTCGGATGTGGCGGTGATGGCGCGGGTGGAATTCCGGTCGACGGCTGGCGCCTTGGCCAGCGGGACGGTGCTGGAGTGCACCGTGACCGAGAGCTACCTGCTGATGGACGGCACGACCCGGGTGACTCCGTCGTATGCGTTGAGCGTGGTGGGGTATGGCTGGGGAACGGGGAGCGAAGGCGTGCTCGCGGCGGAGTTTCCGATGCGGCCATGGCTCCTGTTGCCGGGGGAGACGCTGGACCGGGCGACGATCTCGGTTTCGGTGCGGGCACCATCCGCGTTCGCGGGGACACTGTTGAGCAGTGGCGTCGGCGCGGTAACGGCGGATGGGTATTCGCTGACGGCGGGCGCAGGAGACTTTGAAGGAGACGCGGCGGTGGAGGTTGCGGGTCGCGAGTTGGCGTTGGTTGAAACGATGGCGGGCGACGGAGCGACGCCGGTGGCGGCGTTCGAGGTGGTGTCGGAAGACCTTGAATCGGGTGGGCGTCTCGACCTGACCGTACCGGCGGTGGAACCGAACGGTTGGTTCGTGCTGGGACGGGTGACCTTCACGGCGTTTGAAATCGGGATCGAGCCCGTGGAGCGGTACCGCTCGGATGCAGCCGGCCTTCTCCAACGGCTCGAGCCGGAGGATGGCAGTGGACTGGGTGGTGTGGACGGCGCTGGGTTGTACATCCTGATGCAGATGGCGTCGGGGCAGGCCCTGGTGCACGGGGTCGCGCGCGACCGGTCCGGAGAACTCGCGGAAGGCCTGACGCTGCGGCTTGGACCGTGGACGACGTTCAGCGATGCCGCGGGCGGCTGGAAGTTGGTGGCGGGCGTGGGCAGCGGCAGCGTCGAGGTCCAGGATCCGGAGACCGGGGACACGACGGGGACCGTGGTGGCGGTGGCGGAGGATTTGGCGGCGGTAGAGATGGCCGTGGCTTCGGCGCCTTCGGCTCCGCGGGTCAGCGGGGTGAGTCCGGCCGATGGCAGCACGGGCGTGGCACGGGTGACGCCGGTGGAAGTGACCTTCACCAAGGCGGTGAATCCGGGGACGATCGTGCTGGATGGCGTGCGGTTGCTGGACGCCCTGGGCGAACCGGTGGCGTCGAGTCTCTCCCTGAACCTCGCCGGGACGGTGGCGACCCTCCTGCCGACCTCTCCGCTGGATGGGGACGCGACCTACCAGATCGAGGTGGCGTCGACGGTGGCCGATGCTGACGGACGGTTGATCGAAGGCGAGCGCCAGTTCTGGTTCACGACGGAGACCGACGTGCTGACCCGCTCCGAGGCAACGCTCGTGATCTACGAGCCGGTGGACGGACGCGCGGGCATGTCGGGTGGGAGTGGATTGGCGGAGCCGGAGTCGCCGGTGATCCTGGTGAACGAGACCACGGGATACACGGCCACGGTGCTCTCTCGGATCGACGGGAGCTTTTCGAACAGTGTTCCAGCCGGAGTGGACGACACCCTGTTGGCGGTGATCGTCAACCGGAACGGCACCCAGACGGTGGTGAACACCGCGCGTCAGGTGTTCCGGGATGGAACGATCGGATTGTTCAGCGGCGGGGGTGTCGTCGAGGCGGCGGGACCGCATGGTAGCCTGGAGATCGAGGTGGATGCGGGAACGGTGCGCGGGCGTGCCCTGATCCAGGCCTCGGTGATCGGCACGAACGAGGTGGCCGAGTTGGTGTCGACGAACGCACCGGCCGAAGGGCAGGTGCTGGGGGCGTTCCGGTTGGGGGGATCCGGAGACCTGGCGTCGTCGCCGCACGTGCGGTTCCCGTTCGACACGAATGCGCTGCCGGCCGGGGTGGATCCGGCGGCGGCGACCTTCGCGTTGGCGGCGTACCACGAGGTGGACGGCGTGATGGTGTACGAGGTGATCGACCGGATGTCGTTCGAGGATGGGAAGCTCGTGACGCATTCGCCGCCGTTCGTGGGGTTGGCGCTCTCCTTCACCTCCGTGGGGGCCGTGTTCGGGGATCTCCTGATGGCGCCGTTGTACCTCGCGGCGGGTAACTCGATGACCGTGGCCGGCCGGGTGCTTTCCGGGGAGTACGACACGGGAGGGCGTTTACAGACCTCGACGCTCGTGCCCGTGCCGGGCGCAACGGTCAGCGTCTACCCGAATGGAACGGTCGGGGGATTACCGGGAAGGTTGACGCCGGGATCGGTGACGGTGGTCGCACGGGGGACCAACGCGGCGTTCTCGTTCGTGGTGCCGGGTTCGCAGGCGTCGATGTTGGTGGCCCGCAGCCCGCGGTTTCCGGGAGTCCTTGCGACGCATGCGGTCAGTCCTGCGTCGTTGGAGGAACGCGTCGCCACCTACGGCATCGCCTCGGGACAGGATGTGATCTTCAGCCGGGCGCGGACGCAGACCGGACCGGACTGGACGAAGCCGGACCTCGTCTTCTCGCACACGCCCTATTTCGCGCCGGTGGGATCGAACATCACCGTACGGGTCACGGCCGTGGACGACCGGACGGCGCCAGTGATCGAGGTGGAGGTGGAGTCGGTGGAAAGCCTGGCGGGCGGGGTGACGACGTCGGATTTCGACGCGACGATCGTCAACTCCACCAGCGAAGCGGTGGGTGCGACGACATCGAGGAATACGATCGAAGTGAGTTGTGTGCGTGCGGCGGTGGTGACGTTGCGGGCGACGGCGACGGATGGTTCAGGCAACCAGAAGCAGGCGAGTTACACGGTGGTGTTTGGTGGGGAAGCGCTCACGGGGACGGATCCCCTGGAATCGCCGGATCCGAGGGATGGAACGGGGCCGCGGGTCGAATCCACGGTGCCCACGATCGGTCAACGGGCGATGATCCCGGGGCAGTCGCTGGTGCTGCGGTTCAGCGAGGCGATCAGCGATTCAGTCTACAGCGACTCTTACGCGTTGCGGCTGAGTCCGGACGCGGGCGTGCCGTCGCTCGCGTTGAGTGCGGACCAGACGGAGTTGACGGTGACCTATCCGGAGCTGGACCCGGGAACGGATTACACGCTGATTGTGAACGGCGGGGTCACGGACCTGCTTGGCAACCGGCTGGACCAGGATCCGGTGACGGGCGGGGAGCAGGCCTTCGAGCTGGCGTTCAGCACCGCGTGGTTGACGTCGAACCCGCTGGAAGACGCGGGGAACACGGCGGGTTCGGTGTTGCGGGGGAATTACCTCTACACGCTGGAGCGCGGCGGTGCGCAACCCTTCTCGCTGGTGGTGTATGAACTCTCGAACCTTGGGCATGCGACCGAGGTGGCCCGGTTGCGGATGCCGGGGTATCCGCGGGATCTGGTGCTGATCCCGAACTACGGGTTCCAGCGTCGACCCGATACCGCCGCCGAGACGAAGGACCTGTTGGCGATCGTGGGCGGCGACATCCATGGATCCGCGGATTCGGCCAATCATTACCTGCGGATCGTCGACATCAGCGACCCGACGAACCCGACCCGGATCGCCTCGACGACGGTCTCGTTCGCGGGCAGTTCGGCGGTGACGCGGGTGCGGTGGTCACCGCCGTATGTGGGTTTCCTTGAAATTGGCGGGGCGTATTCCGTAAGCCTCGTCCACCTGCAGAACTTCATCTACGGCCTGAACCTGACCTCGGCGGAATTCGAGGAGCTGCCGCGGAATGGCGAAGCCGGATTGGACCTGAACGGCGATGGCGACTACGTCGATGCCGGCGAGTCGATCCCGCTGCCGCCGAGGGATTCGAATGACTTCGTGGGGCGCGATGCGCAGTTCGCGATGTCGGACACGGATCAGTCGATCCGGGACTTCGTGGTCGAGGACGGGGGCGCGTTCGTGGGCGTGGTGACGGGTTCCGGAAACCTGCTGGGCATGGATGGGTTGGCCAGCGGGACGAATGCGCCGGCGTCCTACCGGACGCTGTATTGGAACGGCGTGGACCTTCCGCGGGACCTGGCCTCGTACGTGCCGACGAACCATTACCTCACGCGGGTGACCTCGTTGTTCGGCCAGGCAGTGATCCGGAGCAACCAGGTGGAAGAACTGGATCTGGTGCTGCTGTCGGTGGTGGCTGATGACCGCACCTCGCAGCGGGTCACCGTGCTGGATGTGTCAGATCCCACGTTGCCCTCCGTGCTGACGGCGATCGAGTTGCCGGTCGAAAGCGGGGTCCCGGTGTTCAGCGTGGTGGCCCGGGACGACGGGATGCTGGTGGCGGGCACGGGTGGCGACGCGTGGTTGATCGACTCGCGCCGGTTGCTCGAGACGGATGTCTCCGGCGGGCAGGCGCTGCATCCGGCGCTGGTCGGCCGGGTGGAGTCGGGGGGAACCTCCGCGTACACCTTTGGCGCGCTGCGCTCGGGATGGCTGAGTTCCGTGAACGGTTCCCGCAACCGCCTGCTGTTCGCGGGGCCGCAGTTCGAGTTCGTGTCCTTCCCCGGCGTCGCGCCGTTTTCGCCGGATTCGCTCGCCGGATGGACGGATGTGCAATTGGCGGAGCGGTTGGCCGCGGCCGAATCGACAACCTTCCTGATGCCGACGCGGTTCGAGGCCGTGGAGGGCGTGGTGGCCTCGGGCGTGACACCTCCGGATCCGGCGACGCATTACCACGTGCTGGTGCATGCGCCGGGGGTGGCAGGTGAGGAGATCCCGTTGGCGTTGCAGACGCTTGATGGTGCCGGGCGGCCGATGGCTCCGAAGGGATTCCTGTTCCCACCGGTGCACGCGATCTCCGAGACGACCCAGTCCGCGTTGGAGCAGGAGCCCCAGCCGACCGACGCGCCCGTGCGCGTGGCCACGGCCCGGCGACTTTCGGACAACCCGGCGAGCCCTTACTACAACCTGTATCTCTCGCGTCCGATCGCCCTGCTGTACGAGGAAGTCACGCCTGAGGCGCTGGCGGCAGCGGACGCGGTCCTGCAGCGGGAGATGCTGTGGAGCGGCCATCAACTGCGCGTGACACTGGATCCGGAGTTGGCCTCGGGAGGCGTCCTTTCGCGGTTTGCATCCGCGGCCTCGACGGCGCGACACGAGTACGATCCGGGAACCGAAGCGATCGCGCTGAGCTTTCCCGCGGATTACCTGATGGGGCCGAACCCGCCTCCGGCGAACGGGGGATTCGGGTTTCCAGGAACGCTGGACCTCGTAGGCGGACACAACGGTGAACTCCAGCATACGTCGACGGACATGACCTTGCCGGGGCGGCGGATGCCGCTGGAGTTCCGGCGCACGTCGAATGGGCAGGCCTTGTATGACGGTCCGTTCGGTCGGGGATGGGACTTCAACTTCAACCAACGGGTGCGGTCGCTGCGGGAGGAGGTGTTCGCGGCGGGGATGAAGCTCCCGCTGGTGGTCCGGGCTTCCGAGGCGGACAGCGAGATCGGGGAGTCGGGCGACCTGTTGTTTTACAACGGCGCGGGGCGAACCCTGCTCTTCCGGGATGCAGGCGATACCGCTCCGGAAGGCATCGCCGGGGATGAACTCGCAGGCCCGGCCGGTCTCGATTGGCTGGCGAAGGCGGACCGCTTCTACCTGCCGCCCGCCGGTGTGTTCGAGTACTTCGTGCACTTCCCGACCGGGGAGTTCGCTCGGTTGACGCGGGATGGCATGCAGTACTGGTACGGACCGGGTGGTCGGTTGGAACGGGTGTATGACCGGTACCCGGAGAACATGTTCGAGCTGGTGTACAACGCGAACGGCGAACTGGTGCAGATCCTCGATGAACTGGGACGGGCGCTCGACATCGGCCGTTATCGGCGGGAGACGGACCGGAACCGTCGGTTGGGCATCGATGACACGACGACCGAAGCGGCCGTCGTGGGCCGGATCGCACGACTGGTGGACTACAGCGGTCGGGACGTCCGGTATTACTACGATGCTTCCGGGCTCCTGATCCGGATGGAAGGTCCGGAGGTAGGGCCCTCGCACCAGGACACGTTCACCGGCCGGCAGAAGACCCATTACACCTACAGCGGCACGGATGATGCGGCGGCCACCGGTCGGACATTGCAGGCGGTGACGACCGGTGACGAGGGCGGGACGCCGATCTTCAGCGTGGCGGGTTATGCAGATCGCGGGCGGGATTCGGTGAGCCAATTGCGCCTGTCGACCGGAACGATTTCGGTTTCGCAGGGGTACGCGAACACGTCGCGGGCCCTGTCGACCGGCGGGCAGTTGGCGGCCATGACCAGCGCCGATGGTGCAGGCTCGGAATACACGTTGGATGCGGCGGGACGTCCAAAGCAGGCGCGGTTGAGTGGTGGCGGAGCATCGGACGAATCCACGGTGACCGAGTACGAGGACAACGGCCTGATCCGGCGCATCACCTTTCCGGAGGGGAACTCGATCGAGTACACCTACGACTCGGCGAACCCGTCGCTCCGATCGCGCGCGAACGTGACACGGATCCGGCGCGTGGCCGGAACGCGCGGTGGCGAGGACCTCGTGGCCACGAGCGGATTCGATCCCTGGTACAACATCCCCGCGGGTGACGTGACGTCGGAAAGCGGCGTGACGACGACGGTGACGTTGCGGAGCGATCATCGGGATCCGGTGTCGCGGATCCGGGCCGGCGAGTTGGAAACGTTCATCCACAATGATTACGGGCAACTCGAGGCGCAAACGGCGAGCGACGGCATCACTCGGACCTTCGTCTACGATCCGACCACGGGCTTCCTCGTCTCGAAGACGGTGGGTGGCCTGGCGTCGACGCTCGAGTATGACGGGGCGGCGGGAAGCCGCGGATTGGCGACGTCGCAGTCGGACACGCGCGGGGTGGTGACCACGTTCGAGCATGACGCCAGGAACCAGCTGATCACCACCACCACCGGGACGTCGGTGACGAAGCATTCGTACGACGAGAACGGGTATTGCGTCCGGACCAGCCAGACGGTGGATGACGGTCGGGAGTTCGTGGAGGAACGGACCTTCAACCAATTCGGCTTCATGACCGAGCAACGGGTGCGGTCGGTCGAGGTCAACGGGGAGGTCAACGATCTTGTGACGTTGTACGAGCCGGACGAGGTCCACCGGGTGAAGACAGTGATCCAGACGACGGGCATCCGCCACGAGATGACCTACGACCACGCGGGTCGGTTGACGCGGCTGTCGGTCCCGGACGCCGGATACGAGGAAGCCTACACCTATGACCTCAATGGAAACCTCAAGACCACGCAGGTCGGGGCTTCGACGGAGGAGAAGTTCTACGACGGGCACGACCGGTTGATCGCGGTGCGGGATGCCCGGGGCAGCATGCGCGCGATGACGCTGAACGCCTCGGGGCATGCGGTGGTGGAGACGGTCTCCGATGCGGCCGGCGAGTTGCTGAGTGCGGTCTCGCGGGAATACGACGCGCATGACCGCTGCACGGCGGTGATCGTCTCGAGCAGTGCGGGAACGTCGACGACCACCTACGCCTACAACCCGACGGAGCGCACCATGACGGTGACGGATGCGAAGGGGGCGGTGGCGACGCTGGCGTATGACGCGGCGGGGCGGGTGGTGCGCGAGGAGACGCCGAACCGCGTGGTGGTGAACACGCATGACGGCGGAGGAAACGTCACCCAACGGACGATCACGGACGGTTCGATGACATTCACCGAGACGTACACTTACGACGAGCTGGGATACCTGGTCAGGACGGCCGATTCCCTGGGGCAGGAGACGGTGATGGAAGTGGGCGAGGACGGGCGGTTGAAGGCGGTCACGGATCGCGAATCCCACCGTCGGACGACGGAACACACGCTGCTGGGTGAACCCAGTTCGGAGCTGAGCGCCGCCGGCGTGTTGAAGTTCATGGAGTACGGGTTGACCCGGGATACGACGGCCATCGCCGATGCCGCGAGCCAGACGCAGGTCTACGAGCATGACACCGATGGGCGTCTGTTTTCGGAGACCAGTCCGGCGGGGGACACCACGGAGTATTCCGGCTTCAATGCCTTCCGACAGGCAACGCTGGCGTCGTATCCGGGGGGAGTTTCCGTGGCATCGACCTATGACGTCGCGGGGCAGATGACCCGCCGGACCGTGACGGGCCCGGGGGGCAGCCACACGGAGGATTACGCGTACGATGGGTTGGGGCGGTTGAGCGAGGTGTCGGATCCCAGTGGGTTGCATTCGCGTGAGCACGACCTGCTCGGGTTCATCCGCACCTTCCATTTCGAGTACGACAGCGCTGGGTTGACGTTCGACGTGCTGCAATCGGCGGACGCGGCGGGGTTCCGCGATGGCGTGACCTATCCGGCGGGGCCGTTGGCGGTGGCCGTCGGACGGGACATCTCCGGACGCTTGATCTCGGTGACACCGGCCACCGGGGAACCGGTGATTGCGGACACGACCTACGTGACGGACACGCGCATGGCGACGCGGGTGTTTGGGGCGAACCGGGTGCGGTTCGAAGCCGAGCACGATGCCCTCCGGCGCAACACCGCCTGGCGCTATCGCCGGCTTTCCGATGGTGCCCTGCTGGTCGACGTGCGGAGTGCCTATGACCGCAATGGCGCGCCGCAGGCCCGGCAGGCGGTCCACGCGGCGGGCCGGACGGCTTTCTTCCAGTTTGACGCAGACCAGCGGTTGGTCCGTGCGGACCTGGGCGCGCGGCCGTCCCTGGGTTCGGGTGAATCCGGGCGTTCACTCACCGGGTTCTCGACACCCAGCCGGGTCACGGGTGAGTGGGTGGCGGGGCTCTACGGTCGGACCTTTGCGTACACAGTCCTGAATGCCTTCGAGAGCGCGACCCTGTCGAACCCCGACAATCTCGCGGTGCCGTTGTTCGCGGAGGCTTATGCGGACGCGGATGAGTTGGGCCATGCGCAGGTGATCGATGGCTTCGCGCGGACGCGGGATGTGGGCGGAAACGTCACCTCCACGCGACTGGCGGCGCGGATCCCAGGCGCGACAACGCCGGAATGGATCGCGGCGACGCTGGCCTACAACGACCTCGGCCAGTTGGTACGCGTGACCCGGGCGGATGGTGTCGTCGTGTCGAATGAGTACGGAACGCTCGGGTTGCGGATCCGCCGGACGATCTCGGGTCCGGCCGACCGGTGCGTGGCGTCGGATCGGGTCTATGTCTACGACGGTGGCAACCTGATCGAGGAACGCGACGGCGCAGACGCCAACCGGTTGGTCGCCCGATACTATTACGGGGACGAAGGCGATGAACTGGTGGCGGGGGACATCGACGACGGCACCGGGACCTTGGTGCGGCGTTATTTCCTTACGGATCCGATGCGCAGCGTGCTCGCGGTGACGGACGATGTCGGCACCGTGCTGGAGCGGGTGGAATACGATGCGTGGGGCGAGCCCACGATCCACGGAACGGATGCGTCCGGGCCGGCGGTGCACCGGGTGGTGCGGACGGAGGATGGGTTCGTGGTGACGTTCACGGAGCGAGTGCTTCCGGTGTTTGACGGCACCCCGGCGACGTCGGGCCTGGTGACGGCGTATGCGTCGATCGCCGACGTGTTGAGCCTGCACGACGCGGGTGGCGCGGTGAGCGGAACGGTGACGCTGGAGGAGAGTTTTGCCGGCGCTGCGTTTGGCACGAGCGTGAGGTTCCGGACGGGAGCTGCCCTGGCCGGCGCTGCGGAGATCCGGGTGTCGGCCGGAAAGCTTCAGGACGAAGCCGGTGGTACAAATGCTGCGCAGACGGTGGCCATCGACCTCGGAGGCGCGGTGGGAAGCGCACTGTTCTCTGGCGCAACGGCTGGTTCGACGGCGGCCGTGTTGAGGGATCGGAGTGCGGTGGGGAGCGGCTTCCTGTTCCACGGGCAGTTGTTCGAGCCCGAGACGGGATTGCTCTATTGCCGGGGTCGCTTCTACCAGCCCGCGACGGGGCTGTTCCTCCAGCGGGATCCGGCGGGTTACGCGGCGGGCGTGAACCAGTACGCAGCCTTCGCGTACAATCCCGTGGCGCTGCGGGACACTTCGGGAGCGTACCCGGACTTCAATGCCATCGGGACCGAAATGCGGGAGGTGGCCTCGCAGGCGTCGTACAGCGAGGACGGTCTGGATGGGCTCCTGAAGGCGGCGGCGGTCGACATGGCCGGACGGGTGCTCCAATTGGGCACCGACACGGCGATCGGCATGAACCTGCTGGAGAATCCGGGCACCGGCCTGGGCGGGCTCCTGAACCTTTCAAGAGGTGCGGACCTGGTGGCAGGAGACCTCACCGTGGCTGCGGGCGTTCTCGCGTTGAGTCCGCTGGGCATGGCGGCCGGGCGCCGGGTCGAAGGCTACTTCTCGCGGCCCAAGGCGACGCCGCCGACGTGGCGCACGATGATGAAGCGTCGTGGCTTCACCGCGATGGAATCCCAGGCGATCACGGAGGTGATGCGGGCGCAGCGGGTGACCGCGATCTCGGTCCGGTCGTGGGGACGGAAGGCCGCCATGCGCGAGATGAACGTCCGGTTCGGGGTGCAGCAGAAGCCGTCCTGGCTTGAGAAGAAGACGGGGCCGGACGCGTTGGTGGAGCTCGTGGAACCCGATCCGTCCAATCCGATCACGGGTGTCCGCGTTCAGCGTTTCGTGAGCGATGCGGACCTGCTGCATGTGGAGATCAACGGACGCCTCGCAACGGAGTCGCAGGTCCAGCGGTTCTACAAGCGCGTGAACCAGCGGTACGGGGAGCTTTGGCGCGAGGCGGGTCGGTATGGACCGCCGAACCCGCCCTTCCAGCATTCGGCGCATCTGAACATGGGCGATGTGCTGGAGGCGCGACGGACCTCGAAGAGCTCGATGACGCAGGGGAAGATCTATCGCGTGGGACATCCGGGTGAGTCGGTCGGCATCCGGATCACCGGTTCGGGGAACGTCGTGGTCTTCGATTCGCCGAAGTGGTGGATCCAGAAGCGCATCGACGCGAGCGAGAAGGTCCTCAAGCGGAACCAGCAGAAGCTGGGGCTGCCTTATGATGGATACCCGAGCTCGATCAACCCGCAGAAGAGCTGGCAGCAGTGGTGGTATCACCGCTACGACCCACGACAGTTCCTGGGACTGCCGAACGAATGAAACGCCCACCTGAACACGACACGCACATGAACATTCTTCGGACGTTTCTTCGAGTGCTGGCCCTGGGACTGGGGCTGGGGATGGTTTGGACGGCACAGGCCACAGACCCGCTGGCGCTGTTCCAGTACGAGATCGTGGGCACGCGCCTGGCGGTGAGCCCGTCGGCGGTCTCGGTGCCGAAGGGCATTCCCGGATCCGTGCTGGTGGAGGTGGTGGGCAACACGGCGCTGGCTCAGGGAGCCTACGTGGAAGCCACCCTGCGCGGGCCGTCGTTTCCCGCACGCCGCCTGCTGGGGCGTCCGGGCGAGGCACTGGTGTTGCCGCCGTTGCCGTTGGTCGGGAGTTACCGGCTCGATGCCATCCGGTTGGTGGATGCGGCGACGGGTGAGGTGAGGCTGGAGGGCACGCCGGGATCGGTGCCGATCACGGTGTTCGACGAGGTGTTGGTGACGCGGGTGGAGACGCGCCCGCTGTCGCTCGACGAGATCCGGGAGAAGGGAATCGCGATCGACGAGAACAACTTCCGGGCGGTGGAGTTCGAGGTGGGATTCGTGCTGGATGGGGAGACCATCCCGGTGCGGTTCCCGGTGGTCGCGCCGCGTTTCGTGCAGACCACGGAGATCATTCCCACCGCGGAACTGGAGGCGAGGTTGGCGGAAGCGGCGGCGTTCAACCGCCAGTTGGCGTCCCTGACGGAACTTCCCGAGGAATTGCTCGGTGCGGAACTGAACATCGAGCTCCAGGGCGTGAACTTCCAGGTCGTCGATCCTTCGGAGGACGACCTCGCGCTGCGCATTCCACCGATCCCGGCGCTGCTGATGATCCCGGGCAACATCGGGTACCTGAACCAGTTCTTCAGCGTGCAGGTGTTCACCGAGAACGGATCGCCCGCTGGGTCGGGGCTGAGCGTGATCAACGTGCAGGCCGAACTTGTCCTCCCGAAGGGGCCGGACCAGGTGGCGGCCGCCAGTTACAGCGAGCCCGGCGATGATCCGTTGCGCTTCGCACGGGTGGGGCCGGATGCCGTGATCGAGTCGACGCAACCGGTGGTGGGACCGGGCGGGGATGGAAAGCTGGGAACGTCCGATGACAATCCGCGGCTTGCACCCGGGGAGGAGGGGCAGGCGGAGTTCCTGGTGGAGGGATTGCAGGAAGGGCTGCACATCATGGATCTCGACCTCACGGCGGATCTGGAGGGTCTCGCCGCGGGCGTGGTGCGGGTGAAGGGCAAGGCGGCAGGAGCCGTGCTGGTCCGGAATCCCAGGTTTTCCATGGCGTTCACGCATCCGCGCACGGTGCGGGCGGGAGAGCCGTATGAGGCCTCGGTGACCCTGTTGAACACCGGGTCCACCGAGGCCAACCTGGTGAGCGTGCGGTTGTCCGCGGCCAGCCTGAGCGGGGGCGTGCTGGAATCCGAGGAGAGCGTGGACCTGGGAACGATCCGTCCGGGTGGGAGCGCAACGGCGAGGTTCCGCATCCGGGCGCAGCGCACGGGCGAGGTCACGTTCTCTAACCTGACGACTGGCGACGATGCGGTGGCGGGGCGGTTCCAGCTGTCGATGGGCATTGATGAGCGTGGGGTGGCGTTGTCTCCGGACACGCTGTTGCTTCCGGATTATGTGGACGAATTGCCGGAAGGCATCCGGACGGCCGCGACGCGGGTGCTGGGACAGGCGCTGAGCATCGCGACCGCACCGCAGTTGCCGGCCGACGTGTTGCCGGTGACACGGCAGTTGGTGAAGGACCGCGCCGTGGAACTGGCCGAGGCCGGCCAACGCATCCGATATGGGGACAGCCTTCCGCAGGTGCTGGTGGACCTCGCGCTGGATTGGCAGGGCGCGCGGAATTTCAGCGCGGGCTTCGACCAGTTGCTGCGGGAGACCGACGCCGGCCTGGAATGGCGGGATGCGGTCGCGCTCGCGTTGTCGGCCGCCGATGGAGCGACGCCGTTGGCGCGTCTGGGGGCGGTGGCCGCGGACCTGGCAGGTCGTGGCGAGACGCACACGGTGGTCGCGGATACCTTGGAGCCGGGCGATGCGGACTTCGAGGTGACCATCGGCGATGGCGTGGTGGAGTCGGCACTCAGCACCGTGGAACAGGCGCTCGTGTACGATCACACGGACGGACGGTGGTTTGCGCGGGTGGGTTCTACGACGGGCGTTGCGACGTGGCGGTTGCTGAATCCGGTGACGACGGGCGGGATCTCGTTGGGGCGGTTCTTGCCAACGGGCACGGGCACACGTGACCAGTGGACCCTGCCAACCTTGGCGGCGGGGGCGGTGCTCACGCTCGACGTGTCGGCGGAGCCGCCGGTGCTGGCGATCGACGACGAGGGCGATGGAACGGTGGATCGAAGCCTTGCGGCGGACGCGCGCGAATCGGTGGCGGAACGTGCCCCGGCGGTCGTGGCGGTGATCCAGGACATGGCTGTCGAGGCGGGGCGTCCCTTGAAGCGGTGTCCAGTTCCGGAGTTGGCCAACTACGGGACGGTGGTGGCGGTGCTGTTCAACAAGCCGATGTCCCAGGAGGCGGTGGACCTGCCGGGGGCGTACGTCCTCGACAATGGCAACACGGCCTATGCGGTGCAGATCCAGCCCGGCGGGCGGGTCGCCTTGCTGAGCCTGCAGCAGCCGGTCGGTGGATTGGTGGAGCGTACGTTGACGTTGTCGGGGATCGTCGATTCCCGCGGGAATGCACTGGGCGTGAACACGGCCCCGGTGCAGACCGACTTTGCGGGGGGCGTGCGGATCCAGGGACGCGCGGTCCGGGCGGACGGCAGTCCGGCGGCGGGCATTCCCGTGACGCTGACGTACTACGATGAATCGGAGAATCAGCTGTTGGGCTCGTGCGACGTGGTGGTGGTGCGCACGAGCCAGGTGACAACGGATGACTCGGGTGGTTTCAGCTTCGACATGGTGCTGGCGGGCATCCAGTACGTGATCTCGGCGACGGACACCTTCGGCCTGAGCGAGGAGGCGGTGGCCCTGATCGTGGCGGGCGCGACCGAGCAGGACCAGTTGAGGTCGCGGTTGCTGGAGATTGCCGCGGGCAACCCCAACTCGTTGCTGGCGGCCTTCGCCGTGGCGAGCTTGCCCGAAGCCGTGGCGGCTGCGGAAGGCCTCGACCGTGCGGTGCTGAGGGACCGCGTGGATGAGAACTCGCCGCGGGTCGGATCCATGGTCCCGGTGGCCTTGCGATTCCGCGGTCGCGCGGCCGTGGAGGGCACCGTGCTTCTGTCCGATGGGACCACGCCCGCCAGCGGTGCGGCGGTGAACCTCTTCCCCGACCCGACGTCGCGGGAGCTGGGGCGGGGTGTCTTCGCGGACGGATTGGGGCGCTTCACCTTCTTCGGGGTTCCGCTGGGGAACTTCAGCGTGAAGGCGGACACGATCGGTGGATTGACGCGGACGATCGCGGGCGCGGTTTCAGAACCGGGAACGACCAACACGATCTCGGTGGTGCTCAGTTCCACGAATGCGCCGCGGGTGACGTTCGGAGGCACGGTGCTGGAATCGGACGGTGCCACGCCGCATGGCGGGGCTTCGGTCTACGTGGGTGTGCTCGACGGGGATCGGATGCGCGACATCGTAGCGGCGGTGACGGCGGATGCCGACGGATCGTGGGTTGCGGAGGATGTTCCGGCGGGCACGCACGACTTCCTCGCGATCTCGACGGACAACCAACGGACCGCGAAGCGCCAGCAGGTGGAGGCGGTTTCCGGCACGACGACGGTCAACCTGACGTTGACGGGAACAGCGGTGGTCGTCGGGCGCGTCGAGACGGCGGCGGGGAGGCCCGTGGAGAACGCGCTGGTCGCGGGTGGCGAGGCCCTCGTGAGGACGGATGTGAACGGGGCATTCCGATTGACCGGCGTTCCCGTGGGCGAGCGCACGATCTCGGCCGGTGTGGAACGTGATTCGGATGCTGGATGGGACTTCCCGCGGATCGGGAGCGGGCGGGTCACGGTGTTGCCGGGCGAAGAGAGCTTCCTGGTGATCCGGTTGCGGGAAGCGGGACGGATCACGGGGCGGGTCCTGGACGCGGAGGGCGTGGCCGTGCCGAACGCGCGCGTGGCGATTCCGCAGGAGAGCGGCTTCCTGTGGGTGAACGCCGATTCCACGGGGCGCTACGTCTTCGAGGGCATGGCGCTGGATGCGTATACCCTGAGCGCGCCTGCTCCGCCGGCGGTTGAGAAGGACACGCAGGGACTGGTAGACCAACTGGAAGACAATCCCACCGAGGACCAGATCGAGGCGATCATCGCCGAGGCGTACGCGCTCTTCACTGGCGCCAGCGATCCGTTCCTGAACGGGGAAGGCGCGGCGTTTGACCCGGAGGGTTGGGGTTACGTGAAGACGGCGCTGACGTTCGATGGCGAGACGGCCGTGGCGGATATCCGGTTCCTGCCCAAGGGAACGGTTTCCGGCACGGTCGTGAATGGGCAATCCGTGCCCATCGGCGCCGCCGTGCGGTTGACCGGTGTGGCACCGCAGGCCAATGGGGCACCAGGATTCCGGGTGCGCGGGGACGTGAACTCGGATCCGGCCACCGGATACTTCGAGTTCGTCGACACGCTGTTCACCGGCAACTGGGGTTTGCAGGCGGCCTCCCCCTTCTTCCCGACGGTGATCACGACCAGCGGCAACACGACGAGCACGGAACGGGATGTCTCCGGAGTCGTGCTGCAGTTCCCGCCGACGCGTGAGGTGAACGGACGTCTGGCGGGCATCGTTTACCAACCCGATGGTGTGACCCCCGCGGGTGAGGGCGTGCGCGTCCAGATCAGCTTTGGTGATGACTACTTCATCACGACCGAGGAAGGCGGCGTGTACGACACCCGCGCCAACCTGCCAGCGACGGACGCCGGCGGGAGGCCCGGCGTGGTCTACACGCTGCGGGCCGAGGATCCTTCGACGGGTTACCGGGGTGAATCGGTGGTCCGCCTGCTGCCCGGCGTGACGAACCAGTCGAGCGTGACGCTCATCGCCAAGGGCGGACTCGTCGTGACCGTGCTGCAGGCCGATGGAAGCCCCGCGGAGGGCGCAACGGTCGATGTCCGGCAGGGAAGTTATCCCCAGGATCAATCCGATGGTGTCGCCGGCGTCGATGGCACGGTGACCTTTGGAAACCTCTTCGCCGGATCCTATGCCGCCAGCGCGCAGATGATTTCGGGTCCGACGCGGATCTACGGTCGGGCCAGCGTGCAGGTCACGGCTGGGGAAGTCGCGGCGGTGACGGTGGTCCTCCAACCAACGGCAACGATCGCCGGCCGATACCTGAAGCGCGATCTGGTGACCCCGGTGAGCTTCGCCCAGATCGCCGTGGGCAACGTCGGATTCACGACTTCCGATGAGGAGGGTGTGTTCACGGTGGCCGGGTTGCCCCTCGGGACCTACCGGATCACCAGTTCGGATCCCGTCACGGGGCGCGGGGCCCAGACGACGGTGACACTGTCGACGGCCGGTGCCACGAACGAGGTGTCGCTGGTGGAGCAATCGCTGGGAAGCATCGAGGGCGTCGTGATCAACAGCCAGCGCACCGGCGGTGCGTCCGGTGCGACGGTCCTGCTGTCCGTGGACGATGGGCTTTCGAGTCCGCAGGCGGTGACCACGGGACCGGATGGCACGTTTTCGTTTCCGGCGGTGGCCGCGGGGAATTACAGGATCACAGCTTCCGATGCGCTGAGCGGCCTCTCCGCGGAGGTGGCGGGGACGCTGGCGGAGGATGTGACCTTGGTGACGGTGGAGATCGTGTTGCCGGCGGTGGCGACGGTCGAAGTCGCGGTCGTGGATCCGGACGGCGTGACGCCCGCGGGGAACACTCGGGTGACGTTGAGCCTGGCCGGGATGGAGACGGTTTCTGACACGGATGATGCGGGGTTGGTCACGTTCTCGGACCTGCCGTTGGGAACCTATTCGATGGTGGCGCAATCGGTGGCGGTGACGAACTCCTCCTCGGTCGCGACAGCCTCGGTGACGTTGGCGGCGGCGGGTTCCACCAACGCGGTTGTGTTGGTCCTGTCGGGGACGGGCATCGTTCGCGGGACGGTGGTCGACTCGGATGGCGTGACGCCGGTGTCGGGCGTCGTCGTGAGCCTGACCGTGCAGGATGGCGTGTTGGCGGGGGATGAGGAATCGACCCTGACGGACGGTGCGGGCACGTTCGAATTCCTCAATGTCCCGGTGGCAGCGCTTCGGTTGACGGCGATCGACGAGGCCCTGGCGGGGTCGGAGTCCGTGACCCTGGCCAGCCATGGGGACGTGGCCGAGTTGACGCTGGTGCTCGGGGATTCCGGGACGGTCGTGGGCCGGTTGTTGCGGGCGGATGGCGTGACGCCGGTGCGCAACGAGGAGATCGTCATCACGTTTGAGTCGCAGTCCGGATTGCCGGGACGTGACTTCACGACGAGTGATTCGCTGGGGCGGTTCGAGTTCGGCAGCATCCCGCTGGGTCCCTTCACGCTCTCGACGGTTGCGGCCGCCTTCGATGGGGTCGCGGGCGGTGGCGGAACCCTCGCCGTCAACGGTGAGAGGGTGGATGTGGGGGATCTGGTGCTCGACGAGGACGATCCGCGCGTGGTGGGGGTCGAGCCGGTGGATGGGGCTTCGGAGGTTTCGACCACGACGGTCGTGACATTGGATTTCAACGAGGCGCTCGATCCGGACACGGTGCGCGCCGATGGCATCTTCCTTCGGACCGCCGCGGGGCAGGCCGTGGATGCGACGGTGGTGTTGCAGGCGCATCCGGACGACGGCGTCCTGCGTCGGGTGGTCCTGACGCCCGAGGCTTCGTTGGCGAGCGAGACCACCCATCAGGTGGTGGTGATCGACGGCGAACGACAGGATGCCCTCGGGGCCGTGACAGGAGTGGGACCGTCGGATCGGGTGGGACGGATCCTGGTGGCGCCGTTCCTCGCGACATTCACGACCCGCGATGATGATCCGCCGGGATTGTTGTCGGTGTTCCCGGCGCAGGGTGAAGTGCAGGTCGACATCCGCTCGGTGATCCGGCTGACGTTTGATGAAGCCATGGATCCGACCTCGGTGACGTTGGGCGTGACCGGCCCCGGGGGAGCGGAGGAGGGAACCGTCACGACGGTGCTGGGTGACACGGTCTTCCTGTTCACGCCGGCGGCGGCGTTGTCGCCGAACGCGACCTATACGATCTCCGGGACTGGATTCCGCGATGTGGCCGGGAATGCGGCGACGGGGGATCCGTTCACCTTCACCTTCGCCACCCTCGACACGCTGGGACCGGTGGTGGCTTCGCTGGGGTTGGCGGACGGAGCGTTGGCGATCTCGGGGTCGGCGGTGGAGTTGGAAGCGGTGTTGGCCACCACCGAAGCGGGCGCGAGTGTCCGGTTCTCTGCGGATCTGGTCGTCCTCGGAACAGTTACGGCATCGCCGTTCCGGTGGCCGTTGACGCTGCCGTCGATGGGCAGCGTGGTGTACCGTGCCACGGCCATCGACGCCTACGGCAACGAGGGCGAGACGGTCGAGTATGTGCTGACGGTTGTGGATGGCACCGATCCTGAGCTCACGCTGGCAAGCCCCGCTGATTCCGCCGTGCTGGACCCGGAGGTGCCGCTCGTCGTCGCATATCAGGTCGTAGACAACTCCTTCGGGGTGGCGCTGACGGTCACCGTCTCGGGAGTGGTGGAGGCCACGCAATCGCTCGATTTGGTCCTCACCCCGGGGGTGGCGTCCGAGGGGACTTTCAGCTTTCCACTCACGGGGGTTCCCCTGGGCGGGGGCGAGGTGGGGGTGGTGTTGATGGCCGTGGATGTTGCCGGAAACACGAATTCTGTGACCCGGACCTTCCGGATTCCGGATCGTGAGCCGCCGCAATTGGTTTCGGTGAGTCCTGCCGACGGTTCCACGACGGTGTCGCCGTGGTTGGAGTCGGTCGTCCTGACGTTCAGCGAGGCGATGGATCCCGCGACGGTGGACACCAACCGGCTTCAGTTTTTCGCCGGTACCGAGGTTCGTGCGCTGGACATCACGTTGTCCGAAGATGGACGCACGGCGACGCTGGCATGGGACGGATTGCTGGAACAGGGCGCCGGTCACACGAATCGCATCCTGGCGGGAATGACCGATCTCGCCGGGAACGCACTCGTGCTCGAGGACGGGACGGCGTGGCCGGAGTCGGGTTCCAATGCGGTGTTCACGACGGCTTCCATGATCATCGGTTCTCCGATCGCCGGCGATCCCGTGATTCCCGGCATGAGCGTGGACGCGCAGGTGGCGATCGGCTCCGGGTTCGGAGCTGATACCGTACGGTTCCTCCTGAATGACGGCGATGCACAGGAGGTGACCGTGACGGATCTCGACACCGAGGCCTCGGTCACCTGGACGCTGCCCGCCGATGCGACCGCGGCGGTCGTGCGCATCCAGGCTCTCCGCGCGGGACAGGAGACGATTGAGTTTGAACCGATCGTTCTCGGGTTCCAACCGAGCGAGGGCGACGCCGATGGGGATGGTTGGTTGAACGGATATGAGTTCTCCCGCGGTATGGACCCGTTCGTGGCGAATGGGGCGGACGCCGACTTCGACGGGGACGGGTTGAACAATGGCGGCGAGTTGGCGCTCAGCGGCGATCCCGCCGATCCCGACACGGACGACGACGGTCTGGGGGATGCGGCGGAGGCGGCCCTGGGCACGGGACTCGCGGATGCGGACTCGGATGACGATGGGTTCGGGGATGCCGTGGACGCGCGTCCGTTGACTCCGGCGGTGGCACCGCAGGTGGCGGCGTTGGCTGCGATCGAGGTGGTGTCCGGGTTGAC
>Ga0172373_10002992_pt1 | contig 25213 bp, 22 predicted proteins | sample Lak10m_2_FD_114546 | JGI IMG/M metagenome (GOLD analysis project Ga0172373, IMG submission 114546) | Freshwater microbial communities from Kabuno Bay, South-Kivu, Congo - kab_092012_10m | ecosystem: Environmental > Aquatic > Freshwater > Lake | place: Democratic Republic of the Congo...
ACAAGGCCTTGTCTTCTGCTTTAGGTGGCTTGGCTGCTTTTATTCCAAATCTGTATTTTGCGTTGCGGATACATAAATCGGCCGGACAAGACGCAAGAAAGATTTTAAATTCTTTCTACTTGGCCGAGTCGGGTAAATTGTTACTAACAGCAGGCCTGTTTGTAATGATTTTTCAGCTTCCAAGCATAGAAATGTTGCCGCTGCTGGCAGGGTATATGGCAGCGTTATCGGTTTTTTGGTTTGCGCTGTTGATGCGCTGATGTATTTACTTTATTGAGAGAGGAACAATGGCTACCGAAGCTCATGCCGCCCAAGGTGCAACCGGATATATTATTCACCATTTAACGTCGCTCAGTGTAGGTGAGGGCTTTTGGACGTTACACCTCGATACGCTATTTTTCTCGGCCGTGCTGGGTGGCTTGTTTATCTGGTTTTTTAAAACGGCGGCAGAGAAAGCAACTGCCGGTGTTCCTGGTCTGGTGCAAAGTTTTGCTGAAATGTTGATTGACTTCGTTGATACGCAAGTTAAAGACAGCTTTCATGGTCACAGCAAACTCATTGCGCCGCTCGCGCTGACTATATTTTGTTGGATATTTTTGTGGAACTTCATGGATTTGTTCCCTGTTGACATATTGCCGCTAATTGGTTCGTTAATGGGTGTTGAATATTTGCGCGTGGTCCCAAGTACGGATTTGAATGCAACGTTTGCGATGTCCATTTCTGTATTCTGTTTGATTATTTTCTACAGTATCAAGATAAAGGGTGCATGGGGCTTTACTAAGGAGTTGACGCTCCAGCCTTTTGGCCCTTGGTTATTGCCGTTCAACCTGCTGTTAAAACTGGTTGAAGAATTTGCAAAGCCGATTTCACTCGCTCTTCGTTTGTTCGGAAACCTGTATGCCGGTGAATTGATCTTTATCTTGATTGCCTTATTGCCTTGGTATATCCAGCCGGTGTTAAGCTTTCCCTGGGCAATTTTTCATATTTTAATCATTACACTTCAAGCGTTTATCTTTATGGTATTAACCATTGTTTACCTAAGCATGGCGCACGAAGACCACTAATTTTTTCATCATTTTTTTATAACTTAACACTATACGTTTGGAGGTATTATGGAAATTGCAAGATTAATTGCAGATGTGCAAGGTATGACCGCTATTGCAGTGGGTCTGGTTCTGGGTATGGGCGCTTTAGGAACTGCCATAGGCTTTGGTCTGCTCGGCGGCAAATTTTTGGAAGGCGCTGCTCGCCAACCGGAAATGGTGCCTATGTTGCAGGTAAAAATGTTTGTTGTTGCGGGTCTGTTGGATGCGGTAACAATGATTGGTGTTGGTTTGGCATTGTTCTTTACTTTTGCAAATCCTTTCCTATCGGCTGTACAAGCTGCGGCAGCCGGCTAACGCATTTGTATTATTTCAACAGCAACAAGAGGAACGCATCGTGAGTATCAATGCTACTCTGATTGGGCAAATGATTACCTTTGCACTTCTGGTGTGGTTTACCATGAAGTACATTTGGCCGCCTTTATTTGACTCTTTAGAAGAACGTAGGAAGAAGATTGCTGAAGGCTTGGCTGCTGCCGAAAAAGGCCAGCAAGAAATGCAGTTGGCCGAGAAAAAAGCCAAAAGTGTTTTGAAAGAAGCCAAAGAGCAGTCGTCAGAAATTGTAAGTCTGGCCCAGAAACGGGCTAATGAACTTGTCGAAGAATCGAAAGAAACCGCTAAAAAGGAAAGTGATCGCCTGATTCTGGCCGCCAAAGCGCAAATTGAGCAAGAAATACAGCAGGCTAAAGAAAATTTGCGCCAGGAAGTCGCGGCTTTAGCATTAAGCGCTGCCGAACAAATTCTGGGCGCAGAGATTGATCATGCGAAGCATCAAGACATAATCAGCAAAGTCTCTAATCAACTGGGTTAAGCATAATGAGCGAATTGGCAACTTTAGCAAGGCCCTATGCAGCAGCAGTGTTTAAAAGAGCCAAAGAAACCGGTGCCACTGAAAAGTGGTCGCAAAGCTTGGCGTTTATGTCGGCTGTTTTAAGTAATGAAGAGATTTCTGTTTTGCTTGACAATCCTAAGGTCAGTAAACAGGATTTATTGGTCTTTATCCTGGATATTTGCCAAGGACAAATTGATGAGGAAGGTGCAAATTTCCTGAAACTGCTTGTCCATAACAGCCGATTAGCCTTGATCTCGACTATCGCCAGGTTGTTTGAAGCCTATAAGGCGGATGATGAAGGTTATGTCGATGTTGAAGTCTCTACGGCTTATGAGTTTTCCGAAGAAGCGCAGCTCAATTTTGCGGTAACTTTAGAAAAAGCATTGAGCAAAAAAATCCACATGAATATAACCCTGGATAAGTCATTAATTGGCGGCGTTCTAGTACGAGCAGGCGACAAAGTGATCGATGGTTCTATTAGAGGTCAGCTTCAACACATGCAAAAGACTCTTCAGTGAGAGTGAGAAAAAAACATGCAATTAAACCCATCTGAAATAAGTGATCTGATTAAAAAGAAGATCGAAAACTTCGACCTGAGTTCTGAAGCTCATACAGAAGGTACCGTAGTCAGCGTGTCTGACGGTATAGTAAGAGTCCACGGCCTCTCGGATGCAATGCAGGGTGAGATGCTGGAATTTCCAGGGAATACCTTTGGGATGGCGCTTAACCTCGAAAGAGATTCAGTAGGTGTAGTGATTCTGGGTTCGTACCAGCACATCTCTGAAGGTGATACTGTAAAATGTACAGGACGGATTTTAGAAGTACCTGTCGGTGAAGCATTGCTGGGCCGTGTCGTTGATGCATTGGGTAATCCCATTGATGGCAAAGGCGCAATTGACACCGCTGAAACATCCCCGATTGAGAAAATCGCACCGGGTGTCATTGCGCGTCAATCGGTTGACCAGCCCGTGCAAATCGGTTTGAAATCAATCGATGCGATGATACCTATCGGTCGAGGCCAACGGGAACTGATCATTGGTGACAGGCAAACAGGTAAAACAGCCATTGCTGTTGATGCCATCATCAATCAGAAAGGTACAGGCATCAAGTGTATCTATGTTGCTATCGGCCAAAAACGCTCTTCAATTGCTAACGTGGTTCGCAAGCTTGAAGAACATGGCGCGATGGAGCATACGATTATTGTCGCGGCATCCGCTTCGGAATCGGCGGCAATGCAATTCATCGCACCCTATACTGGTTGTTCGATGGGGGAGTTTTTCAGGGACCGCGGTGAAGATGCGCTCATTATTTACGATGATTTGACTAAACAAGCTTGGGCTTACCGTCAAGTTTCGTTGTTATTACGCCGCCCGCCGGGCCGTGAAGCTTATCCAGGGGACGTGTTTTATTTACATTCGCGCTTGCTGGAAAGAGCATCTCGTATTAATGCGGACGAAGTCGAGAAGCTGACGGGTGGCAGGGTAAAAGGTAAAACAGGCTCATTGACTGCGCTACCGATCATTGAAACCCAGGGTGGTGACGTTTCAGCTTTCGTACCGACTAACGTAATCTCTATCACTGACGGCCAGATTTTCCTCGAAACCAGCCTGTTTAATTCGGGTATTCGTCCGGCGGTAAACGCGGGTCTTTCTGTGTCTCGCGTAGGTGGTGCGGCACAAACAAAGATCATTAAGAAATTAGGTGGCGGTACGCGTCTTGACTTGGCCCAATATCGTGAGTTGGCTGCTTTTGCGCAATTTGCTTCCGATTTGGATGAAAGTACGCGTAAGCAGATCGAACGTGGTCGGCGTGTTACCGAGTTGATGAAACAAACCCAGTATTCGCCTATGTCGGTTGCGCAAATGGCCGTTTCATTGTTTGCGGCAAATGAAGGTTTCCTTGATGGCATAGAAGTTAATAAGGTGCTTGATTTTGAAGCGGCTTTACTGTCCTACATGAAGTCTGAACACTCTGAATTAATGGAACGCATTAATGCAACCGGTGATTTTAGTAATGAAATCAAGCAGGACATGCAAACTGCCATTGAAACTTTCATTAAAACGCATAGCTGGTAAAAGGGTCTACAAATGGCTGTTGGTAAAGAAATACGCACAAAGATCGGCAGTATCAAGAATACTCAAAAGATCACTCGGGCAATGGAGATGGTTGCTGCGAGCAAAATGCGTAAAACAAAAGACAGAATGCAGGCAACACGTCCCTATGCAAGAAAAATAGGCCAGATCATCAAGCATCTGGCCCACGCAAATCCTGAATATAAACACCCTTATCTCGTGCAGCGTGATGTTAAACGGGTAGGGCTTATTGTGATCAGTTCCGATCGGGGCTTATGTGGTGGATTGAACTCAAACTTGTTCAGGAAAACGCTATCGCAATTGGTGCAATGGGATAAAGAAAATATCGATGTCGATGTTTGTACTGTTGGTACAAAAGCTTTAGGTTTTTTCAGCAATCTGAGAAAAATCAATTTGACAGGCGAGGTTTGTAAATTGGGTGATGCTCCGCACCTGAGCGATATAGTAGGCATTATTAAAATCATGTTGGATGCTTATGAGCAAAACAAGATTGATGAATTGTATGTGATCAGCAATGAATTTGTTAATACCATGACTCAAAAGCCTACTGTTGAGAGATTGCTTCCTGTGGCGTCGGGTGAAATTGAAGATGGTGTAAGTGGCGGTCATTGGGATTATATTTACGAGCCTGATGCTAAAGAAATGCTGGATCATCTTTTGACTCGTTATATTGAATCTATCGTTTATCAGGGTTTGGAGAATAATGCCTGCGAGCAGGCGGCCAGGATGGTGGCGATGAAGAGCGCTTCGGATAATGCCGGAAATCTTATCAAAGAGTTACAGTTGATTTATAACAAAGCCAGACAGGCCGCTATTACGCAGGAAATTTCGGAAATTGTTGCCGGCGCCGCAGCTGTTTAGACCTGCGCAAAATGACAACCCAAAATGACAAGATACTAAGAGGACACAAAATGAGTTCGGGTAAAATCGTTCAGATTATCGGCGCGGTTGTAGACGTGGAATTTTCACGCGAAGATCTGCCCAAAGTATATGATGCGTTAAATGTAGAAGGCAAAGATTTGGTGCTGGAAGTTCAGCAACAAATAGGTGATGGCACCGTCAGGACTATTGCGATGGGCAGCACGGACGGCTTATGCAGAGGTTTGACGGTAAATAATACTAATGCGCCTATTTCAGTGCCTGTAGGGCAAGAAACCTTAGGCCGTATCATGAATGTCTTGGGTCAGCCTATCGATGAAAAAGGGCCGATTGGCGAAAAAGTCAGATGGGGTATCCACAGGGATGCGCCTAGCTATGCAGAACAAGCGGCGGCTAATGAATTATTGGAAACGGGTATCAAGGTTATCGATTTGGTTTGTCCATTCACCAAAGGCGGTAAAGTCGGATTATTCGGCGGTGCCGGTGTAGGCAAAACTGTTAACATGATGGAGCTGATCCGCAATATTGCGATTGAGCATAGCGGGTATTCAGTTTTTGCCGGTGTTGGTGAGCGTACGCGCGAAGGTAACGATTTCTATCACGAAATGACCGATTCGAACGTAATCGATAAAGTATCATTGGTTTACGGACAAATGAATGAGCCGCCGGGTAACCGCTTACGCGTCGCGTTGACGGGGTTGACGATGGCAGAATATTTTCGCGATGAAGGCCGTGACGTATTATTTTTCGTTGATAATATTTACCGTTATACCCTGGCCGGAACCGAGGTGTCGGCATTATTAGGCCGTATGCCGTCAGCGGTAGGTTACCAGCCGACATTGGCCGAAGAAATGGGCGTGCTGCAGGAGCGGATTACCTCGACCAAGACAGGCTCCATTACTTCTATCCAAGCGGTTTATGTGCCAGCCGATGACTTGACCGACCCGTCACCGGCAACAACTTTTGCCCATTTGGACGCTACTGTCGTATTATCGCGTCAAATCGCTGAATTGGGTATTTATCCTGCGATTGATCCACTAGACTCAACCAGTCGCCAGCTTGATCCACTGGTTATCGGTCAGGAGCATTACGATGTCGCACGTAAGGTTCAGGGCATTCTGCAACGTTATAAAGAGCTGCGTGATATTATCGCTATTTTGGGTATGGATGAGCTGTCTGAAGAAGATAAATTGATCGTAGCCAGGGCGCGTAAAATGCAGCGTTTCCTGTCCCAGCCTTTCTTTGTTGCAGAAGTTTTCACTGGTTCGCCAGGAAAATATGTTTCACTAAAAGACACTATTGCTGGTTTTAAAGGCATTATTAACGGTGAGTATGATGCAATTCCAGAACAGGCTTTTTATATGGTAGGTACCATTGACGAAGCGCTGGAAAAAGCAAAAGCAATGAAAGCGGCATAACTGATTGTTAGGTGAAGCAAATGACCATGACCGTACATGTAGATATCGTAAGTGCAGAAAAGGAAATATTTTCCGGATTGGCGGAAATGGTATTTGCACCTGCTGAGCTTGGCGAGGTAGGGATTACTCCTCGCCACGCCCCTTTAATATCAAAGCTTAATCCAGGGGAAGTTCGCGTAAAAGTGACCGATAAGGAAAGCTACCCATTTTTTATATCGGGCGGCATTCTTGAGGTACAGCCTCATTTAGTTACCATTTTGGCCGATACTGCAATCAGGGCTAAAGATATTGATGAAGCGGCTGCGCTGGATGCTAAAGCCAAAGCCGAGGAAGCCTTGTTGGATAGATCTGGAAAAATAGACTATGAAGCAGCGCACGCAGAACTGCTTCAAGCCATTATGCAATTGAGGACATTAGATAGGCTCAGAAAGCGCGGCGAATAATGTAAATGAAGTGAGCTTGATTGCAAATGTAATTAAGCTCTTCGGTATTTAAAAGCTCGGTAACGTGTTATACGCTATCGGGCTTTTTTGTTTAATGGGAGAGGGAGATGAAAATTACCACGATTATTCTGGCTGCCGGCAAGGGGACGCGCATGCATTCTGCGTTGCCCAAAGTTTTGCACAAGATCGCCAATAAATCGCTGCTGAGGCATGTTTATGATATGTGCAGCCAATTAGAGAGCCATGATATCAAGATTGTCTGTGGGCATGGTGCTGAGTTAGTGAGGGAGTCATTAACGGATTTACAAGCGGCCTGGATAGAGCAAAAACAACAGCTAGGTACAGGCCATGCCGTACAGCAAGTAAGCGACCAGATTGCTGATGACGATGTCGTTTTAATACTGTATGGTGATGTACCGTTATTAAAGCTGTCAACAGTTAAAGTATTGTTGGCAAATGTTAATCTTCAATCGATGGGTTTGCTCACCGTCGAACTGGATAACCCTGCGGGTTACGGCAGGATAGTCAGGAATAGTGTGGGGCAAGTGGTAAAAATTGTCGAAGAGAAAGATGCGTCAGTTAGTGAAAAGCATATCCATGAAGTCAATACCGGCATCATGGCAATGCATGGCGGCAAATTAAAAAAATGGCTTGAGCGGTTGACTAATAATAATTCACAAAGTGAATATTACTTAACAGATGTCATTGAAATGGCGGTTATGGAAGGTGTTGATATTGTTACGAGTCAGCCGGAAACGGCGGAAGAAGTCCTGGGAGTCAATAATCGTATACAGCTCAGCCAATTAGAGCGTGTTTACCAGCAGGAGCAAGCTAATTTTATTATGGCCCGAGGCGTTACGCTAAAGGATCCGCTGCGCTTTGACCTGAGAGGGTCGATAGCCAGCTTGGGTCAGGATATAGAGATTGACATTAACGTTATCCTTGAGGGAAAAGTCAGCATAGGCAATAACGTCATAATCGGCTCAAATACCGTCATAAAAAATTCTATCATCGGTGATCATGTGGAAATTCTGGCAAACTGCGTGATAGAAGATGTTGTGATAGGTCGGGGGAGCCGGATTGGTCCCTACGCAAGATTACGCCCGGAAACTGTTCTGGGCGAAGATGTACACATCGGTAATTTTGTAGAAATCAAAAAATCGTCAATAGCTAAAGGTAGTAAAATTAATCACTTAAGCTATATTGGTGATGCCGTAGTCGGCAGCAACGTAAATATTGGTGCGGGGACGATTACCTGTAATTATGATGGTGCCAATAAATTCGGAACTATCATTGAAGATGGTGCTTTTATAGGTTCTGATACCCAACTGGTTGCCCCTGTTGTCGTCGGTAAAAATGCCACGATAGGCGCCGGGTCAACTATCACTAAAGATGCGCCTGGAAACCAATTAACCTTAAGTAGGGTAAAGCAAATATCTATTGCAGGATGGCAGAGACCTGTCAAGCGGGAGAAATAATAACGCGCATCCGCATGTTTGCGGTAATAAAGTCGCAGTTGTATAGTGCAGCACAGTAGTTTGCTATTTTGATGCAGCAATTAAAGATGGCGTTCAAAATTTGCGTGGCGTATATATTTCTTTCTTGATCATGCTTTTGTTGCCGATGATGGGTAATGAAGTCATTGGCAATCTTGATTGGTTTTCAGTGTGATCGTCAAGCGCCGACACCCATATTAAATTTACTGTCACTCGATGTTATCTAGTCCTGATATTCCATCAATAGTCCAATTATTGGAATCATTAATTCCTTCTTGGTTGTCGCCGTCGCTATAAGTAATGCGGCAAGCATATTTTTTTGTGCGTACATTGCTTGATGCGTTGTCATTAATGCTGATTTCAGCACTAATGACATATTGGTAATTTCCAAGACTCCAAGCGTTGATTGGTTTTTCAGGAAAAGCAATGGATAGCTCGGAGGGGAGTTCAGATTTTATGTATTTATTGCAGTGCATAAAAGCAATTTCTGTTAAGTGTGTAGAAATTGGCAGCTGGCTTGCTTTATCTTGGCTGTCGACAAGAAACAAATCAGATTTTATTACTTCATAAACCAACGGCATGATAATTTTTTGCTGAGCTAAAAGAAGCACGGCCAATCCGGCTATGAACAAGTAAATGGGGTATTTTTTTATAAAGTTTTTCATAAAATCTAGGTTACTGATTAGAGTGTAAAGTAAAGACGTCGAAAGAATTTTAACAGACATCAATGTGTTAAGAGTAGGGGAATTTCATGAAGGATAGAGGATTTAAAAACAAACTTTATTACAGTGTTTTTTTGACTTGACATGGTGGATTGAGCTGGTAGACTGACCGCTCACCAAATAGACTTGGTGTCTTTCTTAAATCTTAGTTACTAAGATGGAATGTGGAATATGGAATTGCTAGTATCGACTCTTAGCGTAAAAGCTAAGGCTAATAATTTTTAGGAGATAGAAATGGCAGCTACAACTGAATCAGTGAAAACTGATGCTGCGGAAGCACCGCTGTTAAATAAAAAAAATATGTATCTAGGCGCGGCACTTTATATAGTGTTTTACGGCTGGGTTCGTTGGTATGAAGGTGTTTATGGCTGGTCAGCTGGCTTAGATTCTTTTGCACCTGAATTTGAAACATATTGGATGAACTTCCTGTATATCGAATTCGTATTAGAAGTTTCTACTGCAGGCATCCTGTGGGGTTATATCTGGAAAACTCGTGATCGCAAAGTAATGTCAATCACGCCAAGAGAAGAGCTGAGAAGACACTTTACTCATTGGACTTGGTTGGTTATGTACGCAATCGCTATTTATTATGGCGCTAGCTATTTTACTGAGCAAGATGGTACATGGCATCAAACTATCGTTCGTGACACTGACTTTACTCCAAGTCATATCATCGAATTCTACTTGAGCTATCCAATCTATATCATCACTGGTGTAGCATCTTTCCTTTATGCTAAAACAAGACTCCCTACCTATCAACAAGGTTTGTCTTTACAGTATATGGTATCAGTAATTGGTCCCTTCATGATTCTGCCAAACGTTGGTTTGAATGAATGGGGTCATACTTTCTGGTTTATGGAAGAACTGTTTGTTGCTCCTTTACACTACGGCTTCGTTTTCTTCGGATGGGCTGCTTTGGGTGTTATGGGTGTGGTGAATATAGAAGTTGGTGCGTTATCTAAACTTCTGAAAAAAGACTTAGCGTAAGCTGATCTTTTGGCTAAAATAACTATCTCCTCGTTGTTTCGTCTTTATTTCGGGCGAAACGGCAAAGTAGAAGATGGTATTATAAAAATAATTTAAATCCTTTTAGGAGGTAAGCTAATGAGCGCATCTCAATCAGCTGTACGTTCACGCGCTGAAGCAGTTAAAGTTTCACGCACGTTCGATTGGCTAATTTGTTTTACATTGTTCTTTGTTGTACTTGGTGGTTATCATATTCATTATATGTTGACTGGTGGTGACTGGGATTTCTGGACTGACTGGAAAGATAGACGTCTATGGGTAACTGTTGCTCCTATCGTTTCAATCACATTCCCAGCTGCTGTTCAAGCTATGTTGTGGTGGCGTTACCGTTTACCGTTCGGTGCGGTTCTTTGTATCTTAGGTCTGCTCTTGGGTGAGTGGGTTAACAGATATTTGAACTTTTGGGGATGGACATATTTCCCAGTTAACTTCTGCTTCCCTTCAAACCTGATGCCAGGCGCTATTGTTATCGATGTTGTCTTAATGCTGTCAGGCAGTATGACATTGACCGCAGTAATCGGTGGTATGGCTTGGGGTCTGCTGTTCTATCCAGGTAACTGGCCAATTATTGCTCCATTACACGTGCCTGTTGAATATAACGGTATGATGATGACATTGGCTGACTTGCAAGGTTACCATTATGTAAGAACTGGTACTCCAGAGTACATCAGAATGGTTGAAAAAGGTACACTAAGAACTTTCGGTAAAGACGTTGCTCCAGTATCAGCATTCTTCTCTGCTTTCGTGAGTATCTTAATTTACTTCTTGTGGCATTTCTTCGGTCGTTGGTTCAACTCGACTGAATTTGTTAAAGCTGCATAAGAAATTGTTATATAAACAAAAAAGACTGGTGGCTATTGCATGTGTAGCCACTAGATACTCAGAAAACTATAGATTCTCTATTATAGAGGAGGATATATGAAATTATTAAAAGACAAGGTTGCTAAATTATCCTTTGTCGCATTGCTGGCAACAATTACAGCATCGATGTTTTATACACCAACTGCATCTGCTCATGGTGAAAAGTCGCAAGCCGCTTTCATGCGTATGCGTACAATTCACTGGTTTGATCTGAACTGGTCAAAAGAAGAAGTGGCTGTTAACGATACAATGACTATTTCAGGTAAATTCTTCGTTTTTAGCGGATGGCCAGAAACTGTTGATAAACCAGAAATTTCATTCTTGAACATCGGTATTCCAGGTCCTGTATTTATTCGTGCAGGATCATGGATCGGTGGTCAATTAGTTCCTCGTTCAGTTTCATTAGAACTGGGTGAAACTTATGAGTTTAAAGTATTGTTGAAAGCGCGTCGTCCAGGTGACTGGCACGTTCACACAATGTTGAACGTAAAAGGCGGTGGTCCAATCATCGGTCCTGGTAAATGGGTAACTGTTACTGGTTCAATGAAAGACTTCGTTAACCCAATTACAACTTTAACTGGCGAAACGATCGACCTGGAAACCTATAACTTAAGCAACACATACTTCTGGCATGCTTTCTGGTATGCTCTTGGTTTGGCGTGGTTAGGCTATTGGGCTCGTAAACCAATGTTCGTTCCACGTTCTATTGCTGTTGAAGCGGGTAAAGCTGATTCACTGATCACTGGTACAGACAGAAAAGTAGCTATGGGCTTTGCTGCAGGTACAATTGCTATCGTTGCGATGTCAATGAGCAGCACAAACGAGCAGTTTCCTGTAACTACACCTTTGCAAGCTGGTTTGTTGCGTGGCATTAAATCAATTGAAATGCCTGCTCCAACTGTTGCTGTAAAAGTTGAAGATGCTACTTATCGTGTTCCTGGTCGTGCTATGCAGATGACTCTTACCATTACTAACAATGGCGATTCAGCTATTCGTTTAGGTGAGTTCAACACTGCTGGTGTGCGCTTCATGGATTCTGCTGTTGCACAAGATGAAACAGGTTATCCTGATGACTTATTGGCTGAAGAAGGTTTGACTGTTAGCGATAACAGCCCACTTGCTCCAGGTCAATCAAGAACAATTCAAGTAACTGCATCTGATGCTGCATGGGAAGTTTACCGTTTAGCTGACTTGATCTATGATCCAGATAGCCGTTTTGCCGGTTTGTTGTTCTTCTATGATGAAGCTGGCAACCGTCAATTGGTTACTATAGATGCTCCATTAATTCCTACTTTCATCTAATGAAGTGATTGACTTATAGCTTAGGCTATTACGAGTCAAGGAATTAGAAACCCCCGTTACTTTTTAAGTAACGGGGGTTTTTTTATAGTTATGATCAGGAAAAAGTGATGATAGTTACTTTAAAGTGATTTGTATTTTTTGCGATATAACGCAATATGATCAGTGGCTTGATACTGAGATGGTTGCTATCTAGAGGCAAATTTCGGTTAACTGCTCAAACTATCGGTTATTTTAGCCAAGATGAATCAATTTGCCGTACTCGTTGAGTAATACCGCAAACCAAGGTATAAGGAATAGTTTCAGCCCATTCGGCTACTTCTTCAACTGCCAGTCCTTCACCCCACAACGTCACCGGATTGCCGGGTTTTGCATTAGGTTGTGTTTGTAAATCAACAGTAATCATATCCATAGATACTCTACCTATCAAAGGTACGCGCTTACCGTTGACTAATACGGGTGTTCCCACTTTGGCGTGGCGCGGATAACCATCCCCATAGCCGATGGCTACAACACCTAGGGTTGTTGATTTTTCGCATATCCAACTGCACGAGTAACCGACAGTGTCTCCTTTTGTTATTGGTTTCACTGCAATTAAGCGCGAGTGTAATGCCATGATAGGTTTCAAGCCCAATTGCTCGCCTGTCTTGCCGGGAAAGGGTGAAATACCGTACAACATAATACCTGGGCGTACCCAATCAGTTAAGGCTTCTTTCCATCCTAAAATACCTGCCGAATTGGCTATGCTGCGTTCACCAGGAATACTTTGCAGGGTCTCATTAAATAGGCGGATTTGCTTCAGTGTCATTGTATCTTGCTTGTTATCCGCACTGGCTAAATGTGTCATTAGGCTGATAGGGCGTTTGATAATAGTGCATTCATTCAAGCGTTGATACGCAGTGTTAAAATCTTTGGCCCTGAAACCCAAGCGGTTCATACCTGTGTCAAGCTTTAGCCATACAGCGATTTGTGCACGTTCTGTCCGGTTTGCGAATATGTCGAGCTGGGTAACAGAATGCACTAATGCATCCAATCGATAAATCAACAAGGCATCTAACTCTCTATTGGAGGTAAAGCCTTCCAAAACAACAATTCTATTTTTTAAACCCGCCTTACGTAAACGTATGCCCTCATCAACCCGTGCAACGGCAAAAGCGTCGACATTGTGTAATGCTTCAGCGATTCGTAACAAGCCGTGTCCATAGCCATTACCTTTGATAACAGCCATTATTTTAGAATTTGGCGCGTGATTACGGACTATCTGCAAATTATGCTGAAGGGCATCCAATTTAAGTACAGCGTAGGCTGCTGGCGTCATTCATAATCCCCGCTGTCATAAGGCGTGCCGGTAAAATTCTCAAAGCGTGTATATTGCCCCAGGAAAGTAAGGCGGACTGTTCCTAACGGGCCATTACGTTGTTTGCCGATGATGATTTCTGCGATACCTTTATCGGGGCTATCTTCGTTATAGACTTCGTCGCGATAAACAAACACAATCAAATCCGCGTCTTGTTCGATGGCCCCCGATTCACGTAAATCAGACATAACAGGGCGCTTGTTAGGTCGCTGTTCAAGATTACGGTTAAGTTGAGAGAGGGCAATTACTGGAACATTTAATTCTTTGGCCAACGCTTTTAAGCCTCGGGAAATATCAGAAATTTGTTGCACTCTATTATCACCGCTTGACGGTGATTGCATGAGCTGTAGATAATCCAGGACTATCAGGCCGAGCTGCCCATGCTCGCGCATCAACCGCCTGGCCCTTGATCGCACTTCAGTGGGTGTCAACGCGGGTGTGTCGTCAATGAATAATTTAGTTTCAGCCAATAAGTTAATGGCGGAAGTTAAGCGTGGCCACTCATCATCTTCCAGTTTGCCAGTCCTGACTTTATGCTGGTCAATACGGCCTAAAGAAGACATCATGCGCATTGCCAGCGCATCACCAGGCATTTCCATGCTGAAAACAGCAACGGGCTTGTCGCCTTTGATCGCGATATTTTCCGCCATATTCATCGCTATTGTCGTTTTTCCCATTGATGGCCGGCCTGCAACAATAATTAAATCGGCCGGTTGCAAGCCGGATGTCATCATATCGAAATCAGTGAATCCGGTAGCTGCACCGGTAATAGAGCCTTCCTGTTCAAACAGTGTTTCAATTTTATCGACAGCACGCGCCAATAATGACTTAATCGGAATAAATCCGCCTTGCCCGCGCTGCCGTTGTTCTGCTATTTTAAAAACTTCCCGCTCAGCATTTTCAAGCAGCTCAGCGGTGTCGCGGCCTTCGGTATTAAATGCGGAGTTTGAAATATCCGTTCCCACATGGATCAATTGCCGCAATACTGATCTATCCCTGACGATGCTCGCATAAGTGGCGATATTGGCTGCGCTGGGGGTATCTTTTGCCATTAAGCCCAAATAAGACAGGCCACCGGCATTTTCCAGCTCGCCTATTGCCGCCAGTGATTCGGATATAGTGATAATATCGAAGGGCATTTGCTTGTCGGCGAGCTGGGCAATTGTCCTGAAGATAAGTTGATGGCCCCGGTGGTAAAAATCACTTTCCACTACCTTGTCAGCTACCGAATCCCAAGTTTGGTTATCCAGCATTAATCCCCCTAAGACAGACTGCTCTGCCTGTATGGAATTGGGTGGTATTTTGAAGGAATCGACCGAATAATCGTGGTCAAATGAATAATTTTCAGACATGGTCGTTAAATACGAAAACGAATAATTTTATCATAGCAATATAAAGCAGAAGGATAGTTGAAATAGCAGCATACAATGGAGTCGATAACGCCAAGAGGGAAACACATAACGCTTGGTAAGCGTGCCGAGTATTGCCGTATCTTTTATTTAATTCAATTTAACCTGCCGATGTTTAAAGTAATTTTTGGTGGCTATTTAAATATCATGGGTTTTTAGGAGAATAATAAATACGGCAAAACGCAAAGAGTTCGGTGATTTTTGATTGAAGGTTGTTTTTTCGCGTAGTTTATGGCAATTTGCACCGATGCCGTTGATGATCTTGGCGGTTATTAAAGTGGTAGGTTATTTTATCAATTCAGAACTATAGGCTGATTATGTGTTTCAGTGCAAATATGTCGCTTGGGCTTGGTATCGCCGGATTTGTTGCCTCAGGCATCACATTTATCGATCAAGAGGAGTCGCTTTGGGTACGAGCCGCTAGGTCGTACGCCATCTTCCATTTTTCATTGATGGAGTTAATTCAGTATTTTGCTTATCCGGTCGCCGACCAATGCGGGTATGGAACGAATTTGTTTTTAAGCCAGCTATCAACATACCATATCGGTTTGCAAGCTTTGGCAATCATGCCGGCGCTTGCGACTTATTCTTCGGATCCCTCGGCGCTTAAACGGGCAAGCTTAATAGGCTTGTCATTAAGTTCTTCATTCCTGCTATTCAGTTTCCTGCCGAATAACTGGCAACTGATAGATGCAAAGCTGTTTGACTTCAAACCCAATTTTATCGGCGAAATGATTTCCTGCCTGCATATGGGCAAATATCATATTGCTTACTCTATATCCAGCGCCTTTGGGTCCTTAGTCACGCATGGTTCGCTATTTGCCCTTGCGATCAGTGGATTCTTGTGGAGAGATAACAAGAGAATCGCCAGTTACCATTTTGTTATGGCTATCTTAACGTTATTTGTACCGCAATGGTTCTTCGGCGTTACCACGGGAGAGGCGGCTGCGATTTATTGCCTTTACTCGATACCTATCACCGCGAGTTTTATGCCTGTATTCAAAAAGTTTTTTACAGCACAGTTGTATGATTTTCAATGCGATAGTAATTTTGAAAGAAATGCATAAAAATTGTTGCTGATGACGAGGATGCCTGCCGGGTTGCGATAAAGCCTGGCAGGCAGTTTAGCAATTCATTTCACACGGTGTTATTCAAAAAATCTTTTCAGGTAAAATCCGGTGTGTGATGAGAGGTTTTCAGACAGTTGCTTCGGCGTACCTTCAGCTACCAAGGTACCGCCCCCATCACCGCCTTCCGGCCCCATATCAATAATCCAGTCGGCGGTTTTAATCACATCGAGGTTGTGTTCTATGACGATCACGGTATTGCCGTGATCACGCAAGGTATGCAATACCGCCAATAATTGCTTAATGTCGTGAAAATGCAGGCCGGTAGTCGGTTCATCGAGAATGTACAGCGTTTTGCCGGTATCGCGTTTGGAGAGTTCCTTAGCGAGTTTTACCCGTTGCGCTTCGCCGCCTGACAGCGTAGTCGCATTTTGGCCTAAGGTGATGTAGCTTAAGCCGACTTCCGTCAGGGTCTGTAATTTCCTGGACAGAGTCGGTACTGCACTGAAAAACCCGGCGGCATCTTCTATAGTCATGTCCAGTATCTGGTTGATGGTCTTGCCTTTGTAACGAATTTCCAGGGTTTCGCGATTATAGCGTTTACCGTTGCAGTGTTCGCAATGGACAAAAATATCCGGCAAGAAGTGCATTTCCACCTTAATGACGCCATCGCCTTTACAAGCCTCACAGCGTCCGCCTTTGACATTAAAGCTGAAGCGTCCCGGTGAATAGCCTCTTGATCGCGCTTCGGGTGTGGCGGCAAATAATTCGCGTATCGGCGTAAATAAGCCGGTGTAAGTCGCAGGATTTGAGCGCGGCGTGCGCCCTATGGGACTTTGGTCTATATCAACGACTTTATCGAAATGCTCCAGTCCCTCGACAGCGTCGCAAGGGGCGGGAATAACCGCAGCGCGGTTGATCAAGCGTGCGGCATGGCAATATAAGGTATCGTTCACTAACGTGGATTTGCCGGAACCGGACACGCCGGTGACACAGGTAAATAAGCCGATTGGAAAGGCGATATCGACGTTTTTTAAATTATTGCCGTGCGCATTGCGGAGTATGAGTTGCCTGTCACGATTGGCCGGCGTTAGCGTTTTGGGCACGGCTATGTCGATTTTGCCTGACAGGTATTGCCCGGTTAACGAATTTTTATTATTAACAATATCCACCAGCGCGCCTTGGGCGATGATGCGTCCACCGTGTACGCCGGCTCCGGGGCCTATGTCCACGATGTGGTCGGCCGAACGTATCGCGTCTTCGTCATGTTCGACAACAATCACGGTATTGCCCAGGTCGCGCAGGCGAAACAAGGTGTTCAGCAAACGCTGGTTGTCGCGTTGATGCAAGCCTATCGATGGCTCATCGAGTACATACATTACGCCGACCAAACCCGCGCCGATTTGGCTGGCGAGGCGTATGCGCTGCGCTTCGCCGCCCGAAAGAGTGTCTGCGCTACGATCCAGCGTTAAATAATCCAGGCCGACGTTGATCAGGAATTCCAGCCTTTCCTGAATTTCCTTAATGATTTTTACCGCGATTTCGCCGCGCTTGCCGGTTAAATGCAGGGTCGAAAAAAACGCCAGTGTGTTGCGGATGGGTAGGCGGGTGAGTTGGTGTATCGGCAATTCGGCGATGAAGACATGCCGGGCGGCGATATTAAGACGTGCACCCTCGCAAACAGGACAGGTTTTCTGGGATAAATATTTAGATAATTCTTCGCGCACCAATGCGGAATCCGTTTCATGGTAGCGCCTTTCCATATTGGCGATGATGCCTTCAAAGTGATGTCGCTTGGTTTTGGCGGTTCCGGTTGCGCCGGGGTAGTTAAATTCAATGATTTCCTTGCCGCTGCCATACAGTATCATGTCTTGAATTGTTTTAGGCAGCGCTGAAAACGGCGCTTCCGGGTCAAAACCGTAATGCGCGGCCAATGCACAGATGATCTGGTAATAATAGCCGTTACGCCTGTCCCAGCCGCGAATGGCTCCGCCGGCCAGGCTGATGTCGGGGTTATGGATAATCAGGGCGGGGTCGAAATGCTGGCGTACTCCCAGGCCGTCGCAACTGCTGCATGCGCCTTTGGGGTTGTTAAATGAAAACAGCCGCGGTTCCAGTTCGGTCAGGCTGTAACCGCAGTGCGGGCAGGCGTAGCGTTCGGAAAACAGCAGTTCGCTGCCGTCCTCTTCAAGGCTGACGGCGATGGCGATACCGTCGGCAATGCGCAGTGCCGTCTCAAACGATTCCGATAAGCGCAACGCGATGTCATCACGGATTTTAAAGCGGTCAACAATGACTTCTATCGTATGTTTCTTCTTGACATCCAGCGCCGGCGACTCATCCAGGTCATAGACAACGCCGTCAATGCGCGCCCGGATAAAGCCTTGTGCGCGCAATTCATCGAGCTTGTTCAGGTATTCGCCTTTACGTTGGCTGACCACGGGGGCAAGCAGCATCCAGCGCTGCTCTTTGGGCTGTGTGAGCACTTGGTCAACCATCTGGCTAACCGTTTGTGCTTCGAGGGAGGTCTGGTGCTCAGGGCAGCGGGGCGTGCCTGCGCGGGCATAGAGCAGGCGCAGGTAATCATAGATTTCGGTGATGGTGCCGACTGTCGAGCGCGGATTATGGGAAGTGGACTTTTGTTCGATGGATATGGCCGGTGACAATCCTTCGATATGATCAACATCCGGTTTTTCCATTATCGACAAAAACTGCCGCGCATAGGCAGAAAGCGATTCTACGTAGCGTCGTTGTCCTTCTGCATAAATAGTATCAAAAGCCAGTGATGATTTACCGGAACCTGAAAGCCCTGTGATAATAATGAGCTTGTCCCTGGGCAGGTCAAGATCAATATTTTTCAGGTTATGTGTCCTGGCACCGCGTATGCTGATCGTATCCATCAATTTATATGTTATCAATCTGTCCGGTGTTAAAAGACGGCAAAAGCGATGAAGCGCAATGGCAACATAACCGGTTTAGTAACTTAACGATCACTTATTTTTCGCCGTAGGCGCAGCCGATACCAGCCATTTATTCAATTGAGCCAATTCAACGCCGATCAACCTGCCGGTTTGGTGATACAACGAACTGCGGGCTTTGAAATAACGATAGCGCGCCTGGCGTTGCGCTTCACGCGCTTCGGAAAGTTGTTTTTCCGCGTCAAGCACATCGACAATCGTGACTACGCCAAGCTCATAGCCTTTTTTCATCGCATCCCTGGATTTTTCGCTGGCGGCAAGTTGTCGGTCGGCGGCTTGATTACGTGCGGGGGTGGTCGCCATATCCAGGTAGGCGGCGCGCGTCAGTTTTTCCAGTTCACGCAGTTTTTGTTCGAGTTGGGCCTCGCTTAATTTTTTACGCGCCTCTGCTTCCTTGACTCGCGCGCTGGTGATGCCGCCTTCGTAAAGCGGGAGTGTGGCTTGGACGGCTGCGGTACCGACATCGAAGGGCGGCGAGGTTTGGTTATTGTAAGAGGTGTCGCTGTAAACGCCGCTTAATTGTAGCTGGAGCGTCGGCAAATGTCCGGCACGGTAAGCGGATATGCTTTGGCGGGCGGATTCAACGGCATGTTTAAGCGCTTGCAGCTCGGGATTGATTTGCCCGGCCTGTCTTACCCAGGCATCGATATTGCCTTCCGGCGGTGGCTGGACGGCGTCCAGGCGCGCCGGCTGGATGCTGGTTACGGCATCGCCGGTTAATTCACGCAATTTTTCCAGGGCGATGCGAGCATCGTTGTCGCTGTCGATCAGGTTAGTGCGTAGCGTTTCAGTATGGGCCTGCAATTCATAGAGATCGGTAACCATCGCCAGTTGCCGTGCATGCATCGCCTCAACCCGTTCAAGCTGTTTTTCAGTGGAGCTTAGCTCGGCGGCGATGATCTCGCTTTTATCTGCGGCTTCCAATGCATCCATATAACGCTCAACAAGATCGGCAATCAGTTTTTGATGTGCGGCGAGCAGTTCTTCTTCGCTTTGTGAGGTCAGCGATTGCTGGCTTTTCATCAATAAATAAGCTTGCAAGTCAAACAACGGTTGCTGCAGGTTGACGCTGGCGCGCGTGCCGGGATAATTTTGCGTTCCGACACGATCGCTATGGAATTGGTTAAGCGAATAATTGCCGACGACATTAACCTGCGGCAGTAATTTACCAAGACTCTGATCTTCCCTGGCTTTGGCGATTTCCAGCGCATATTCGCTACCGTTGAGTTCGGGCGATGCCTGCACTGCGCGTTGGTAAAGCGACATCAGGTCGTCAGCACCGGCATGGGCGGGTAAAACGGAGGTGAGGCCCAGCAGTAAAAAAAGTGTGCGCTGCATAGCTTCAGTCCTCGATCAGGGAGCGGGCGAATATATTACTGAGCGGCTGCATCAGGTATTCGAAAAAGGTGCGGTCGCCGGTATTGATCAATACCTCGGCCGGCATGCCCGGCAGCAGTATCAAGCCTCGCTGCCGCAGATCATCGAGCCCGGCTTTATCGACTTCCACCCGCGCCAGGTAATAACTCACTTGGTTTTTTTCATCGGTGAGCCGGTCGGCGGATAGGGCGATCAGACGGCCCTCAATCTTCGGTGTTTGCGCGCTTTTAAAAGCACTGAAACGAATGCCGGTAGTTTGCCCGATATGGACGCGGTCTATATCATTCGGTGAAACCTGCGCTTCGATAATCAGGTTTTCCTGTTGCGGAACGAGATCCAGGATATGTCCGCCCGGCGCGATGACGGCGCCCAGGGTGTGTACGGTTAAGCCCAGCACCATGCCGGATTCCGGCGCCTTAATGACCGTGCGGGTGACGGTGTCGGCCAGCCATTGGGTTTTTTCGCGCAATTCCGAAAGTTCAGCCTGCACTTTACTCAATTCATCGATGACTTCGCGCTGGAATTCTTTTTCAATTTGTAGGATTTTTAATGCGATTTCGCTGATTTGCGTTTGCGCCGTGGCAATATTGGCCGTGAAATCGCCTTCGTCGCCCTGGGCTTGCGCCAGGCGCCGCTCCAGTTCGGTGACGGTCTGCTTTTCAACATAGCCTTCTTCGAGCATGGCGCGAAAATCTTTCAAATCTTTATTGAACGAACCGGCCAGGCTGTTGCGGCTGGCTTTTTGTGCTTTAATGCCTTCGATCTTGGCATACAACTGCCTGCGCTGTTCTTTCAGGATTTCAATTTCACCATCACGGGAATGATGACGTACAGCGAAAGACTGATCCTGGACGCGAATGGCTTCCTGCGCGCGCGGGTCGTCGTGTTCGTCGGTTAACACGCCAGGGTAAGTCACTATTGACTTACCGTCTCTTTCAGCAGTGAGCCTGGCTTCACGGGCCAAGGCAGAGAATAACTGTCCGCGTAGCGTTTCCAATTGCGCGCGCGATGAGGTGTCTTCCAGCTCCATCAATACCTGCCCTTTGCTGACGGTATCGCCGTCACGGACATGGATAGCCTTGACGATCCCGCCTTCAAGGTGCTGCACGGTCTTGCGATAGCCTTCCACGGTAACGCTGCCGGGCGCTAATGCGGCACTGCCCAGCGGCGCCAATACGGACCATGCGCCAAAAAAGCCGAACATCAGGATGACCATGACATAACCGATTCGCCTGATCGGGCCGTCGTCGGCAAAGCGGCTGATGTCGATGTCGGAAGTGTCGGTCTGTTTAGTGAGTAGACTCATGATTGCAATCCTTGTGCCTTGGGCATAGCGGCTTGTTGAGGGCGTTGGTTGAGTTTTGCCAGGATTTCATCACGCGGCCCATCCAGTACCAATAAACCTTCGTTTAATACCATAATTCTGTCTACCAGGCCTAAGATACCGACGCGATGTGTGATGACAATGACGGTGCAGCCGCGCTGTTTAAGGCCTGACAGCGCGAGCGCGAGGGCTTGTTCGCCCTGGTCGTCAAGATTTGAATTGGGCTCGTCCAGCACAACCAGCACCGGTTCGCCATAAAGCGCCCGCGCCAGGCCGATACGCTGCCGTTGTCCCGCGGAAAGCGCACCGCCCGTGCTGCCGATCTCGGTGTCGTAACCTTGCGGAAGATGCAGGATCATATCATGCACGCCGGCCGCCTGGGCGGCTACGACAACCTTATTGGCATCCAGTTCGCCAAAACGGGAGATATTGTCGGCAATCGAGCCGTCGAACAGTTCGACATCTTGTGGTAAGTAGCCGATATGGGTGCCGATCATACTGCGGTCAAACTGCGTCACATCGGCCCCGTCAAGGCGAATAGCGCCGCCGGCAACCGGCCAGATACCGAGCAAGGCGCGGGCAAGGGTTGATTTGCCTGAGGCGCTGGCGCCAATCAGCGCAACGAATGTGCCGGTATCAATAGTAAAGTTAAGCCCCTTAAGTACCGCGACTTTAGAACCGGGCGGTACAACCACGGCTTGTTCGGCGCGGAGCGCGCCTTTCGGTGCAGGTAATGGCATGCGTTCTGCTTCGGCGGGGAATTGCGCCAGTAAGGTATTGAGCCGCTCATAGGCGGTGCGCGCGCTTAAAAACTGCTTCCAACTGCCGATCATTAAGTCGATAGGGGCCAAGGCGCGGCCCAGCAGGATAGAGCCGCCGATCATAACGCCTGGGCTGATTTGCTTATCAATAGCCAACCAAGCGCCTAACCCCAGGACCAGCGACTGAACAGTAAGCCGGTAGGTTTTTGATAATGCGGCAATCAATCCGGCTTTTTCGCTGGCGGTCGCCTGCAGCATAATGAGGCGCTGTTGCTTGTCTTTCCAGCGCGACATTAAATCGGGCAACATGCCCAGGGCATGAACGACTTCGGCATTTCGTAAATTGCGCGCGGTAATATTGGAGCTTTCCACGGAAACCCGGTTGGCCTGTTCCAGGTCATCATGGGTGGCGCGTTCATTCCAGATAGCCAGTAAAATCAGCAGGACTGCGGAAATAATTGCGACCAGGCCGAAAGTGTAATGAAACAGGAACAGCAAGCCGATATACACCGGCAGCCACGGTGCATCGAAGAAGGCAAACAGGCCGTTGCCGGTCAAAAATTGCCGTAAAACCAGCAGGTCGCCTAATGGCTGCGCACTGGTTTTGCCGCCGCTTACCAGGGATTGCCGGAACAGTACCCGATAAAGCCGCTCGTTAAGCAAGACATCGAAACGGGCGCTTACCCGTATCAATATTTGCGAACGCACCCATTCCAGCGCGCCGAGCATCGCAAACAGCACGACCGCCAGCAATGTCAGCATGAGCAATGTCGACGTGCTGCTGCTGCCTAATACCCGGTCGTAGACTTGCATCATGTAAATGGAAGGGAACAGCATCAGCAGGTTGATGAACAGGCTGAAGATAGCGGCTGACTGGAATGATTGGCGGCAATGATGGATCGCTTGGGCGAGTTCTGAAGCAGGTAAACGCATAGTAGACTTCCTGGTTAATAAAAAACAAGCGCCGTGAGAGGCTTGTCGAGTGGCAATTCTACAACATGAGTGCTTAAGCAATCCATACTGTACTGATACTTGAGGGAGCGCCTGGGTCAGGGGCTTAACAAAATAAGCGGTTGATGTATGTTAGCGATGATGCGTACAAGTTGTTTAACATGTCGTTTCTTCAAATTGAATTTTGATGCGGAGGCAGGCTGGAGTCCTTTTATGCCGCGGGCTTGGGTGTTGACGCAAACCTTTAAGATAAAAAAACCCGCCATAAAGGCGGGTTTTCCTAGTTGATGTAATGAGTGACCGGGATTTAATTACCCATCCAGATTAATTCAACGCGACGGTTCAGCGATCTTCCCTCTTCGGTGCTGTTGTCGGCAACCGGCTGGCTTTCACCATAGCCTCTCGCCGTCAAGCGGTTGCTGACGCCTTTCAACAGCAGGTAGTCGACAACAGATTGCGAACGTCTTTGCGATAATCTCATGTTATACGAGTCGCTGCCCTCACTGCTGGTATGGCCGTGAACCTCAATATCGTCTTTTTGAGGGTAATTGATAAGATTTGCCGCGACGGCATCGAGAATGCTCATGGCGTTCGGCGTCAGCTCTGCTGAATCATATTTGAAGTTAACGCCTTTCAATTCGAGGCTGACAGGGCAACCCTGGTTGTCGACTTTGCTGCCGCTGATTGTTGCCGGGCATTGGTCTATGCAATCGTTGATGCCGTCAGCGTCAGAATCCAACGTGGAACAATCCGGTGCTGCTGCGACCGGTGTTGGCGCAGGAGCCGGCATTTCAAATTTCTCGGCTTTGGGTTTCGGACCCAGTGGAATCACGAAGCCGACATTAACGGTCATGTCGTGAAATTCGTCGGTGCTGCGGCCGAATGTGGTGTCGAAATTGTTATTGTAACGGTAACGTACATCGCTGCGTAACAGGAAGTTGTCGTGCAATTCGTAGGTAAAGCCGGCACCGGCTTCGCCGATGAACGATGCATCTTCAATGCCGCTGACGCGGGTGTTCATGCCGCCTATGCCGATCACGGTATAAGGCGCGAAGGCGTTACGCGAAAAGAAATACTGCACATCGGCCGTCGCGCCGGCCAGTTGCCATTCTCCTGTCGTGCCCGGTTTTTTGTCAAAGCCTTGGTAAAAACCTTTCAGCTCGACATTAAAATGCTGGTCAATCATTTTGCCGACGCCCATGCCGCCGCCCCAGCCGTCTTGTGCGCCGCGATCGCCGCCGGTATTGATAAAGGTAGCGAACGGCGCGACATACCATCGCTTATCTTGCGGCTCCACGGCGTGGGCGAACGGCAATGCGCCCAGGCTGGTCAATGTGGCGGCAGCCAATAGGTGTTTTTTTAGCATAATATTTTTCCTTATTTTATAGAAAGGGTGAGTCATAAAAAATAAATGTACTTCTTAGTCCGTTGATTATAGTCACAGGCCCAAAGCCTCAACATCCTGGGTTTACTGTCAAAAGAGAGCAATCTGTAAGTTATGAGATGTGGCGGGAATAACCCGGCAAAGCATCCGTTTGTCCAGCTAAGTGAAAAACATGCGTCCACATTGATGTGTCTGAATACAACTCCAAGCCTAAAAATTATAGTCGATATAACGAGTTAATCAAAATTTACGGCTGTCGGGCCGTTACGGATTGTTTTGATTATGGCTCAATATCGGTTTTAAGGTCTTTTCAAGCCACCTCCTCAAAGTTAAAAAATAAAGGAGAAAACGGGTATTTTGACCTATAAACCTGCTGATATTGGAGTACAAACCTAGGTTTGTACTCCAAAAAAAGGCATTTGAAGCCTTTTGG
>Ga0172373_10002993_pt1 | contig 25210 bp, 18 predicted proteins | sample Lak10m_2_FD_114546 | JGI IMG/M metagenome (GOLD analysis project Ga0172373, IMG submission 114546) | Freshwater microbial communities from Kabuno Bay, South-Kivu, Congo - kab_092012_10m | ecosystem: Environmental > Aquatic > Freshwater > Lake | place: Democratic Republic of the Congo...
TGGGGCAAGTGTCCGTACGAGCTGCAGTACGTCTGTCCGGGCGCGGGCGCGGCGCGCGGCGCGCCGCGTGCGGGCGAACTGGAGGAGCAGGAGCAGCAGCAGCAGCAGCAGCAGCACGGGTCCGATCGCGAGACCGCGGGACTGCGCCCGGGGTCTGTTGCGGGCGTCGGTGGCGGTCGTGGTGCTGCGGGCGTCGGTGGCGGTCGTGGTGCTGCGGGCGTCGGTGGCGTTCCTTCGGGAAGAGGCGGTGGCGGCGTTCCTTCGGGAAGAGGCGGTGCAGGCGCAGGCGCAGGCGCAGGCGGTCGTCCGCCCAACATTCACGGCGACCCGGACCGCTGGCACGGCCGCCCGCCCTCGCGCGACCGTCTGTACAACAACACCTACTATTCGCAGTACTACAACGGTGCGCAGTGGCCGTTCGTGTACACCTACACGCCGTACTACACGTACGAGCCTTTCGGCTGCGACCCGTCGTACGCGGGCTGTCGCGATCTCGGCTACGCGTACGCGGCCGCGCAGATGGATTCCAGCTGCAAGGGCGACTGGTACATTGTGGGCACGCTGCAGCGCATCAACAACGTCACGATTCCGGGTGCGGCGCCGCTGGACCCGGCGCTCGCGTGGCTGCCGCTGTGGCGCCGCGTGGGCGACTGCACGGGCACGATGTTTGACTTCGCGGTCGAGCTGCCGTCGGGCAAGTTTCGCATCATGAACGACACGCCGGCGATTCTGCTCGACAACCAGGACATTCGCGTGCCCGGCATCGACCTCGCCTTCTACAAAGTTCGCTACGCGCCGCGCCTGCGACTGCGCCGCCGTCTCGACATGATCTAAAAAGTAGTCGTCGAGGCGGAATGAATTCACTCCTTCCGACTCGACAAACCTGACGCAATGCGACGTGTTTTCTTGCAGGCGCGCCGGTCCCGTCCTCGCCACCCCTGCGTGACTGGTCGTCTGCATGAGTAAAGGAGAAGACAGCCTCACACACACAAACGCACACATGTCGAGCGCATCTTTTCCCGATCGTTCCGTGAGCTCGTACCAGGACCAGAGCGCCTTCGCGAAGGACGACTGCTCGCTGCTGAACAGCAAGGTGGTGGTCGCTGTTGTGGTGGTGATTGTGGTCGTGACCGCGGTGATCGGTCTTCTGAGCGTGTTTAAGGCGTACGGCAGCAAGAAGCTGAAGCGCTCGCTGGCGAAGTTCATTTCGAACGAGGAGCTGGACGAGTTGAAAGAGGACGACCAGGAGAACGAGGACGCGCCGCCGCCGCCGTCGGGCGGCGCGCGCGCGCAGATTGATAGTTCGAGTTCCGTTTCCAATCCGTTTTCGCAGTCGTATCCGCAGCACGCCGCGCGCGCGCCCATGCGTGGATCCATCATGGATCAGCGCGCGGGTCTGATGCGCGAGGAGGCGGAGAACGAGGTGCTGACGAAGGATGGCGCGGAGCCGTCGGGCGGCGCGCGCGCGCTGCCGTCGTCGATCGAGCTCGCGGAGCAGTCCATGGCGCAGTACGAGCAGCTGGCGGCGTCGCGCAAGCCGGGCGAGCGCGTGCAGCAGGAGGGCGAGAACCCGATGTTTCACTCGCAGTTCTATTATGAGGAGGGCGCTGAGCAGAATGCGGAGGCCGGCAGCGGTGACGCGGACAAGGAGGTGATGAGCAACCTGGTCAGCGCGACGGGCGGTCTGCTGACGCAGGCGGAGGATCTGTTTGCGGCCGGCAACGACGCCTACGAGCGCGACGCCTGGGGCATGTACAAGCCGTCGCTGGCGACGCTGCAGAAGGCGCGCGACCTGGGTTCGCGCGTGTCGGGCGGCGTGCTCGCGCAGGCCACGGACTCGTGGGGCGGGCGCTCTGTCGGCGGCAACGGTGTGACGCCGGACCCGTCGCGCTCGCTGTACGGTATTCAGGACATGATGGCGGACACCACCAAGGTGCCCGTCGAGACGTTCGTGCAGGACGTGCTCGCCGGCAAGATCTCCGCGAAGGGGTCGCTGCCGTTCGCCAACCTGCCCTCGTACATCTCCGGCTAAACTTGAACGCTTGCGTGCGTGCGTGCGTGCGTGTTTGACCAGAAAAAAAACGATCGCTCAGTTCGCTTCTGATTATTTTTTGTTGCGATCGCGAGCGCGCGCGCGCTTACTGAAAAAAGAAGCGACAGACGCTTATAGATGATGCAAGGAAAAAGAGACTTGTTGATTTTTGATTGCGATCGCATGGATCGTGTGCGCGAACTGGAACTGCAGCAGGAGGAGCGCTGTCGTCACTGCCGGCGCGCGCCGATGGAGGGCGCGTGCGTGGGCGTGGAGCTGTGGGTGCCGGTCTGCGCCTGCACGGACCCGGACTTTGCGCGCGCGCACTGCTCCTGTCAGCTGGCGTTTGAGCTGTCGGGCGCCGCCGACCGCGGCGACGGCGTCTGCCCAGTCTGTCGCGCGCCCTACGTCTCCGTGCTGGTCTGGGTCGCCGCGCTCGCCGGCGTCGCCTGCGCCGCCGCCGGCGTCGCGCTCGGGCGCGCCTGCGCGCTGCGGGCAGCCAGCCGACGCGCACTCAACAGCTACCTCGACAACAGACGCGCGCTCGCCAACGACATCTTCTGAACGATTGTCGCAAACGCAGTAAACAGAATAAATTTAGAAAAACGTGCAGCAGCAGCGACGTCAGTCAGTTCCCCATGCGACTGATGTTGTTGGAGCGCGCCGCGCGTCTTTCACGAATTGCGCGCCGCGCGCGTGCGTTCGACCTCGCGCCGCCGCGCGTCTGCGCCAACGTGGCGTTCTACGACGAGCAGCTGGATGCGCTGCTGCGCCTGGGTAACGTGCACGTGGGCTGCGACTTGACGACGCTGATTGACGCGCGCGTGCTGCAGGAGGCGGCGTCGCCGTCGCCTTTGAGCAGCAGCAGTCGGTGCGCGCGCGAAAGTTTCGAGGGCGCCGTGCTGCGCACCTGGAGCGCGCGCAAAAACGGACACCTGCTGAGCGCCACCGTGCACGGCGCGCGCGCCTGGCGCTCGGTCTGTGCGCGCGCGGTCAGCGACGAGCCCGTCGTGCGCGCGAGCGTGGCGGCCGGCGTGGCGCGCGCGTCGGACGCGGACGACTTGTGCAGAATGGCTACGCTGGCGCTGATTGCGGGCTCCGCCTCAGTGGTCGCGCGTCCGCGCGCGGTCGACAACCTCATGCTGCTGTCGACCGGCGAAGTCGGCGCCGTGATTCCGGTTGACGCGCGCGTGCACCGCGCGGGCGGCGGCACCGTGCACCGCATGCTGCGCGCGGCGCGACTGCTGACCGAGAGCGGCGCCGACGCCGTCGCCTTCGACCTGCAGCACGTCGAGCAGTCGCCGTGCGGCGTGCCGGCGTGGGCGCAGACCGCGCACGACGTGCGCCTGCAGGCGCGCGCGCACCGCGTGCAAATGGCGGTGTCGCAGGACGTCGGCAGCGCGCAGACGGCGCTGCAGCTGGGAGCCCAGCGCGCCTCCATAACAGTCAGTCGCGAGCGCGCGCTCGACGAGCTGACCGACGCCGTGGTGGGCGGCGTCGCGCTGGTCGCGCTGCTGCGCAATCCAAAGTCGGCGTGAGAGCGCGCGCTCGTCGGAACGTAAAGCAAAGGTAAAGTCATGGATTTGCCCGAGCTGGACGGCAGGTCGCTGCCGTTTGGCGCGCAGATCAAGCTGCCGACGAGTGTGTCGGCGTTTGTCGGCGGCGGCGCAGCAGCAGCAGCAGCAGACGTCGGCATTACGCGGCTGCTGGACCGCGTGCAGCAGAACAAGCTGCCGACGTCGAAACAAGCCGCCGCCGGCGCCACCGTCGCCGTCGCCGCGCTCGACGACTTCTTTCGCGACAATCCGCTGCCACCTGGCGCTCCTGTCGCTTCTCCCGCTCTCGCTCCCGCTCCTGCACCCGCTTTCGCTCCTGCACCCGCTCTCGCTGCCCCGCAGCCGCCTGCAGTCTTCCGCCGACCGCTGTCGATTCCGTCCGTCGCGCCTGTCGTTGCAGCGAAAGGAAGCGGCGGCGGCGACCAGCATCAACAGTACGCCGCCGCCGCCGCCGCCCCGTTCGCGCCCGTTCCGCCGCCGCTCGAACAGCTGCTCGCTCAGCAGCGTCTGGAGGAGCAGTGGCAGCAGCGCATGCAGCAGCAGCAGCAGAACATGATGATGATGATGCAGACACAGGCGCCGGTTGCTGGCGGCGGCGGAGGAGGCGGCGTATTTGGCGTCGGCAGCTTGATGGCGCCTTTGTCGCGCGCGTCGCGATCGATCGTGGTGCACGCGGTGGTGGCGCTGGTGCTGTCGTTTTTCGCGAGCTACTACGTGCTCAGTCGCTACATGCGCGACCAGGAGGGCGAGCAGGAGGATCGCACGCTGCGCTGCGCGGCGATCGCGGGCGCTGTTTGCGCGCTGGCGTGCGCGGTCTGGTGGGTCATGACGTCGTCGCTGGTGGAGCTGACCGAGAAGCAGCAGCCGCTGATTGAAAATGCAGATTACTGGAAGCGCTACTATCTGGGATGATGCGCGGCGATCGTCGACGTGAGTTACGTCGAGTTAATGAATCGTTCTGAAATAAACAACGTGTCATCGTGTACGTGGACGGTGAGTGATGGCGTCGAGTCGGAATGAGAGAATTCTAGTCTCGAAGACACTAGAATTCTCGAGTGGAGGCCGACGTACTGCGCTGTACCACAGTGACGTGGTTCGGCGCTCGTCGCACAAGGTCAGTTCTCGGCGTCAGCGGCGTCACCATAAGTACGACCCTTACGATTCGTTCGACGAGGCGAACGCTGCTCGCCATCTGCGCGGTGGCGGTTTTTTTTCAAATCTTTTCAAAAGCAAGGGGGGCTCTGGCGGGTCGGGGTCTAGTAGTGGATCGGGTTCATCGTTTTTCAGTAGGAAAAGTAGTTCCGATGGGTCGGGTTCAAGCGGGTCGGGTTTTTCATTGTTCAAGAAGAAGGACAGTTCTGGAAGTTCAGATTCGAGCGGGTCTGGTTCATCGTTTTTTAGGAGGAGAAGCAGTTCTAGCAGTTCAGACTCTGGCGGGTCGGGGTCATCGTTTTTTAAGAAGTTTGGTTCTGCAGCAAAGTCGGCGGGGTCGAAGATGGAATCAGCAGCCAAGTCGGCGGGGACGGCGGTGTCGAATTCCGCGGTCGGCGCAGCAGCTCGGTCTGTGACGCAATCTGTCGGTGCTGCAAAGCGCGCGGTCTCGACAACCATTCAGCATGTTCGTGCAGATCTGGGTCTGCCTGAAAGCGGTAAGAAGAAGGCTGAGCCTAGCACGTTTATGGATCGTATGAAACAGCGTGTCGGAAATTTTGCGATCAAGAAGATGAAGGAGCAGAAGTTGGCGGAGTGCCGGCTCAATTTTCCCGACATGGAATCGAAAGAGTACATGCAGTGTTCGGAAGATGCAGATGAATGGGAAAGTCAGGCGCAGCAATCAGCACTAACAGCAGGATATCGTATTAAAAAAGGATCGCGAAGACACGCGTACAACAACATGAGTCGTCGTGGTGGCTACGACTCGTTTGACGAGGATCATGTCGCTGCCCGCCTGCGCGCTGGCTTCGGTATGAGAGATCTCGGAGCAGCGTTCAAAAATGCGAAGAAGGCGGGGAAACAGTTTGCGCAACAGGCAAAGGCGGCCGGTAATACGATTGCTGCTAATGCCCGTACTGCAGCGCAACAGGCAAGGGAGGCTGGTAATACGATTGCTGCTAATGCCCGTGCTGCAAAGCAGTCGATGACTGAAGGTATTGCGGCGTTCAAGGAGGGTGCTTCCGATTCCGATTCCGAGAACTCTGACCTGCGCGGCGGCGCTCGTCGTCGCAAGAAGAAGTCGGCGACTCGCAAGCGCAAGTCGGCGTGCAAGTCCAAGAAGACCAAGGTGTTCATGTACGACTCGGATTCGGACTCGTGCTGCAGCTACAAGCCCAAGGCGCGCGTGCTGGACTGCACGAAGAAGAACGGTCGCCTGCGCTGCAAGAGCCGCAAGGTCTGCATCGATTCGTCGTCGGACAGCAGCTGCGACTCCAGCTCGAGCGAGGACTTCGACCTGAAGTGCAGCCGCAAGAAGAACCGCGTGATCTGCAAGCGCGACCCGTGCGGCGACAAGCTGACGCGCTCGATCATGCGCAGTCTGTCCATGGACGAGTGCACGTCCAGCTCGGACGACGACGACGACGACTGCCACTCGTTCCGTCTGGCTGGCGGCAAGCGCAAGAAGCGCGCCGCGCCCAAGAAGAAGAAGGCGGCGTCCAAGAAGAAGAAGGCCGCGTCCAAGAAGAAGAAGGCGGCGCCCAAGAAGAAGCGCGTGCTGAAGGGCGCGTTCAAGAAGTGGGTGGAGGCGTCCGTGAAGGCGCGCAAGATGCTGGCGAAGAAGCATCCGCGCGAGTTCAAGGGCAAGCTCGTGCTCATGAACAAGGGCGTGTATGGTAAGAAGTGGTACGCGCTGACCAAGAAGCTGCTCGCCGCCAAGAAGTGAGCTGTTTCTCAGTGACGACGTGCATGAGCCTGAGAACATTTTTAAAAAATCCGCGCGCTCTTGACTCGACGCCTCGTTCCTCAGTCTGTCGTATAGACGCGAAAATAACCGATCGATTCCACCCTCACTCAATGTTGCTTTTTTTTTCTCAAGTTGCCCGCACGCAGCGCACGTGCACGACGGCGTACGCGAGGTTGCGCACGCCGACGTCGAATGCGAGCGCGCGCACGCCGTCGTCGCTGAACGCGCGATCCTTGGTCAGCAGTGCGCGCTCAAACTGCGCGCGCTCTGCGTTCGACGGGCGGTCGACCAGCGCAAGTCGTTCGAGCGCGACCGCGAGCGCGAGCCAGACGGCGTCGCACATGTCGTCGGCCTTGCCGTGCGCGATCGTCGCGCGCACGGCGTCGTCGCTCTCAAAGCGCACGTGCACGGGTGCGGGCGCCTGCAGCCGCTTCGCGAAGGCGCGCGCGATCACAGGCTTCGGACAGAGCGAAAGCTGAAGACCGTCGGCGCCCGCTCGCAAGCAGCGCCGCAGCGTCGCGACCGCAATGTCCTTGTTGCGGTCGTGCGCGCGCGCGTCGTACGCCGCCGCTCGCTTGCCCGCGCGCGGCTTGGCGCCCTCAATGCGCGCGCGCTCCGAGGGCGCCGCTGCTGCTGCTTCTGTATTCGTTCTCTCTTGCGTCGCTGCTGCTGCTGCAGCTTCCGACGACTGCGCAGCCGCGCGCTCCTCTTCGTCGAGCGCGTCGTCGCCGTCGGCCAGTCGGCGGCGGCGCTCGGAGCCGGCGTGCACTGCGTCGTCCAGCAGCGACATGACCAGCTCCTTGCGCTTGGTGCTGCGAAAGGCGACGTCGCGCGCCACGCCGGCGGCGTTCTCCAGCAGCCAGGTCAACATCACGTAGCTGAGATTGTTCATCTTCAACGAGTGCGCCATGCCGGCGCCGCCGCGCCCGAACGAGGCGCGCACGTTCATGCCCGGCTGCTCCTCAATCGCCGCCACGTCAAGCGCGTCCGAGCGCCAGCGCTCCGCCTGCGCGCGCAGAGCTACCATCATGCAGCGCGCCAGACGCTCGCCGCGCACTTTACTGGCGACACCGTCATGACCGTCATTACCGTCGCCGTCGCTGTCCTCCGCGCCGCTCTCTCCGTCAGTTGCAGAATAACTAAGAATGTCTATTGCCTGCACGCGCAGCACGCGCACGACCAGAATCGTCTGACCGGGCAGCGCAGCGCTTGAGCTAACGCTGGCGATCGACGACGCCGACGACGACGCGAGCGAATCCAGCAGCGCGCTGAACGGACGCTTCTGTTGTGCTGCTGACGACGCCGCCGCCACCGCCGCCGCCGCCATTCGAGCACTACTTGTGCGCTGAGTGTCGTGAACCCACGTTGACGATTGCGCTTGCGCTTAATCAGACGAGATCGTTTTCGGCGGGCGACAGTTCGTGCAGGGCAATGTCTTCGCGCACATTCTGCAGCGTGCGGCGCACAATGCGCAGGTCGTTGCCCAGCGGCTTGTCGGTGCGCAGCTTGAGCGCGCGCAGCACGAGGACGTCGGCCGCGCGCTCGACGGCGGCTTCGACCACGCGGCTGCGCGCCACCAGGCAGTCGTAGTCCACCTCCTCGGGTTCATCTTGCTCATCTTCTTTGGCGTCTGCAGCATCAGAAGCAGAAGCAGCAGTCGACAGCAGTGCGCGAAACGACGCGTGGTCGATGGCGACGTCTGCGCCCAGCGAGGCGGCGTCGAGTCGCACCGGGCGCGGTCCGTCGGTCGCCAGCAGTGCGCCGCGCAGACAGAATACGTCCACCGTGTGGCGCGGCTTCCACTTGAACATGTCGGTCGCGATTCCGTTGCGCAGCAGGCCGCGCGCGGCCGCCAGGATCAGACCGTCGTGCTCGTGACCTGCACTCGATGCGCCGCTGCTGCTGCTGCTGCTGCTGCTGGCGACGCAGCTGCGCGCGTCGGAGAACCACGGCTTCACCGACAGGTCCAGCAGCGACAGCGGCGGCGGCGGCTGCGGAGCGGAGCGCAGTCGGTCAACGAAGCTGCGCAATGCGCGCACGCGGCTCTCGAACGGCGTGTTGACCAGCGAGACGCCCAGCAGACAGACGGCGTCGTGGCAGACCAGACGCGGACGCGCACGGTGCACGGCGCGCGCCACGCTGCGCACGCGATCGCGCGCACCACGCCTGCTGTCTAGCGCACGCGTCTCGTCGCTCTGTTCTGCGCCGTCACCCACCAGTTCGGCGTCAATCACCGTCAGCGCGCCCGCGCCGGCGAAGCTGCTCGCCAGGATCCAGTGCTCGGCGGGCCGTGCGTCGAGCGCCGCGCGCGAAAAGACGTGCGCGCGAAACTGGCGGTCGATCAGCGCCGCCATGCCCGACCGCCCGCCTTGCGACGCGTACATGACCAGCTGAACTCGCACGCCGTCCGTCTTGAGCGACACCAGAAAGCGCTCGCTCTGCAGTCGCGGCAGGTCGCTGCGACAGAGCGACGCCGGATGCATGGACGGCACAAACACGTGCGCGGTGTACGCATTCATGCCCCAGGCGTCCAGAAAGAGCGACGACAGCGGGTTGAGCGCGGGCTCCGTCGGCACCAGACCGTGCACAAAGCGACCGCGCGCGTCAATCAGCGGAACCACCAGCTCGTGCACCGACTCCGCGCCCGCGCTCGTCGATACGTCGTCGTCGTCGACCGACGTCTGCGTGCGCGCGCGTTTGCGTTCTTGCTGCTGCTGCTGCTGCTGCTGCTGCATGCTGGCGACGGATTTTTTCCCTGTCTGTGAACCGTCTGAGCGATCAAATACACGAGGTCGAATACTTCGTGTCGCGTGCAGCCGTCTAGTTGGAATGAGAGTTTTTATGTCCGTAAGGACTGAGAAAACCTCGAGTGGAGACCGACGAACTGAGCTCGCGCAGCGCCTCAGTGCAGCCGTCGACGACTCTTTGTGTGTGTGTGACGAGTTAAAAACCGAACGTCTGCTGCTGCTGCTGATGACGGAGGCGACGCAGCTCGCCGTGCGGAAACTGGGTTTTTCCTGTGCGCCGACGGATGAGGAGCACGCGCTGCGGGCTTCGTTGACTTCTCTGGTTCCCAATCGTCAGGCGAGAGAGCTGTTAAAGTCGTACGCGGTCTTTTCTTCCGATTCTTCCAGAGCGCAGCTGGTGCGCAGACGGGTCGCTGGCGTGGTGGGCGACGAGAAGCGTGAGAATCGCATGGCGCGCAAGTTGGCGCTTGAAATGGCGGCGCAACCGGGCGAAACAGTGATCGTGCGCATTCCGTTCACGGCGCGCCTTGTTCGCGTCGAGACGTAGGTGAGCAGTGACGAAAGCAAACACAAGAAAGAGACGAAGCGGTTCTTCAGAATGCGTCGCACGCTGGCGGGTGGAGTTCAGGGTCCTTGTCTGCTGGTTCAGCGCGCGGACGAGCACGCTCGCCTGTTTGGGCGCGAGCCGCGCGCGCGAGCTGCGCCAGAAGTGTGTGACGAGCTGGGCGAGCGCATGGTGAGTCGACTGACGCAGCGGCAGGATCGCGCGCGTCTGACCGGCTACTCGCCGCGCGAGCTGCTGGGCGTGGGCGCAGAAAGTCCCGCGTACCTGCTGCAGTCGGCGGCTCCGGACGCCAAGGATATGGTGCTCAAGCTGTCGATTGCGGCGCAAAGTCGCTCGAATGTGAACGCCGAGGACGCCGCCGCGCTGTCCGCGCTCTCCGTCAACGGCAGACCCAGTCCGTTCCACTTGGTCAGCGCGCGCGACGATCTGCACCTCGCTGGCGAAATCAAGCATCGCATGGTCTACGAAAATTTCAAGTACGTGCGCGCGTCGTTCCGAGCCGGCAGCTACGACGCGTACAACACCTACGGCTTCTTCTTTGTCGGGCTCGTGCTGCGCGACGAAAACGTATTCGGTCCCGGCGCCGCATTCGAAGCCTCCATTGCAGCCGACGGCGTCTTTACCGTGACGAGCGGGTCGGTTCCGCGGCGCGGCGACCTGTTTTCTGGTCGAATGGACGGAGCGTCCGTCACGTTCAAGGTGGCGGACGTGGCCGGCGACGGAACGTTTGATGTGGAGCAGCAGCTGCCGGGCACTCTCTCATATTCTCCCGCGACCAGATATCGGTTTCAGGTCACAGCCGACGTCACGGTGGTGGCGTGCGACGTGTACGCGCGCACGGCGCGTCTGTCGCGCGCGGCGATCGTTGACGCGGTCGACCGCGCCGTGCCGCGCGCGCGTCGCTTCGACGGCCAGTTTGTCGACGACGGCGTCACGGTCGCTGTGCCGCGCGTGTACGCGGTCTCGAGCACGGCGCGCGGTCCGGAGCCCAACGCGGCGCAGACGCTGCAGGTCGTCATGGATCGCGCGCCCGGAATCACGCTGTTCAACTACGTCGAGAATCACTGTGGGCGCCTGGACTCGACGTCGATCGACCCCGTCTTTCTGGCGCGCGCGGACCGCATTGCGCGCGCGCTCGCGAAATTCTTGCGCGTGCTGCACGACCTCGGCATCGTGCACGGCGATCTGCACTTCAAAAATATCTTGATTGACGATGCCGACTACACAAACCCCGACGCCCCGATCAAGATCGGCATCATTGACTGGAGTCGCGTCATCTACCGCTCCTATCTGAGCGCCGCCTTTATTGCGGAGTTTGACGTGCTGCGTCAGTACGACATCATCATGCTCTACTACATGAGACCCAGCTACAATACGGATGTGCAGAAGCGAATCGTGGCGGACTATGTGTTGCGCGACTTTGAGCTCAGTCAGGCGCTGCACATTCCCGTGCTCGCCGTCACCGGCACTCGCATGGTTCCGCTGCTGCAGTCGGGCGCGGTGACGCAGCAGCACCTGCAGCCCGGCGCGCTGCTCGTCGTTGCCGGCAAAAGCGCGCGCGTGCTGCGCGTCGAGGAAGGGTTCACATTTCGCGCATCCATGACGCGCGGGTCCAGTGAGCTGACCGACGTTGAGCTGACGCACGGCGATCCGAGCGAGTTGCGCGTGGGTCAGCGCGTGATCAGCGGAAAGCATCTGAGGTTTGCGTCAGCGATCACGTTCATCAGCGACGACCGCCGCAGGATTCGTCTGTCGTCTGCCGCGCTGGAGGACGTCGTGGACGACGTGGTTGCCGTCGCTACGGAGGTCTTCATGCGAGACTCGTTGTTCGAGCCCGCATGTCTGAACCTCGTGGTCAACGTCAAGCGCGATCTGGAGGAGTGCTGGATGCTGGGCGACTGGACGCAGGGGTCGACGCAGCTGACCAATCTGCAGTGGAAGCACGACGTGCGCGGATCGGTGCGCGCGGGCAGCGCGCGCGTGGAGGGCGTGCGTCAGGACGTCGCCGTCGGCTGGCTGCTGCTGCACCCGCAACTGCTGCCGCCGGAGGGCGCGCGCGTGCAGTACGTCGGATCCAGCTTCCAGATGTCGCTGTTCAACGGCTTTGTCGATGCGATCGTGCAGCAGGGTGTCGTGGAGAGCGACACCATGATTGTGCACGCGGCGCTGCCGGCGGGCACGCGCGTGCTGGGAGCTCCGGGCGCCGTGTTCGGTCCCGGCGCGCTGGTTCAGCTGTCGAACGCGCCCACCGCGAGCGATTCGCGCGCGCTGGTGCATCCGCAGCATCACTACATTACGCTCAGTGCGCCGGCGCTGCGAGACGACGCCGCCGCCGAGCTGCGAGTCGCGCTGCCGGTGCAGCCGGGCGACCAGCTGTTTGGCGTCGCGGGTCAAGAGTCGTGGCGCGCGACAGCGGTCGACTACGAGGGTCGCAGTGTGGAGCTCGACCGCCCCATGGACTTTGACGCAGCCGACACGGTGGTTCCGCGCGCCGACGTCATCGTCAACTCATCTGACGACGTTTTCTATGAAAGCAGCGTGTTTCTGCATTCGGAGGGCATCTTTGGCATCGTCACGGACGCCATCTACCAGTGCGACGTCGAAACGGTTGCGCAGATGCGACCCGCCCGTCGTATTGGAGCGACCCTTTCGAGGCCTGCAAGGGCCGATGAAAGGTCGTGGAAATCACGACGGACAGAGCTACTCCAAGACGACGCCGCCGCCGCCGCCGCCGCCGCCCCGTGATGAAGAGCACGAAACAGAGAAAAAACAGATCGTACAGCCGCGCGTGTTTTTGTGTTCTCATGGCAGCGTCTGGTTTGTCGGACGGCGTCTTTTCGCGCGCTTCGTCGTCGTCGTCGCCGGTGGTGGACGTTGACGTGGTGGTGTCCGCCACGGACCACGTGGGCTGCTGGGACGCCTTTTTGTGGAAGATTGGCGCGCGCAGTCGCAACCAAGCGATGGCGGCCAGTCTGGACGCGATCGAGGTCGCGCCGCGCTCGTCGCCGCTGATTGATCGCGTGCAGGCTGGCATCGTGCGCTACACGCGCATCTACGGATCGCCCGCGCTGCAGAGCTCCATGCTGACGCTGCTGACGTCGATCAACGGCGGCATTCGCGCGGGCACGATCCGGCTGTCGGCGCACGGTGTCACGCCGCTGCGCGACTGGTTGTACAAGCTCGCCTACCAGACCACGGTCACGGGCAAGATCGACGCCACGCTGGCCGCGCGCGTGCTGCTGTCCACCATGGGTGAGGACCGCGTGACCGCGGACACCTGGTCCGCGCAGGTCAGCACCTTTGAAGCCGTGCGCGAGGCCCCGCTCGCGACCGTGCCGCTGGAAGTGCGCGAGCTCTTTGCGTTCATTGAAGAGTCGGTGCGCAACCGCACGCGCGACGACGAGACACGGCTGCGCACGCTGTGGACGTTTGTCGCGCGCAGCTACCTGGGCGCCTACGTCTTTGTGCTGTCGCTGCCGCGCGTGCGCGAAATGATGGCGGCGGCGGGGCGCGAGCAGCAGGCCAACGCCGTGCAGCGCGTGTACGAGCGCGTGGGCGCCGTCGTGCGCGCCAGCGGCACCAACGTCGCCGCCGAGACGCCCGACGCAGTCGACACCGTGGTCAGCGCCTACGTCTGGACGTTTGGCGGCGACGTGCGACTGTGGGCGCGCTCGTGCCGCGACGCCGCCAAGGCGCACGCGCACGTCAAGAACCTGAAGAACCATCTTATCACCATCGCCAAGATGCTGGACGCCTACGAGCGCGACCGCATGCTGCGCGCGCCCGCCGACGCCGCCGCCGCTTCCTCTTCCTCTTCCGCATCCTCTGCTGCGAGCGCATCCGCTTCCGCTTCCTTTGCTGCTGCTGCTGCCGCCGCCGCCAACCGCGATCACGACGACGACGACGACAACGACGACGCAGAAGACCTGCAGCGCGCCGCAGACTCCGCGGGCGACTCCCTCGGCGCGCTGGATCGACGCGACGACGAGACCGACGTCTGATCGAAGATCGCGCGCGTGACTAAAAAGAATTAACAAAAATCAACAGATATTTACAAAAAATCAACAGTTGGTTAGCTGAACAATCAATCGTCCTCATCTTCGTCATCTTCACTGTCGTCCTCCTCGTCCTCATCCTCGTCCTCATCGTCCTCCTCCTCATCTTCACTCTCATCGTCCTCTTCCTCCTCTTCCTCCTCGTCATCCTCGCTCTCGTCATCCTCGCTCTCGTCGTCATCCTCGCTCTCGTCGTCATCCTCGCTCTCGTCCTCGTCGTCGTCGCTTTCAGTGGCCACGTAGTCTGAGTCGTCGTCGTCGCCCTTGCGGCGCGCGCCTCCGCTGACGACGACTGGCTCTCTGCCCTCGTCGTCCTCGTCGTCCGACAGCACCACGCGACGGCGCGTGCGGCGCCGGTCCGCGCCCGCGCCGTCCGACTGATCGCTCTCCACAAAGACGCGCTCCAGCCGCTCGTCCTCCGCCTCCTCGCGCACCTCGCGCACGGCCGTCGACGTTCCGCGATCGGTCTCGAGCGCCAGCGCCGCAGCCCGCATGCGACTCTGCTCCAGTCGCTGCAGAATCACGCGCGCCTCGTCCACGCGCCCGACCTTGCGCATCTCCGCCGCCTGCTTGCGCGCATTGTACTCCGCCATCAGAACCGCCTGCATGGCGGGGTCCACATCCACCTCGCCCTTGTTGTTCAGCGTGTAGCGCTTAAAGATCTCGTAGCCGTACGTGTCAATGTAGCGCTCCGGCGCCACCTTGGCGCGCGCAGATCGACGCACCACTAAACCAGACCCCTCCTCCTGGCGCATCTGCGACCCCTGCTGCTCCATTTCCGGACGATAGCTCTGCGCCACCTCCAGCTCGTCGCGCTGCGCACGCGTCAGACGACTGCTGCTGCTCGCTCCCGCACTCGTCTCGTCGATCGCACGCTTCGCCGTCGCCGTCGCCGTCGCCGGCGTCACAGTCACCTTCATCGCATCCATTGCGCGACGCAGTTCGACAACAGGTCTATTTTGTTGTGTAGCGTGCTGCAGCGCACGCGACGCCTGCTGCGCACGCGCAAACGCAGCACACGCCGTCGCTGTCGCTGGCGCAGGCTTGACGACGGCTGCAATTGTCGGTTTTGACGCAAGAGTCAGAGGACTGTTGACGTGGTTGGATGCACGCACGATGGTTTGCTGCTGATGCTGCTGCTGCTGCTGCTGCTGCTGCTGCTGGTGACGATACGCGTTCGCGGCCGGCGTTGTGAAGGCTGTTGCGGTCGCTGGCGCTTTGCGTTCGGCTGCGTTGGCGTGTGGCAGAAAAGTTGTCGACCGATCGACGGGAACGGAGGCGCGGTGCACGGGCGCCTCGCGACCGCTGCCCTTAAATGTGGCTCGTATCGTCAGCGAAGTGGTCTTCATCAAGCAAGCATTAGGATCTTTACTTGCAAATCTCTGCGTAACAACGCAGCGTCGGCGGGATTAGAAGACGTCGTCTTAGATGCGATTAATAGACAAATAATTTTACCGTGCTAATGAATGACGTTTTGCGCGATCAATCGTGCACGTGGCGCAAAGTCATGCAGGCGGACCTCGCTGCGTTTATCGAGCGTCACGCGCGATCGGTCGTGCGGCTGGCGCGCGGCTCGTCGCGCGCGCGCCGGTCGACGTTACTGTCGTTCGCGCCTCTGTCGTCGTCTTTGTCGTCGTCTTCAATCGCGCGCGACGGCGGCTGGTCGGCGGACGAGGCGTGCGCCTTCGCGTCGGCGTGCGCAGACGACGGACTGCGCGAGGCCTGGTTCTCGACCCACGTGGGTCAGCTGCTCTGCTCGGCGGCGCACGAGGACCTGCCGCTGCAGCCGCCCTTCGTCGCGCAACTGCACGCGCGCGTGCGCGAACTGATGGAGTCGTCGTCGTCGTCGTCTGCTCCTGCTGCTGCTGCTCCTGCTGCTGCTGCTTCAGCGGACGTTGACGAGCAAGCTGCACGAGAAGTTGATGACGACGACGAGCGCTGGCAGCAAGTCCGCATGCGCTGGTTTGCGCGCGCGACTGCGGACGCGTCGCGCGCGCTGCGCGCACTGGATCTGAGTGCTGCGCGCGCGTCGCTGAACGACCTGCCGCCGCTGCCGGCGCCGCACCTGTGTGTCGACTGCTGCAGCCGCGTGCGCGAAGTGCTGTCGTCGCCGGCGAGCGCGCAGTCACTTTGTAGCAGTAGTAGTTCGTGTCTGTCTGCGGCGCTGCCCACCGCGCGTCATCAGATGCTGATTCTGCAGCGCTCGTCGCGCATTCTGTACCAGATGCAGTCGCTGCAGGACTGGATGCTTGCGCGCGGCTTTGTGCTGCAGAAGGTGCCCGAGGGCTTTGGGTCCATGGCGGAGGCGTCGACGCACACGAGTCTGGCGGGCGGCAACTACCGCGTTCCGCCCGAGTACGCGCACGAGTTTCTTGCGCGCATGGTGCTGGGACTGTCGCGCGCGGAGCGCTACTACTTTGTCGAGAAGCGCGGCGCGGGCAACGCGGCGCCCACGTTCAAAATGAACATTGACCTCGACATGGTGCAGTCGGACGCGCACCCCGCCGACCAGACCTACATTCTGCGCTGCGTGCGCGTAATCCAGATGACCATGGCGCGCTGCTACGCCGACTCCGCCGCGCTGCCCGTGGGAGCCGACGTGCTGCGCGCGTACGTGCTGACGGCGCCGCCCAAAGTGCAGAAAAGCGCCAACGCGCGCCGCGCGCCGCAACAGAAGTCCGCCACGGCTGCCGCCGCCGCGTCCGCCACGCTGGCGGACCTGGAGACGTCGCCCGACGAGGTGCTGGACGCGCTCGGGCACGCAATCAAGCGCCGGCGCGGACCGTCGTCGTCGTCACAACAACAACCGTTCGCCGACGCGGACGCCGGATGCGCGCTCATCATGTCGTACGGCACGCACGTGCACTTTCCAGCCCTCATTGTCACGCAGGCGACCGCCATGCAGCTGCGCGAGGCGTGCATTCACAATCTGCGTCGCCTGTGCGGCGCGCGCTCGGGCGACATGAACTGCTGGGAGGACGTGTTCGATCTGTCCATCTACACGGAGAACGGACTGCGCATGTACGGCAGCGACAAGTGGGAGCGCAAGTGCAGCGTGTGCGCTGGCGTAAACAGTCGCGCCTGTCTCGCCTGTCTGGGGCGCAACGGTCAGAGCGCGGGGCGCTTTTACGAGACGCGCTTCGTGCTGAACGGCGTCGAGGACTGGGCGCGCGAGGAGGCGCTGCTGGAGTCGTGGCAAGAGCGCCAGGTGGAAGCCATGCAGGAGGACGGCTTTCCGCCGTTCGCCGAGGCCGCGATCGAAGCGGAGCAGATCGCCGCGCAGCATCCAGAACTGCTGACCTGCACCATCTGCGGCAGCTCGTCCTCCTCCGCTCCCTCTTCCTGCTCCGCTTCCTCCTCCGCTTCCTCTTCCGCTTCCCAACCAGGCGCCGGCAGCGCGCTCGCTCATCTGCTGCTGTCCATCATGCAGTACTTTTACAGCGTCATGAACTGGACAGAGATGTACCGCATGCGCGCGAACCAGTACTACGCCGCCATGCAGCTGTCGATTGTGGTTGCGCCGGCGTGTCCGGCGACGCCGGGTGCGTCGCTCGCGGTCTGGGGCGGCGCCGCGCGCAAGAGCGCGAGCACGCAGATGCTGGAAGAGGAGGCGCAGCAGCGCAAGGACAAGCGCGATCAGTTGCGCGCGGCGCAGAAGCTGACGGACCGCAAGGAGTCAGAGCTCGCGCCCGACCGCGAGCGCGCGCGCAAGCTGCTGACCGAGATTCAGGCGTCGGACGCGACGCACGACCAGCAGCTGGTGGCGCGCATGATTCAGTCCGCCGTGGCTGAAAACCCCAACACGCGCCGCTTCGCGCTCATGCAGGTTCTGTTCAACAAGTATCTGCCCAGCGTGGAATGGCGCGCGCTCTACGGCGGACACGCGGTGCGCACGCTCTTTCACTTCCCCACCGTGCTGCTCGACAATCTGCTGTCCAACGTCACATCCATGTACCGCGTTCTGCTGCGCCAGAACGCGCGCGAGCCGTCGTCGTCGTCGTCGTCATCCAGCTCAGACGCCGGCGCCGGCTGCGTGCTCAACAACGTCTTTCTCGCGATTCTGCAGGGTCCGAACTCGCGCTTCTGTCACAACATCCGCAAGTCGCACACCAGCAACAACGTCGCTTTTCTGCTGGTGGACGGCCTCATTTCGCAAGTGTGCTTTTCTGAAAAGCAGCGCATCGAGGGCGCGTGTTGCGAGCGCGCGCAGAACAACCGGCGCCGCTTTTCGTTCACGACGGAGCCGCAGCAGATCGCCGCGAGCGCCATTACGCAGGCGCTGTTCTGCTACCAGCCGGGCACCGTGGTTGCGCGCCGCCTGGCGACGCTCATTCAGGTGGCGCAGGCGTCGCACGAGTCCGCCGCCGCCGAGCAGCAGTCGTCGTCCAGTCAGCAGAAGCAACAGCAGCAGCAGCATCAACAGGACCCGGAGCAGGAGCAGCAGGATCGCGCGGAAAAGCTGCGGCGACTGCGCGCCATCGGAGTCGCGGTGGGTCCCGGCATGCGCCGACACGAGGTGCAGCGCGTCGCCGCCAACGCCTCTGTGGCTGCGCTGCGTCTCGGGTCGCGCTAAACCGATCGTGCTTAAGTTCAAAAAGACTTGTTTGAATGATGACGACGGAGTCGCCCGCCGACCTCGATTCCGGTCGCGTCACGCTGCCCGCCGAGACGGGCACGCTGCTTGAGGGCGTCGGCGCCACGCAATACCTCGCGTCCGGATTTCTGATCGTGACCCGCGTGCGCGGCCAGCTCGCGTACCTGGTCGGTCAGGAGCGCGACGACGACCCCGCCGCGTGCACCACGTTCAGCGGACTGCGACAGGGACGCAGCGAAAACGTCTGGCGCACCGCCGTGCGCGAAATGCGCGAAGAGACGGTCGGATCCGTGCATCTGACCTCGCTTCGCACCGTGGCGGTCACCTTTCGACGCGGCGTGGCGGCCCCGTACGTGCTCTTCATCGCCACGATCGCGTCGCGCCTGCTGCCGCTGGTGCTCAACGACTTTGCGCGCACGCGCGCCGCACTGCTGCGCGGCGACCTCGAGTCCGCACCCTACTTTGTCACGCGCCGCATTTTGCGATCGCAGCTGCCGCTCGAGTCCGCGCTCTTTCCGTTTCTCGAAATGCGCGGACTCGCCGTCGTGCGCGCGCGCGACTTTGCAGTCCTGTCGCAGAGCGCCGGCGCGCGACCGTTCACACGCGCGCGCTTTCACGCCGAGCTGCAGACGTATCTGACCAAACATCTGGACACCATCGACCACTTCGCCAGCGCGCGACCGCACGCCGCATCCTCCGCTTTCGCCGCTTCCTCCGCCGCTTCCTCCGCCGCCGCCGCCGCATCCTCCGTCACGACCGCGACGACCGCCAGCGAAGAAGATGATCAAGATCCAGAAGAAGAAGATGAAGATGATGAAAACGGAGCTGCGTAAAAGCTCGTTTCCGCGAAAACAAAAAAAATCAAGCGATCAGAACATCATGTTTCGATATTGTTTTTTGTCCATCGTCACGAACAGAATCACGGCGCGGCGACGAAGGCGTCAATGCGGGCGGCGGCGCGCGCGAGCGGGTCGTCGTCGCCCTCGCTAAAATAGTTTAGACTGTGCAGACGCGCCGCGTCCCAGCCGACGACGGCGACGCAGTCGGCGCCCACGCGCACGGCGCCCGAGTTGAGCGCGGGGTGCGCGGACAGTCCCGCGTCGGCGCCGTGACGCGCGATCCAGCGCAGCAGCGACGCCGTGCGCGCCACCACATCATCCACGCTGCGATCGGTCGCTGCGCGCGCACGCAGCGCGTCGTGCAGCGTCATCGTCGCACTGTCTGACGGCGCCGACCCCGCGCGCGTCGCAATCACGCGCAAGAGCCGGCCGCGCGCGTCGCGCTGCTCGTAGATGTCGCTGTCGCGCACGCCGGACGCCAGTCGTCTTGTCGTGATCGTCTGCGTCTGCTGCTGCTGCTGCTGCTGTCGGCGCAGCTTGACGTGCACCTGATCGAGCGCGGACGACCAGTTGCGTTCTTTCAAAAGTGTGCGCAGCTCGTCCTCTGGAATAATTCTGGCGGCGAGCGCCTGGCGCAGAATTTTGGGCGCGTGTCGGGCGGCGGATTCCGACGCGCTGCCGCCGGAAAAGCGCGCCTCGTCCGCCATGCGCTGATACAGCAAGCGAATGGAATCGTGACCGTCGCCGCCGTTCAGCATGGCTTTGCGCACGCTCTCGTCGACAGCTTGACGCATGGGGTCGTCGTCGCACGCGCAGTGCGCAGCTGGCGTCGAATTCAGAGCGGGTGCTGACATGACAGTGTGCGCCTGCGCAGGCAGACAGTCTTTTCTTCTATCGGTGCGTCTTCAGCAAAGAACGTCCCCTTCGTCGAGTCGGAATGAGAAAAGCTCGAAGCTTCGTGAATTCCACGACCTTTTTCATCGGATCGTTCAGCTAAAATTCGCTGCACGCGCCGCCATGCGCGTCATGGAGGCGCGCGCGCGCGGCGACCCGCGCAGCAGCAGTCGCAGACCGTCGCGCCCGTGCACCTGGTACACGAGCACCGCGCGCGCCACTGCGCTGTCGTCGTCGCTGAGTTCATCGGCGTCGGCTGACAACATAGCACGAATCTGGTGCTCCACGCTGGCGACGTTGGGCTGCGCGCGCAACAGTTCAGATTCGAGCAGCATAGACTGCATGATGCGTGCAAGCAGAGAGATCCAATTTTAACGTTTTATGATCGATTATTATCTCTCTCGCTCTCTTTCTGTTTCTGATCATGCCGGTCTCAGCTGCAGCAGTTCACTGCGCAGGCGGCGCGCGAGCTGTTCGAAAGCGTCGGCGGGCGAGCGCGAAATGGAGATAATGACGTCGACTCCGACACCGAGCGAGCGCAAGCCGTTGGCGACGGCGTCGCGCAGCGCGCTCCATTCGCGGTCGTCCAGCTGTGCGCGCCAGTCTTCGCTCTCGGGCAGCTGCGCGATGGCTGCGCGCGCGCTTTCGAGGGCGCTGACCAGCGCAAACAGCGGGTGCGAAGGCGGCAGCTGCGGAAACGGACGCGCAAACAGCGAGTGCGAAGCGCGAGTGATGGAGGCAGTAGGAGCAGCAGCAGCAGCAGCGGTCGCTGTTTGCGCCGAGGCGGAATGAACTGACGTTCTAAGCTGTTCCTCAGCGTCGTGCTGATGCTGAGCGGATACGATGCTGTGACTGTGCTGCAACTCGTCGTCTCTGTCGTCGTCGTGCAGCATGAGCAGGCTGATAGCGAGCTCAAAGTTGCGCCATGTGACCGATTCTGCAGCGTCGACGAGCGCCTGTTCAAACTCTTCGCCGCCTGAATGCGTCGAGTCGGAATGAGAGGTTTGAGGTCCGTTAGGACCGAGAAATCCTCGAATTGAGGCCGCCGTACTGAGCTGTTCCACAGTGACGTGCTGATGATGTTGCATGCGCGCGAGCAGAAACGGCGTGGCGCAGGCAGCGAGCATCGGCAGCGCGGCGCGCGCGCGCGTTTCGTTCTCCATGATGGATACGTGGCGCAGCAGCAGCAGGACCGCGACCGCCTCAATGCGCTGCAGGTTGCGCGCGCGCGGTCCGATGTCGAGCGTGCCTGCAGGAAAAGCGACGTAGCTATCGACCCATTGCTGCAATCGTTGTGCGCGCGCTCGTTCAGGTTGAAGATCGTGCGCTTGTTCAACTGACCGTCCTAGAAGTGCGGTGAGAGCCGCGGCGGCTGCTCGCGACCGCACGCCGTCAAACAGGTTGGGCGGCAGGTAGCCGCCCAGCAGGTCGGTGACGAAGGAACCGAGTCGCGCCTCCATAATTTTTATTGGAAGGGGGAAGGGGGGCTGGGTCAAGACCAAGTGACAACTGAGGTGTTTATCGTAGAAGCAAATACGCGTCGCGTGCGGATCTGATGCCGACTGCGTCGCAGCGCGTACTGAAGGCGGCGGCTTTGATCGCTTTTTCGCGCGCCCTGTCGCAGCGCGAGCTGGACGTCGCGCGCCAGAAGGGGTCGGCGAAGGTGCACGTCACCGTCTGCGCCACCGACGTGCTCGCTGCTCGAAAATTGCTCAACATCAGCGCGACAACTTCTTGAGCGACGCAGGACAAACCTGCGTCGAGTTACGTACGTGTGTGTCTGGTTCATTTCATGTTTTCGCAGGGATGGGGATAGTGTCGATGTGAAGCGAACAAGAATTTTTTTTTACCAAAGTCTCTCGCTGTCTCTCTTTCGCGCGCGCGCGCGCGCGCTTGAACGCCCAAAATCTGTCGTCACCTTTGAGGTTCGCATGCAGAGTAAACAGGACAACCGAGCGACGAAGGTTAGTCAAGTCATGTCGGCGGTGACGTGGAAGCCTGCGCAGAGCATCTTGAAGGCGCGCAATCTGGCGCACCTGATTGCGTACCTGCAGGAGAATGACGCTCGTCTGGCGTCGCAGGCGCATCTGTACGACGCGCGTCGTGTGAACGAGGCGCTGTACGCGAACGACGCGGTCGCGCGCGAGGCGGCGAACGTGTCTCAGCTGGCGCTGCCGGCGGGCAACATTAGCTACGCGCACGGTGCGCGCTACGGTACGCACCTGCTGGTGCTCAAGTACCCGGCGCAGAAGCTGGCGGTCTTCCTTGTGGTCGTGGAGCGCCGCGAGTCGGTGCTGCTGACGGCGCCGCAGCACCGTCCGGAGCAGTATCTGCAGGCGCAGGACGCGACGATGGGCATGCTGCCGGCGGTGATCATGAACAGCCACGAGGTGGCGCAGGTCGCGCGCAACAGCGTGCGCGTGCACCTGGGTTTTTCGGGCGCGTACGAGGAGATTCAGACCGCGGTGGCGATCCAGGCGCGGCGCTGCCTGGACGCCGGTATCACGATCTTTGCGAGCGTCGGGCACGCCTTCGGCGGCGCGCTGGCGTCCATGGTGGCGGTGCACGTGAACCTGGTGGCGCGCGAGCGTCTGGCGCCCTCGGCGGCGGCTGCTTCCTCTCCGGCGGCGGCGGCGCCTCTCACGCCGGCGGCGTCGGCGGCGGCGGCGAGCGCGAGCGCCACGGCGGCGGTGGCGGCGGCGGTCGACACGGCGGCGGCGGAGGTGACGCTCGCGATCAGCGACGTGGCGAACGGCGTGCTGGGCGCGGTCAGCGCGGTGGCGCCGGGCAAGCAGATGTCGGTCGCGCGCAAGCAGATGGGCACGAGCGCGGTGCCGTCGCACTACTTCATGAACCCGCTGTTCAGCGCCGCCTCCGTGCGCCTGATCACGTTCGGCGCAGTGGCCACGGGCAACGTGCGCTGGTGCGACATGGTGTCGGTCGCGACGCTGGGCGACTGGGAGCGCTACGTCATGAGCAACGACCCCATGGTGGCGCTGCCCACCGCGCCCACGCTGCTGGGTCGCTACGCGCAGCCGCAGACGCACGTCATGACGCTGCCGTTCGTCAGCACGCGCACGGAGCTGCACCCCGTGATTACGCAGGTGACCGACGCGGTCGCCGCCGAGCAGTCGGCCGCGACCGCGCTGCTCGCGGCCGACCTGCAGGCTCAGCAGGCGGCGGCGGCGGCGGCGGCTCCTGCGGTCGCGCCTGCGGTCGCGCCCGCTCTCGTTGCCGTCGAGGAGAAGAAGCAGGACGCCGCGGTCGAGGAGAAGACGGGGGAGGAGCAGCCGGCTGCGCCTGCGACCGATGCTGCTGCTGCGACTGCGACCGATGCTGCTGCTGCGCCCGCGGTCGCGCCGTCCGCGGTCGGCACGTTTGCGCTGACTGTGCTCGCTTTGACGACGGCGTTCTCCAACCTGTGGCAGGGCACGGTGGTGTACGCCGTCGAGCGCAACCCGGTCGTGCAGTGGAAGCTCGCGTCCGACGCGCGCACCGGTCTGCTGACGGGCACGATGCGCGCGCCGCAGGTCGCCGGCAACGCCATCACGCACTACGAGGCCGGTCTCGCTCTGTACGACGCGTAAAGAACGCACAGCTTCAGTCAGCTTCGTATCTAAGAACATATATACAGACTTCTAGAACGCACACGATTTCGCTTGAATTGTTGCGAAGCGTGCGCGCGTGAGTCGATTAGCAAAGCAAGTAAAGTCGCACGAGGATCGGAATTTTCTCTTTGTAGTGACGGGGTCGGAATGCGTCGTTCTGATCATGGTAGGGTCGACGCGAATCGACGCACGTCGCTTTGTAGAAGCTCTGAGCGTCTGGCGGGCGGTGATGTAACCCCGGAACAAGGAGCTGTGATTTGTAAAAAAATATTTGAGAACGCCGTACAAATTAATGCGTTGACAAATGATAACTACAAGGCAGCTTACGTTGCAAAAATCATTCAAGAAGTAATTGGTAGACAGATTACAAAAAGTATCGGAAAAAGATGTAGACTTTTTTGTCATACGGATAGGCCTCCGCCAGACATGAGTCTGGAACAAGTTAATGAAGCTGTAAAACATTTAAATAAACTTTCTCTTAATTATGAGGAATTTGACTTTTGGGATAAAACACAACATTACATCAAAGATTTAGCGAGAGGCGTAGAAGCAAGAGCTGCCAGAGCGACAGGAAGACGATCTGCAAGGGCGGCGGCGGCAGCGGGAGCGGGAGCAGGAGCAGCGGGAGCAGGAGCAGGAGCAGCGGGAGCAGCGGAAGCAGCGGGAGCAGCGGGAGCAGCGGGAGCAGCGGGAGCAGCAAGAGCAGCGGGCGCAGACCCAAGGAGAGATGGATTCGACGAATTTGAAATTGAGCGAATCATTAACGATGTCGACCCGAATTACATCAAAGCTTCTAGATGGACTCATCATTCTCCGATCATGAAATACCATGTTCCGATTGGAGGTTATGTGTATTACGTTGATGAACAAGATAATTTACGATGCGCAAGGATTAAGGATTATGCGGTAGACCGAGATCAAGTATTAGTTGAGTCAAACGTGCGAATCTATGAACCTGGTTATTCGCCGTATGCTTATACCCGCTGGGTCGACCTGGATCGAGTGTATAAATGTGCACCGACGAGTGCGTCTGGTGACTTTGTACAGGCTTCAATGAAAGTACTTGTATACGACCCTCTTCCAGGCTTGAACAAGAATCCACGTGATGCTTTCATGGCATTGAGCGTCGATCCTGGACGAGGTGTAAAATTGAATGATACTTGGCGTGAAACAGTCACGTATGAAAGATACCATGATAGAAGTCGTGAAGTGGTCCCGTTTGCCGCGATTCTTGCGACATGGAATTTTGAAGTCGATCGAGCTGTTGAACGTGACAAAAGGGCGGCGCGGGAATCCGGACCGAGACGAGCTCCTGCACAGAATTCACCAGAAAAAGATGAAGCGCTGCGTTACATTGCAGCTACTAAACTACTTTTTCAAGAGCTAAACAATGCAAATCAAAAGTTTGTCGAGTTGAATAA
>Ga0172373_10002994_pt1 | contig 25200 bp, 14 predicted proteins | sample Lak10m_2_FD_114546 | JGI IMG/M metagenome (GOLD analysis project Ga0172373, IMG submission 114546) | Freshwater microbial communities from Kabuno Bay, South-Kivu, Congo - kab_092012_10m | ecosystem: Environmental > Aquatic > Freshwater > Lake | place: Democratic Republic of the Congo...
CTGGCGGAGGAGCGCTGCAGTCTACTGGAGATACTGGAGATACTGGAGATACTGGAGATACTGGAGATACCGGAGACACTGGAGATACTGGAGACACTGGAGACACCGGAGATACTGGACATCCGGTAAACGTGCAACCGATAAACAAGTCGTAGTCACTGCAACCGGATTTAGAATACAACTGCCATCGTGAAGAGTAGCATGTCTGGCAGTCCGCACCTCCGTACGTAGGGCCTCTCTCCTGAACAGAGCCGATAGGAGTCCAACCATTATCTGGCGGAGGAGCGCTGCAGTCTACTGGAGATACTGGAGATACTGGAGATACCGGAGATACCGGCCCAGGCGGATTGATAGTGCATGGAATGCACGCAAGGCCACCGATGTCGTCGCACACACAAGCGTTCGGCGACGCGTAAGGACACAGATCATTTGCGTAGAAGAATTCAGTGCATATCTGTCCCGGCTGACCTGGAGACACTGGAGATACCGGAGACACTGGAGATACTGGAGACACTGGAGACACCGGAGATACTGGACATCCGGTAAACGTGCAACCGATAAACAAGTCGTAGTCACTGCAACCGCTCTTTGAATACAGCTGCCATCGCGAAGAGTAGCATGTGAGGCAGTTCGCGCCTGCATGTGTGGGGCCTCTCTCCTGAACAGAGCCGATAGGAGTCCAACCGTTATCTGGCGGAGGAGCGCTGCAATCAGGTGTAGGCGAGACCGGGCCAGAGCCAGACAAGAAACAGTTGTTGTCTTGCGACAAGTATGGTGCTATACAAGTGCCGACTACCCCGTACGGCACTGCTCCGCACAGGTCGTTAGCCCAGTAGAACTCAGTGCATGTTTGACCGTTGAACCCCTGAGGTGACACTGGACCACCGTCGTTGTCGTCTGGATCACTTCCAACAACTGGAGTCACCGGACCAGGCACTGGGTCTGTGAGCGGATTATTGCACTGAGTGATGCAATATACGTAATTTCCATCGATTATAGCGTATAGTTTTGCGTTGCCTTCGTCGTATTTGAAAGATATTCCGTGTGGATTTTGGTCAACGCCGAAATAGTAGATCCCGCCGGCGTCGAAAACGTTTAGGTTTTGAAGAGAGATGTCGCCGTTTCCAATAGCTATTCCAGCAGCGTTGATCGCGCCTTTTCCATTGAGATCAACTGGTGAAAGAATCATCGGGGCGTCGTCTGGATTGGTTGGCACAGACTGAAGCTTGCCTCCAGCAATAAGCCAGTTGCCTATTCGCCCGCTGTCCATTCTAATCTCAATACCTGAAAGAATGCCGACAGTGATGTTTCCTGCGTCAAGATTTGACACGGTGATCTGGCTCGCGTCGATAGTTCCGGCTGTGATTTTGTTCGCACTGATGCTGTCGATTGCATTATCGCCGAGCAGGTTTTCAACCCAGTCAGAGCCGTTCCATCTGCGGATCTTGTTGTCGTTTCCAGTGTCAAACCACACGTCGCCTGTCGCAGTCGCTGTAGGCTGTGTTGACTGGTGGAACACTCTGTTTTTTCCATTAGCAGTTGTCAAGGCTGTAGTAGAAGTTATTACCGCGTCTTCCACATCTGCTTGAACCGGGTCAGAAAGACTTTCATAGCTAACTGCGCCAGGTGTAATTGAGAACTCTGTTACAGAGTTTTCAGCAAGTTTTGGCGCCGTGATATTGAGATCTTCTATGACAGGAGTCGTGACGGCGCGTCTTGCGAGGTTTTTAGTCTTTACGGTTTGCGCTTTGATGCGGCGAGGAGCCTTGCGCTTTTGAATGTTTCGGAGACGCACGTCTACATTGTTGACGTACTTACCGACAGAGCGAAGACGACGAATTCTATTGCTAGGCAATTCTATCGACCTCCCACTCCGGGACAAGCGTAAGTGTTACGTTCTCAGAAAACGACGCGGCGTTTGGCACCGACACTTGGAATGAGTCAATCTTGCGAACAATCACGGTGTCGCGTGGCTCTAGGTCGCTTGCAAGACGCATTCGAATAAAATCGTCATCGACTGCAAGAGAGCACCAGTCACCTGGTTTGTATGTTCCAACTGAAGGATTCATGCCGCCGTTTACTGTAACAGATATCGACACAACTGGAGGCCTTGCCTCGGTCAAGTACCGTTGAGCGTTGTCGTACAATTTTTCCTCGTCTTCTATGTCGCTTTTAGATTCTTCAGCGTCTAGCAACGGCCAACCGTCTTCAAGCATGTCTATAGCTACTGCTGCAGCATATGGCTGGCTGGCTTCTTCGCCTAAGTCACCTATGTCGCCCACCACGAAGAAGCGCGTTGCCGCATTCTCCGCGGACTCCTCAATCCGCATGTCGGTGATATTACCAGGATACTCAAACACAACTTGATCCGCGCCAAATCTGCTGATTGCAGAAGTCTGCCCAGGCGCAGGGGGATCTGGAAAGTTTATTGGAATGATCACAAGAGTTCTCGTGAACGAGTCGGTCGTGACGTCGTACTCGCAGTCTATTCTGTACTCAAACCCGTCTACAGTGTCAGAGTATTCGTCAAGTTCTTCGCCAACGTTCTTTAGCTCATAGCCTCTATACTTGTTGTTAGGTAAGTTCTTGCCAAAATACTCGGCGTCAGACCACTCGTAAGTGAACAGTGCAATCCACTGTTCTTGAACGTTATGAAGAGCTTCTGCGTATTGAGTCGCTCCCGCAGTGTCCCCGAGCGCGAACTTGCCGAGATGATAGCCGGTCTGCACGTAGTAATCGTACGCGCGCTGAGAAGACCAGATCTCGCCGCCAACCACTCGCGGATAAATAACTTCATGAGTGCCGTCACTTGCTGACTCACTGAATAGAGTGCTTATGGTTCCATCGTAGTTTTGCACAAGAGGGCGCGCTGTCAGCGATATGTTTCCAACAACTACCGGTGCTGGAGAAGAAGGATACAAGGTCGATGGAAGACCTGCGGCTACAATTTTGGCTACTGATGGATAAACAGGCACTTTGTTTCTTGTCTTGAACCCGAAATCTACGTCAGCGTTTCCATAAAACGAGCCGTACGTGCTGCTAGTCGCCGTCGGATTCGACGACATTGTCGCATCTGGATTTGCCACGGCTGACGAAGGAACGTCTGTTGGTTCTGCTGTAATGTAAGTAATGAAGTTCTCGCCCGAAGTCGCGACGGTGTGCGTGCCGTCAAACACAAGGGAAGAAGAGCTTGGGTCGTCGACTCCTTCGACTACTACGGTGTCTCCCGGCGCAAAAAACAACGTAGAACTTGCAGTTAGCTTCGCTGCATACGCTACTAGTTCCTTAGTCACAACGCTGTACGACTGCGCGCTTGGGGTAATTGGTGCAAGATTTTGCACCGCGTTTTCAGAAAAGTCTAAAGTAAACGTGTCGCCGTCTACAGCCTCTAAAACCGTCCAGCTTCCATTGAATTGCGACGACAAGTTTCTAATTATGCATTGTTGGCCTTCAATGAAATTGTGCGTTTCCGACGTTGAAATGTACGCTATTCCGTCTTGAATGTACGCGGCTATTATAGAGAACTCTGTGTCTACGCCAGGAGAAATCTCGTCGTTAGGAAACTCGATATTGATAAAATCGACCATCGTAGTGTCTACTAGTTGACGAACGTAGTCACTCGTGCTTGTTCGTATCATGGCAGTTACGTTTTCGTACGTTCCGTCTGGCATTCCGTCTCTTGCAGTGACATAGGAAGTTGTAGACGTCGGCGCTGGAGATGCAAGCACAGTATAGTAGCCGTTGTACTGGAAGTCGCTGATCTCATAGAAGCTCAACTTCACCGTGGATTTGGCGGTCTGAATATATTCACCGGTTAGAAACTGAATTTGTATGCGCCCGTTTTCGACAACGCACGTTGCTGCAATGTCTTGTCCGTATGTTTTCCAGATAAGTCGATGATGAAGATAGCTCGTCCACTCTGATGCTTGGATGCTAAGCTCTTTGCGGTATACGTCGTAATTTCTAGACCAGATCGGTCCTCCCCAAACGCACTCTCCGTTTCTAAGTGCGTAAATTGCTGTTTTTCCAGGAAGCGTTGATTCATACAGATCCATAGCAGAAGTGTTTGACAGCACGTTTGTCTTGCCGCTGAAAGAGCCAGCTGTCTTGATAGATCTCTCGTACGATACGTCTTTCAAGTCAAGTTCAGCTATAACGGCGTTTGTCAAGATGTCGGTGACGTAGTACCGATACGCCGCAACACCACCACTATCTAAAGGCATAGTCTGTCTCTACACTTCTTTTCGTCGACTAGCCGAGCCAGCCAGACTTATAATATATACTAAGTTTTGCTTGGCCATTGACAGCACCTTCGTCGTAAAACGAAAGCGTGTTTTCGCCCGGGTCAAGACGAATCCAGTCAGCAAGAACGTCAATCATTGCTCTTGCTCCAGCGGTGTCTCCGTTCAACGCAACCTCGTGATCGTATGTGTCGATTTCAAGAATGTCTGTAGCGTCAAGAGACTCGATGATCACGATGAGTTCGTCTGTTGTCTCGTTGAACAGTACGGCAGGTCCAACAAGTGGTCCGGTAATTTCAAAGATGCAAGTCACGCGAGCTGTTCCGAGGTTGTTTACTGTGAACTTTCCGTCACGGCCAAGAGCAATGTTCTTGGCAAAGTTCTCGGCGTATGAATAGCCGCCCGGGTCGTCTTCTGCCCACGAGTATTTGATTGGATCAGGAGCGCGAAGACCAATAGAGAATTCTGTTTTTCCTCTCGCGTTGACGGTCTCGATCTCTGGGCGTCCGCTAAGTCGAACAAGACTTGCTTTTACTGGATCTTCATTCACCACTAGGTAGCTGCTCTCGTACACAAGAGATGTAGCGAGAACAAGCTTGTCTCGAGACGCGCGTACGTACGATGGATCTGGAGGATAGAACACACCCTTGAGCGTGATGTCGCGCGCGCTCCAGCGACCACGAACGCTATACGAACCGTCGCCAAAGCCGCGGCGAATGTCTTGAATGTCTGGTTCAGGGTGCGTCCACCAGCCTTCAATATCAGTGATGACCCAAAGAACATTGTTTTCGTCTATTGTGTTGAACACTAGTTCGTTTCGTTCTTCGTCTTGAGTTAGCGACGGAGTAAGACGCACGTCGCCATTCAACTTCATTCCAGTGATTACTGGAGGAGGAAGCGGTGAGAGAGCTAGGTTTACTTGTTGATTTTCTTTAGCCTGTAAGGCTGGGTCTACTATCAGGCCCTCTGGGTCACTTGTACCAGCTGTCATGCCGCACCTCTACGCATCTGCCACGCAATCTGTCTTCCAATAATGTTAGCAAGCTCTACTTCGTTCATTCCGGCAGACGGATTGACTGTAATGTGAATCTCGCCGCCGCGCTGAGCGCCGATTGCCGCGATGACCGCTCGATCGCCAGCAGAAAGTCCACTCGCGTCAAGCGGTTCTACTCTTTCGTTTCTTCGACCTTCTCCGATGACTGCCAGCATTCCGCCAGGTGTAGCTTGGACAACTCCGCCCTCAGCGAGCAGAGGTATCTTCGGCATCGAGAATCCTTTACCTCCAAGCTTTGGCACCCAGTCTGGGACAGTGAACGACACCTTGCCGACAGTGTTGTTCCACGCACCAGCAATCAAATTGAATGCCAACTTGAATGGTGCGAAGAAGATGTCTTTGATGCCAGAAAACAGCACCTTCATCGAGTTGAACAATCCTTTGAAGCCGTCGAACAGCAGCTTCTTTGCCTTGTCCCAGTCTCCAGTCAAAAGAGCAAACAGGCCCATGATGATCTTTCCGACGTTCATCACAACACCGACAATTCCGCCGATAACTTTGATTACGCCGCCGAACACGTCACCTATAGACCGAATCGCGGCAACCAAAACAACCTTGACAAAAGGAACAAACGTAATTGCTAAGTAGTCTCCAATAGCCTTGAAGAGATCTCCAGATCCTTGGAACAAAGGCATAACCTGAGCAAAAGCGTCTTTTACTTTTTCAAACGCTACCATTAGCGCGTCTTTGACCGCGTGAACAAGATCCATGATAGCAAGTCTGAAGTCTTCGCTGTGTTTCCACGCCAAAACAAAGATCGCAATCACTGCAACAATTGCTCCAATAACCAAGAGCGTCGAGCCAGTTACGCCAATTCCAAGCGCATAAGACAGTTTCAAGATTACAGTCTGCAAGAAACCAACGCTTTGAACGAATCTAAATACCATTGGACCAAACGTTGCAAAGAACTGGAATATCTTGACAAAGTATCCAGCAAACGCCATAAAGAAAAACCTAAGAATGTTGGCGCCCAGCTGGGCTGCCTTGACAAACGCGAGAAGTGCGACCGTGGTCAACATAAACTTCTGAACTTGCTCGTTTGAAAAAATTGCTTTCAGTATGATAAGTCCCGCGCTAAGCGCATTGAAGAAATTCTTGATCGACTCGCTTTCTGCAAACATCGCGATAAATCCGCTAAGGTGTACCAAAAATTCGCCGAATGCTGCAGTGCCGTCCGACATAGCGTCGAGCGCGCCGCCGATATTTTGTATTACTTCTTTCATGCTGACCCAGAAAGAAGTTATGCCCTCATTGTCTGCTAGCATTAGGAACTGTTTGACAATTTCTTTTATAACGTCCCAGATCGCCAAAAACGTCGGCATGATGTCGTGAAAGTATTGCTTCAGCGATCCGTCAGCAAGCCCGTTTTCTGTCCACTGCTTGAATCCTTCTGCGCCGCTTTTCATCAGGTTCAACAAGCTTTCGCCCGCGCTGCCGGGCCCGGCGGCAGCTTTGCCAAGATTTATAAGTCCGCCAAAGAGCGCGCCAAAGATGTCGCCAAGCTTGGAAGCAACGTCGCCCGCGTAGTTGAGCGTGTCAGTCAATTCTCCGCTAGCATTTTTTGCCTCTAGTGTTGCTGCCCACCCACCCGTAAGTGTTTCAATCCAGTCGGTAAACCGCTTGATCAGCGGCTGTGCAGCCGCAAGAAGAGACAGCAGCGCGCTGTACAAATTGCCAATTATCTTGCCGCTCTTTCCAACAACGTAATTGTTTGTATCCATGACCGTGCCAAGATTTTTCAAGTTTGGCGCAGTCAGTATTATTGCTGCTAGATCTTTTGCGGCTTCTCCCGCTGCAATTCCTGTCTCTGCAAGTTTCTTTTTCAGCATTGGAAACAGCGTCGGGTCGTCGACAAGCATCTTTAGAGCGGATTTGACGCGCGGCAACAATTCTTCTGCTACCGCGTGACGAAGTTCTAGAAACTTCGGTTTCAAGCTAGCAATGAACTTAGCAAAATCAATTGCCGCAGGACTTAGGTCTTTGAATGGATCGTCTCCGCCGCCACCGCCGCCCTTGTCTTTTCGTTTTGCGCGTTCAAGAGCTTTTTCAGCATCGGCTTGATCTCTGTCTGCGTCTCTTATTGTTTTAGCACGAGCATCGACTGCATCTTGTAGTCCACGCTCTGCTTTGGCTACTTCTTCAAGACCACTGACACCTTTTTCTGCGTATGCGCTGTTTTGCTTAGCTGCTTCTTTCGACAAGTCTTGCGTACGATCTTTTGCCTTGCGCAAATTGAGTTCAGCCTCGGCAAACGCGAGTTCTGCTTCACGACGAGCTCTGCTGTTTGGCGGCAAGTCTTGCACTCTTGCAAGAGTCTCTCGAGCTTTTTCAAGCTCAATTGCAGCTTTTTTCTCGCTGATTACAGCGTCTTCTGAATCAAAGTTTAGCTGTTGCAGCTGCTCGATAGCTTCCTCGCGTACTTTATTGAGACGAACTTGCGCGTCTTCAACGTCTCGATCTGCGCGAACTCGGCGCTCTGCGTTTGCTTCAATGACACGGGCGAGACGCTCTTGAGCGTCAGTGATCCTGTCCATTCGAGCTTGCGCGTCGCCAGCGCCTTTTGCTCCCTTGAGAAGATGACTAATTGCTTTGCCGACGCCGCCAAATCCGAGTTTTATAGCAGCAAATCCTTGCGCAAGACCAGCAAGTACGCCACCCAGCGCGATAAGCGCAGGTGTAGCCGCGCCTACTACCGATATTAGAACAAACAGTCCAGATACAACTGCGCCGATACCGCCAGCTAGCGCAGTAAGCGCAGGTCCGACAAAGTATCCTGCAGTGACCAGTTTTCTAAACGCTTCATTAGCTCCGAGAGCTTCTGACGATATACTGCCGAGGAAACCGGAAAGACCGCCTGCGCCACGAGAAAAACCGCGAGAGAGCTGTCTGCCCATGTTTTGGCCGGCGGATTGCGCGTTGACAGACGCCAATGCAGCAGCAACCTGCGCTTGGAATCCTGTAGTTACCGCGCGGATTACAATTTCCGCACTGCCTACAATTGGCATTTTTCACTCACCTCCTCTAGCGTGTAATACTAGTCCTCGCTAGTTTAGAGGAGCGTCTAGAATGTCTCCAAACGGACGCGATTCCTCGGGATTGAACGATGTTGCTGGCGTGTACGACTTACGTTTAGCGACTGGATCAACTGGAGTTGGAATGTCGTCATCCAACGGCCTATCGATGCCAGTCTCTCCACTTGCAGTGCGGTACCCACCATTCTTAGCAGAATTCATCGAGTATTTGTACTTGTATTCCATGTTGTATAGCGTTCTGTACAAATTCTCTCTAATTTTACTTTGAGCTTCTGCCTGTTCTCCCGAAGCTATTCTAAGTGAGTCTTCTTCAAACATGTAATGAAGAACGTCGACCATGTCTCCTGCGCTCAACGATGCAAGTTGTACGCCGCTCATGATCGCATTACCATTCACATACGGCCAGAGATCTATTGCCCACTCGCAGAGACTTCTGGCCGCGAGGTAGGGCGGTTTGTGTACTGCTCCACAATCCAGCCGATGATCTCGCCAAGAGTTTCGATTGTGACAATATTGTCCTCGCTAGTCGTAAGTTCGTCAAAGTCTTCATAGCTTGCTGGCACAAGAACAGTCTTGAAGAATTTTTCAATCATTCCTGCCTGCCGAGAGGCATCGTTACTAGCCGCGTCTCCCACGAGAGTAAGAAGTGTCTTACCTTGAATGTCTGCTCGACACATGAACTCTTGATTGTGTAGCTTGAATACAATCGGTTCGGCTAATGCCGCCGTTGCTCCAGCACTGAAATCTTTGAACTTGGTCATTTGGTATTCCTCCGTGTGTTGTTTGTCGGTGTTTGTCTTTCATGCGGTTTTATCCGCAAGATCTCATAATATCAAATAGATATTGTCTGCTAGATACTTGTTCGGGCGCGTTCCTGGATGACGCACTGCGCGCGCGTATACGACGCGTCCTCTAGAAGTAAACCTAAGATGTCTTCCAGGACTAGCCATGATAACGTGCGGACGTGTGCCTTGATGGTGTATATAGGCGTGTCGAACATGAGAGCCTATTTTCATTCTTTGGCCGTACGCAGTTCTATCGTGCATCAATATTCTGATTGATGTTCTGAGTAGTCCGGTTCGCACGCCGACTTGAGCCTTAGCTGCTACAACTATTCTCCTGCCTTTTCTGGCAAGATACCTACCAAGAGTTCCAGCAGGCTGCTTTAGCAAATAATCGAGCGGCAAAGAGTACCAGTTTATTCTTCCAACTCTTACACGTATGCGAGTCTGCGGAACTGATGCTGGCACTACGCTACCGCCAACGTTAGTTGCATCGTCACGGCTTGAAGTCCACCTTCTGGTTCGTTCATATCAACAGTGGCAATAACACCTAGACCAAACCCGTCATTCCACAAGTCGTACTGCTCTATGGTGGACAAAAACACCCACGCGTCGATTGCCGCCATCTCAGCTCCCTCTTGTATTTTTTCTGCTGCTGGAGCTCTGCCGTTCTGGCCTACAGTAGGGATCTGTCTGGCTATTGTCACCGTTGTGACTATCGTGCGCGGCACAGTGCATCGAACTGGCTCTGATGCTTGATCTCCAGGCCTTCCAAGGTATCCTTGAACAAGCGACACAACGAGCTGAGGGCAGTCCAGCACCGGCGTGCCAACAGTCCAGTATCTGCGAGAAGGAAGCTCTACGTTGTACGACTCAAACGTCGTGACAGCAGTGTTCAAGATCTCATCGAGCGCGTTCTTGATGTTGTATACACTTTCGTCTGGCATGCGTCTCTCCTGGTCTATGTGCCGATAGTGAACGCCTGGACAATGTTCGTGGCCATTGTAATGGTCAAATTTGCAGACGTAATGTCGACTGTCTCTGTTTCTTCTTCGTCTTCAAGGCTTGGACGCGACGCGTACAGTTGCCAAGATCCTGGATCATTGAACCCAAGAATTGGAAAAGCTTCTGAATACGGAACAGAGATTTGAATAGTTTCTTCGTCTTCATCTATGTTCACAGACGACACGCTAAGAACTTTAGATTTTGTTCCAGAATAGTTATAGATGATTAGCTCTGGAATCCAGCCAGTTTGGTCTATCAAAAAACTAGCATTTATTGTTGAAAGATCAGTTGTCATTGTTCCGACGCCGTCACGCACGATAGTGATATCTGTAGCTGACAAGCCGTACTTCGGATCTTTTGGAGTTATGCGACGCGCGCGTGGAACGTCAGGAGTGAACACTTTAGCTCTGTTTCGCGCCTTGTCTGGGTTTGCTGCTTTGAGAAACAAATCAATTCCGTATATACCAGTGCGAAGTTCGTCTAGGAAGTCCTGCGGATCAAGGACCGTGTACGACACACCTTGTCGAGAGATGCTAGTAACGCGTTGCGGCAGGTTGCAATCTTCTCCTGCGTACATGCGCGCAAATTCAATAGCTAGCTGTCTCGCCGCCGTTTTGCCCATCGTCGGAGGTTCTACGCCGTACGAGTACGTCACTTCAACGTTGCATGGAAGCCACGGGACACCAGCTACTGGCTGAAGTGTTGAGTGATCTACTAGGTAATAGCGGTTCGGATCAATGATCTGGCCTTTGCGGTCTCTGATTGCATGAATCTTGACCACCGGGCGTCCGCGAAGACGAAGACGAGACGATACAGATAAACCGTCAGACGTTACTCCGTCGTAGAATTCAAACTGCGAAAAAGGAAAGTTGAATACGTCGCCATCAACAAGCCTTGCTGTAGTGTTGTTTCTGGCAGCGCCAAATTGATTCGCACGCGCAGTGCAGACGTACCTTTCGGTTACTGTCGTGACTCCAGTATACTTTCTGCCGCTAAGCACCCACAGCAAATAAGATGCTGCTTTCACCGCATCGTATGAGAACTCGGTATCCGAGTAGTCACCGAGTTCCGATGTACTTACCCAGAGATTTGACATCCTAGTTCCTCGCTACGTTTTGCGCCTCCTGTGTGAGTAAGCGCGGCGCGATAAGCGATGTTGCTACGAGCGCCGCGCTCAACACAACTAGGCTGTTGGATCCTCGTTCGAGGCGATGATGAAGTCAACCGGATTGTCCGGGTTGAACTCTTCGCTGCCTGGGACGTTGTAGTCGGTTGTTGAACCCTGTGACGTGAAGTCGGAGACGTAGGTGTAGGCGCCACTGGTCGAGTTCCAAGTGTAGAAACCCTTGAGACCTGACGCGGCCCACGCGCTGCGAGCGTACGAGTACGGGCGCTCAGCGGCGACTGGATATTCCCAGCGGCCGTCTGGGCCAGAGGAGAATGTCGCGTTGCCAAGGCCGTAGCCTTCAAACGACGTCGCGAGCATGCCGTTCTCAATCACACGGTCGCCCGACTGACGAAGCTTGCAGTACGGGAACACCCAGTGAAAATACGGAAGCGTTGTCGCCTTCTTGCCTTCTTTGATCGCGTGCGACCATGTTTCAATCGCGACACCAAAGCCTGACGGATCGTCGCCAACTGCCGGTGACGCCCAGCCAACACTCTTGCGGTTTGCCGATGCAAACGTGCCGAGATTCTTGCGGAGCAAAAGACCGCCGGACATCATCTGTGAAAGCTCTGGATCTGGCTCGCAAATCGCGACTTCCATCGTGATGCGCTTCAGGGTGTCTGGTGACTTGTACGTCACACAGACCGTTCCGTCGGCTGCCTTTTCTGTGATTTCATCGCCTTCTTCGTATTCCGGAGTGAACGAGATCCGCATGAAGGCAGACGTCGTGTAACTGTCGCCTGGTTGATTGAGCAGAGTGCCGTCAGCACCAAGACGTGTCACACGAATAGACACACCTTGAATACTCGCTGCGTAGTCTTGAGTTGCCATTTTGAATTAGCTCCTTATGATTTTCTAAGTCTTATCTAATACTACAATGTCAAGAGCGCCTTGACAGCCGCGTGGACAGAGGGGTCAAAGTGTAGTGCCAGAGGGCGAGTAGCCTTGATCCGCATGTCGTTTTGGTTTGTTGTTACGCCGTATCCTTGAGCCAGATTGTCGTTGACAACCTCTGCTTTTCCGATATGGACATCAACACATCCTGTCGCGTAGATCCACTTGACAGTGTCTGTACCCTGCATTTGCGCTGTTCCAGTGGCAGCAGCCGACGCGACGTTGGCGTTCGTCTTGGCGTAGCTGAACTCCGTAGCAGACCCGACTGCAGAGACAGAGTATGTACCGTCGAACGGAGAACCGACACCAGCGACGGTGACGGTTTCGCCCGCGGAAAGATAGTGAGAAGTCGCCGTCGTGATTGTGGCAACGTTAGAAGCCAAAGACTTGTTTGTGATTGAAAGAACTGGACCGTTGCCGGTGTACCCTGATCCGATTACAGCGGGTGTTCCGTTGATTGTTTCTAGACGGAACTTGCCCTTGTCGTCTCCGACTCGTACAAACAAGCGGTCGCCGTCGACGAGTATTGGAGTGTCGCGGGTTAGGTGAATGGTGCCTTGCTCGCCTGCAGGAGATCCAGCAAGAGCTAGTTCAAGACGAGAAATCGCCTCGCGGATGTCGATCGCTGTTGACGGAGTGGCACTTGGAAATGTAAGAGTTGAAACTTTTGAAAGGTACTGGTTGCTGTTGGCATCGGCGCGTGCAACATGACCGTCGCAGAACTCGCGCTCCAGAACTTTTTGAGTGGCGGCCTCGATCTGACGCATGACTCGTTCAAACCGGTTTTCGCCTGGAAGACTAAAAGTTGATCTAAAATCTTCGACTTCAAAGAAGAACGGCTTTACTTCGAGGTATCGAGCAAGCCCGGTTCCATCGAAAAGAGTATGAGCGGTGCTGCCGCCGTCTTCGAGAAGTTTGATCGTTGGTCGTGAATCGTACTCAAACGAGAATCCACGAATCCAAGTCTCATCAGCAGCACGCGCTGTGTGAGTCATCACGCGGGCGGCACTGAGAAGTCCAAATTCAGTAGGAATCAATTCGGCTGGAGGGAATATACCTCTAAATGCCATATGTATTCCTTACCTCATTGTCTTTCAGTGCCGCCCGATGATAATTCTTGACTACTGATCTAGGTTAGATCAGTACTCGATGGCAGCAGCAGCTGCGCCACCAGTGGTGTCACGGAGAGCCGCAGCCACACCGTTCACCGAGATGGTGGACGTGACAACGAGCGACTCGATGCCGACTTTCGCGATACCTTCGAAGGTCTCAACGAATGTCTTGTAGTCGTTCGTGCCAACCAAGGTCGAGTCACGGATCACGCCGAGGTCCAATGTGCCGCCGTCGAGGAACAAGAACGTTCCTTCAGCGAACATGTACCACGTGAATGAATCCGCAAACTCAGCCGCTGCACCAGCTGACTGGCTGCCGTAGACGTCCTGGTCGAGCGAGTAGCTCATCAGAACGCCGCGAGCGGCGAGGTAGCCGTCCAACTCAGAGTCAGCGACGGCAAGCGTGCTCTGCCCACCTGGCATTGCCAAGGCGAGGTCGGCGCGCATTGCGTCACGGATCCACGACGGAGCGATGACGCGCAGTGGCGCATCGGCTTCCATGCGGTGACGCGAGCGGTAGGCCACTGCAGCGCGGCCAACCTGAACCAGGAAGTCGCGAGAGAAGCCAATGAGGCTCGTCGATGTGACGGCTGTCGAGGCAGCAGCAATCTTGCTGAGCAGGTACTGCTCGGCCTCACGTGCGTGCTGGATCAGAGCGAGCTCGTTGTGACGAGCGATCAACTCTGGGTACGCACGCGTCATGAGGTTACCGAACTGCAGCTGCAGCGTGACGGCGTCTGTGACGGCTGTTGTCTCAGAGGCGGCTGTGACAGTCAGACTGTCCTTGACCGCACCTTCTGGCGTTGTGTCCACTGCGTTTGTCCACACGCCGACTGCCGAGCCGTAGCTCGAGAGCACCGGTGGAACGACAAACCGGATACCACCGCGGTCAGCCGTGAAGCGCGGGAGCGCGTCACGAACCGGGCGGGCCGTTGTGCCAAGACCGAAGATGTCGTACTTGACTTCGAACGGAGCAGAGTGACCACCTGACGCGACGAGAGCCTCAGGACCAGTGACGGCCTGAACCTTCGCCCAGTTGGCTTCCGCATCCTGTGTCAAGACACGCTCTTCTGGGTAGCTTGTTGTGAACGAAGCGACGATGTGCTGTTCGCCATCGCCACCGTTGACGCGGCGGAGACCGTGCAAGCGCTTGGCCATCACCTCGGCAACTTCTTTCATGTCTTTCAGTGAGCTGCCGGCCGTGTAGCCAGGGATGTCAGCGCCTGCGGTGATTGCCACCGGAGTTGCCTCAACCCGAGCCTGCGGACGACGGTCAGCTGGAGCCTGGATGTCTGTGACTTCCAGTGTCTCCGTGTTTTCTGTTGCGGCCACGAGTGGCTCCTCAACTTTCTGCACGTCCTGTGCCTGTGTTGTTGTTGATTGTGTTGTGCTTTCGGCGACGACCTCGGCTGGAGTCTCAACAGCGGCATCGGCAACAACTGCCTCAGCCTCCGCTGGAACTTCGACCTCGGCTGGCGCCTCTGGCGTTGATGTATCGGTGGAAAGCTCGGACGCCTTCTCCTCTGTGACAGTAGCCTCTGTTGCGACTTCAACCTGCATTTCCATCTTCTCCTCTTCCTTCTTCTCCTCTTCCTTTTCAGGAGCAGGAGCTTCCTCGGCGGGAGCTTCAGGAGCTTCAGCAGGCTCTTCGCCCTCAGCTGCCTTCTCTTCTTCCATGTCAGCGGCCTCGCCCTTCACGCGTGTGGTGGCTTCAGCTGCGCGAGCGGCAAGCTCATGAGCTTGCGCCTCGCGACGCTTTGCCTCGCCACGAACTGTGTCGAGCATATCGGCTAGTGTTGTCATGGTTTCAACTGTCTGAGGTGTCGGATCTTCGCCTTCAACCGATTCAAACTCGGAGACGATTTGGGCTTGCAGATCGACGATTTGATCGTCGGTCAGCTCCGTAATCGTGTCGAGCATTTGTTTGATTCGGTCCACTGTCCCTCCTCTGGGATCAGTTCACGACAGGTGCCTTATGCGCCTGTCTAGGGCTTTTCTGTCAGTCGGGAGGGACTCATGGGCACAACGTGCGGAGGCACTCACCTAGTTGAACATATTACTGCATTTGGATTAGGTCAATAATCGCAATAGTTTGCTTAGGTCGCTGGAGACCTCTTCCTGAGAGTACGCATCTCCACCGGCTTTGTATTGACGGAGCTTTGCGGTGGCCACGTCAGCATCTTCCTTACCGATCTTCTTCTCGACTCGGTCCATCATGCCGTCGATCAGATCTCGGAGAACCGGCGGAAGATCTGAATACCGGACCTTCTGCGCTTCTGAGCCGAACGGAAGAGGCAGATTAGATATGACGCTGCCAAGCTCCCGTGTGGTAGACCTAATGTTTTCAAGGGCTTCCGCGTTCAATGACCCAGAGTCAAGGCGATCTAAGATCCTCAAAAGACCCTCAGCAGAAGCCACTGCTGCCTTGTAGTTCCCTGCATCGTCAAGGTTTTCAGTCTCCTCGATCTTCTTCACGACGTCATCAAGACCAGAAGTGCCAAGATCGCTCTTCAACCGAGCTAAAACTTGACGAAACTTGCCTGCCGCGTCTCGGGGCTGATTTACCCCGGAAACATACTTTGCGTTACCTTCTGGTGCCGCAATAAGTGCTTCTGAACTAGCGGAGTCAGTTTCCCCCGCTAAAAGACCCTCCTTGGCTGAGGCCACACGGGCACGGAGATCCAAAACTTCTTCCTCCACTACAGAGGCAGATTTCCAGTTCTCCGGGATCATGTCGGCCGCGCCAAGGGCGTAGGCTCGCTGCATGACGTGACGACGGACCTTGGCGCGATCTTCCGGCTTTGAACGACCGTACGCCTTGACTGCATTTTCGAGATCTGACGTATTGCGGATCGCGAATGAACCGTCTGGTAGAGCTTTGCCTTCCATTGCGAGGCGCTTACGAGCTTCAACAGAAATGTCAGCAAACTCTGCCTCGGCCTGTGCCGACGCAACTCGACTGCGCATATCGTCAATGACTTCGCCGTCGATGTCGTCTGCGATCGACATGTTCTTCCAGTTCTCTGGAATCAAGTCAGATCGACCCATGCCACGAGCGCGGCGCATGATGTGACGTCGGACAGCTGCTCGCCTAGACTTTTTTGCTCTGCCATACGAGCTTACGGCGGCTTTCAGCTCGTCTTCGTTGCGGATTGGAAATGATCCGTCTGGAAGAGCTTTCTTTGAAGACGCAAGTTTTTGGCGCATCTCTCGTGAGATGTAGCCGAGCTCGTCGTAGTCGATTCCTTTGATGCTGGCGAACCGAGCCGACGCGGCGTCCACGCGAGTTGATAGTTCTGCAGCGACTTCTTCTTTCGCAGCAGTAAACTTCGTTCGCATTTCACTAGCGCGAGCTACAAGAGCGGAGTTTCCGCTTGTTTCGAGAGCAGCGACGCGCTGTTCAAGAGTAGTAAGCGGGTCGCTCTTCATCTTCGCAAGAACTGACGCGCCTGCCGCGACAAGAGCGTAGATCTGACCAGAAGCAACGCGGGCACGCGCGATCGGGAACCCTGGAACATTGACCTGGCAGACCGCGACGAGTTCAAGGTGACCCTTGATTGGACGCCAGTCGCCAGAAGGAGCCGATGCCCTAAAGACACGGACCTGCTCTGGTGTCGTGCCAGGACGCAACGCGCCCGCGACCCAGATACCAAAAGCGTCTTCGCCAGCGTGAACGTCTGCGATTGCCGATGCGGTGTCGTCGTAATGCTTGACGGCGTCACGAGCGCTTGCCTCAAGCGGCGCGTGGCCACCGGCAAGCGTGAGCTGGCCTACAGGCACGTCTTTGTTGTCGTCAGTGCGTACGACACCTGTGTGAAAGTACGCGTAGCTTGTGCGGCTTCGTGGAGCGCGAACTCCGTTCGACATACCGATGTGATCAGTATGCCACGCGGCGATATGACCGAACACTCGGCCGTTCTCGTCTACCGTCAGCGGTGTTGCCTTATCGAGCGCTGGGTTTGCGAACCATGTCGCTGGTGGAACAACTGGAATCGACGCGGCGATGCTTCCGCAGGCAACAATGGCCTCGGCCTCGACCGGTGTGATGTCAAGCTCTTCTACGTAATCTCCGTCGTGAAGCACTGTTTCTTCCTCCTGGGTTCCATTACTTTTCTGATCTACAATGTATATTCTGCATTGTTCGAAGGCTGGCTTTGGAACTATGGTCACTGCCATCACTCGAGCTTGAGTGATTGTCAGCTTATTCCCGCCAATCTTACCATCTTCCTTTGCTCCGCTATTTTCATCTTCTTTGCCGTCTTCGCTGGCCTCGAACATATCAAGATCAGCAGACACTCCGTGCATGAAGCCTTCGCGAACCATTCGCTCTGCCTCGCGGCCGTACGCGCCGGTGTCGAACACACCGGTGGCGTTGCCGATGCCCTCTTCTGTTCGCTCCATGTGGTCAATACGACCGACGACAACAGATCCATTATGTCCATCTGCTGTCTTGATCTGCCACAGCAGCGGAAGAGGAAGCTCTCGGAGCGAGATAGCTTCTTTCTTGAACTTGCGACCGTCGCCAGATTCAACACCTTCTGGAATCACTAGCGGAATACTGAACTTACACCCGCCGGCGTCACTATTGGTTTCGTAAGATCCAGCAGCGATCAATGACAGCATCTTTTCTCGTGCCGCTTCGGCTTGAGCAGACAGCGACGCCCGCGTGTGATAGCTCTCGCTCGATACAACATCGTTGATGCTGAAGTTTCGCCTGCCTTTGCGGCCGCCGTGCATCATTCGATGAGCTTTGTCACCGGTCCACATGCCTGTTGCTTCCTTATGACGAAGAGCGCAATAGCCTTTGGCGCGAGGACCCATGTACTTCGCGAGATGACGGAAGCATCGTGTCCAGTCGCCAGGTGTGTTCCATCGGATCTTCAGCGCGCCCTTGCCGTAGAGCCAGTAGCGACGCAGCTTCTCAGCGTTGCCACGGTTACGGTCGAGGCCGCCCTTGGCGACCAGCGCCGACTGCGCAGCAAGATCTTTGTCGGTGATGACGAGCTTCGGCTTCTTCTTTTTCTTAGCTCCATAGATCTCGTAGATCGGCTCGGCCAAGATAAACTCACCAGAAGCGCGTACTGCACCGTCAACTTGCTTGAGAACGTCTGCGTAAACCTCTCCGTGCAGCGGCACGACTGGTGGAGGAGTTGCAGACTTCAAGTCTGCAAGAATTTTTTCGTCCCGAGTCCACTTGGCGTCCTTGCGAACATACGTCATCGGAGTGTTTGACTTCTTGTTCGCTGGAACTATTGCAATGAGATCAAATACAGCTCGAGGATCGTCTGGAGAAACGATAGCCATGTACATCGGCTGCACGTCGCTGTTCTCTGGAGTCAAGTCATCGACAGTGTCGTCGTTTTCTTTATTAGACTCGGCAGAAGATGTTACAGGATTGAACCACACAGCATTTTTCTTCTTTTTGAAGAAGTCCTTGAGCATCGGATGCTCAGTAGCGTCGTCGTACAGTTTTCCTGTCTTGCTTGTTGACTGCTTCAAAAAGTCCGTTGGATCTGATGGTTTTCTGTTGTATCCAGGATCTTTTGGTTTGAATTCAGATGTCGGCGCTGGTGCCATTTGCTGCCCGCGTTGAGACTGAACCCAGGCTGGAAAGTTGCCAAGGACTTCGTCAATATCTTTTGAAGTAAGACCAGGAAGACCTCCAGGAATATACGCGTCAGGCTTGTTCATCGGCGCACGTGGCTGCGCAAGAATTCCAGAAGTGTCAAGCGGATCTGCTGTTCCTTGTCCTGGCACCAGTGCCATGGGCTTTATGGAATCTTCTCGCTGCGTTTCTTTTCCAGCTACTTCAATGCTCTCGCCGCTGTCCATCTTGACGATGACACTGTCAGTGTCTGGTCGAAGTCCAGTGATTGTTCCGCTCTTGCTAGGGTCTCCGCCGACTACAACTCGAGAACCTTGCTGAGAAAATCTGCCACTTTTGTCGCGAACTTGCCTACGAGCTTTTTCTGATCGCTCTTTTGGACTGTACACTCCGTCGCCAGGTTCAGCCGGACCTTGAGCTACTTCTGGTGTTTCACCTGCTGCTGACAAAGCGTAGTCTGACGCGACCCAGTCAACTTCGTCTGCGGCAGCGAGCATAAGACTTGCTTCTTCTTCGTCTAGATCGAACACAGAAATCGCGTTGAACGGGTTTGCTTGCAGGTGAGCAGAGATAATGACCGCAGAATCTGTGTCAATAATGACATGACGTTTTTCAGACGTATCGTACGGATCGTCAAGAGCGCGGTCCATTGTTGAAACGTCATGGTCTACGTGGCCAAGGTTGTCCCAGGCACCGTCGTCCCACGCAAATACCGTGCCGTCAAGGTCGATCTTGTAAAGTCTGTCAATTGTTTCGTCTGCGCAGACTCGGACTACAAACTCTGGAGAGTTATCTTCGCCAAGTTCGTACGCGATCTTGAATGCGTTGAGGTCTGTGTTGTGCCCTGGATTTTCGTAGTCGTCAATAAATCCGCCCGCGCTTAGGGACTTTTTGCGCTTGTTCTCTCGCTCAACGATGGCTTGTGCCCAGCGCCACGCTACATCTCCGCCCCACAAAGCCCAAGCAATACGCCCGTTAGACGGAAACTTGTCTTGGCCTGGCTTCCAGCCTTTGCCTTTCTTGTCAACTTCATGTCGTGGAAAATACTTAGCGATGTGACGAACTTTCTCGATTCCAATTTGGCCACCTCGTGAAAGCGTGCGCGCGGTGTTTAGACCGACAGGCGTGCCACCACGCTTGTGTTCTTTGCGCCACTCAAGGGCTTTCTTTGCCTCGGACTGCGCTCCTTTAGGAATGGTGTACATGCGACCAGCGGCTGTAATTACGTGGATCTCTAGGTCGGCAAGCGCACCAGACGCAAGATCAATCTGTGTCTGCGTTGGTTCTGAGCTAGGCTCACGCCATTCTGGATAGGCAGACAAAACGGCAAGGTCTGCAACGTCTTCTACGATGTTTGTGATCTTGTCAATCGAGACAGCGTTTCTGCCGTCGGTAAAAAGCAACCGACTACTAGATTCTCCGCAAAGATTTACCATTGTTCAATACCTCTTGTTACTGTACACTATCTGTCACCGGACCACCGGTGACCCAAGCGTCGCATGTTCGTGACGCGGCGCACTTGAAATCAAACGCTTCGCAGTACCCGAGCTCGGCTGCGTCGATCGCGTCCCACGCGTTTTCTGCGCTCGAGCCGCCTTGCTCTATGCCGGCAGAAATGCACGAACGCATCTTTTCGGTGATGATGAACATCGCGCAGTTGCTGCAGAGACTTGTCTTGGCCTCGTCGATTGTCACGGACCAACGCGAAGCTTTCTCGTTCCAGAAGTCCGTGTTTGGCAGCTCTGGATTCAACGGGCCGTAGCCTGCTCCTTCGATCGCCTCTTTTCTGTTTCGGAGGTTCAGCCTGATGTCCTGCGTGGCCGGAGGGCAGTCGTCAGGGGCGGCAGCTGTAACGGCTCGTGTCTTCGGCGCGTTGTTTACTGGACTTAGAAAATTCTGCAGGTCGTCGATCTCAAATGATCGGCCTGCGCGCTCTTTGCGGTCAAACTCTGCGATAATGCCTATCTCAACAGGAACGACGCGAAGGTCGTCGAGAGACATGTCGTCTGGATTATTTGAAAGCTTGAACCAGCCGCCGTTGCTACGAATGTAGTTGCACTTGTCTTCAGAACTGCTAAAGACCAGATAGCGGACCGAGTCGTTCTCGGCGTCAACTCCGACCCACAGGTCGTCTTCGTCAGCAAGTTGGTTTGGCCAGATCGTGCTATCGCTCATGGTGTCTCTTCCTGTGGTGGCGCTAGAGGATTCCAACGGATTCCGCTACTCCAATATAGTTTCTCGAGTTCTTCTTCTGGCATATTGCTTCCGGATACTGTCATCCAAACGCCGTCAGCCTCTGCTAGCCCTCTGATCACGTACTGGCTATTGTAACTTATGAATGAGATGGTGCCTTTACGCTCGTTGAACTTGATCTTACCCTGTAGAGGATAGATCTTTACATCTTCTCCACTGACCATGACCGCCGGCGCATTATTGAATTCAACTGTAGCGAACCTATGAATAGCCCTATAGTGCGGCATGTCGTTCTCGTCAGTCACCTCTAGAACTGCTACACCGTCGATGTAGTTTCCTGTCTGCTTGTAATCTTCTCTACTAGCGAACTTGAGCTTAGCCACGATTTCTCCTATCCGATGTTGACTAACTGAAAATCTCCCATTGGCTGATTCAACAGGCTCTTGGCCTGCGTGTGACTAACAGTCCCTGCCTGGAAGTCCTCGATATGCACCGTCGTGCCCTTCGGCGCGATGACCGTCTTGAAGTACCGTTTCTTTCCGTTGACCTCACCGCTGAGATACACAACGAAGACCGACGAGGTCGCCTTGCCCTTGCTTGTAGAGTACCCTTGCTCTATATAGCGGTGGAAGAGAGGCGTTACGTTCTTTGCGCTCGCGAGTCCTGGCGCCGGTGTTACCTCGATCTTCTTTGTCGCTGGCAGCGGAAAGCCGTTGTTGTCTTGCGCCATTCGAACATAGGACTCGAGCTCGGCGTAATAGTCTTGCGTTGACTTGAAGTCAAATGCTGGGTTGCCGTTTTTCTGCAAAGACTGTACAACTTTCTCTACAGTTTGCTGAGTCATCTCTCTGTAAGCATCGTCAACTCCTTCTGGATCTGGAGAATACCTTCGAGCAGGAGTCGGGATCGATTTCATGATCACCTCTTCAAGTGGCTTTCCATTGATCTGCTCGATTCCGTTGTCTTTCAAGATCTGGATCACGCGTGCAGAGACATCATCATCGCCTGTGACCACGAAATCAAGACCGTCGAGGCCGATCGAGTGCTTGAACATCATCTCGTATGGAGACTGTCCACTCTTACTGTAGGTGTTGTACTTGACCTGGCCTTCATCAACGACGTTCTTAGCAACAGCACGCTGACCGTATCTGTCGCCTCTGTTGGCGTGAATGTCAGCGCGCTGAAGAAGAACGCCTGGATCGTACAAGAACGTCATCGTGCTTCCGTATCCTTGACTCAGGTTAGACGCGGACACCGGAGTTGTGAACACATAGTCTGCGCCGCCGCTGTTGACGTCGTTGCCAGACGAGTTTCCATTGATTTGAAGTCCATTTGTCCAACGTTGAGTGGTAGAAAAGACGCCAGCAAACGGTCCCATCAAAAATCCAGCCGCGCCGATCGCGCGAGCTTCTTGCTGGATTTCAGTTCTTGTAGCCGAGTCAAGTGTGCCGTTGTTGTAACTGTCAATGGTAACGTCTGTCCTGCCAAGCTTCTTGGCCACTCGCTCTGCCGCTAGGTTCCAGATCGCTTTAGCTCTTGGATCAGGAGACTTGGGTTGGCCGTATATTCTCTCGTCAAGAGCAGAGTTGTGCCTGATGTAATCGGCTCCGATCGCGGTCGCGATCTTTTTTGCTGCCTCTGGCGTAAATCTTGCCTCAAGTCGTCCATTAGCTCCAGTAGACAAAGTCATATCTTCAGGCGTGACGCCGAAGTTTGTATAAATGCTATCAAGAGCTTCTTTTCTCTGTGCTGCGATCGTGTAGTTGAACGCTGGATTTGATTTAGTTCCAAACACGCTCATCAGTCTGTTCTCTCGGAGCGCAGCAAAGTCTGCGTCTGTAGAAGGACGCATGTCCTCAACTCCACCTACTGACTGAGCGACCTCTGCGATCCTGTCTGGAGAAGTTCCTGCTGGCGCGCTGATCTCAACGCGATTGTGAAATGCCGCGGGATTGTGGCCATACCTGCTCGCGCGCACCTCAAGAGCGTCGTCCTTTGTGCCACGGTAGAACCTGACTTCGATGCCGTCTTCAGTTCTGTGAACCAAGGTCACGCCGTGATCGCTAGCGTACGTGTTGTTTGTCGTGTCGATCTTGATGTCACCTTTGTTAGGTCCGTTCAGTGATACACGTGGAATGTGCAGACTCATGTTTTTCATCTGCTTTCTTTCACCGTTCCACTGCATTTGTTTCATTCCGCTGACAAGACCTGACCACATCGAGTTGTCTGCCTTAGCCTGCTTCTCGATGCGCTTGAACAGTTTTCTGCCTGCCCACGCGGTGAGCTTGTACGAGTACTGATCAATCATTTCACCTGTCTTGAGATCTTGCATGTGGCGTACTCGCATGTCGAGGTCCTCGATGCTGTCGCTGTCTGTAGCGACTGAAGCACCGATGATTCCTGCGTACGGCGTGTCTCCGCTTGCCCTGGTGACCGCCTCTGCTAGAGACGGAGTGCCGCTAATACCCGGAGCGTCCCACGGAGCAGGATTGTCAACAACAACCTTTGGTACTCCAGCGGGAGTGATTCCAGATGTATCCTCGTGAATGACATTCCACGCTTCGCCAAGCGTTGGATTAGTAGTTCGCATCTTTGCGATGAGCTGGTCGATCTGGGCAAGTCGTGTCTCGTGATTCTTCACGATGCTAGCTTCTTCTAGAGTAATCGCGTCACCCTTTTCGCGAAGTCTCTGCGCGTCTAGGTACAGCGCATTTCGTATGTCGCCAGCCGATCCCGCGAGTCTTAGCGCTGTTTCAAAAGAAACGTTGATCTCTTCGGCGTCGGTGTTTCCTTTCTTCGCCCTATCCCACTTGTCGATGTAGTCGGCGACGTTGGCCATCAACCTGTTCACCATCAGTTCGCCTTCGCTGTGCTTCTCAGAAGACATCTGCGCCAAAAGTTTGAACACCTTCTCTTTTGTTGCCTTAGTCATCTTCTTTCCGTTTGCGAACTTGTGGATCATCTTCCACTCAGCGCCCTTGAAAATGAAAGCTTCTTCCTCTGCGTCATCTTCGGCAGAGTCATCGACGGAGTCGATCTTGATTGCAGCGACGTTTGTCTCTTTCGTGATTTGATCACTGATCGACTTTTGGTCGAAGTCTTTCTGATCCTTGACGTTCTTTGGCGCCTTTCCAGTGCTCACAAAGCCGGACGGCGGCTCGATCTTTGTGACTGTGAAAGTCTTCTCGTTTCCATCGTCAATTACAGTTACGTTTTGGTTGCCATTCTTCGGGTTTACCCACAGTTTGACAGGAACAATTTCTCTGTCTTTTCCGCCATAGCGAAGACGAATCTTGTTCTTGTAGTCGATTGCTTGTTGAATCTGCTCGATCGCCGAGAGATCGCTTGAGAAGTCTACGGTGCCCTTCATTATCGTTGGCATTTCTGGCAGGTCTTCTTCTGTCTCTGGAAGCGTTGAATCTGCAAGCGCCTGTACTTCCTCAGGAGTCTCGAGTAGCTCTGGAAATGGTACTTCTGGTACACTTTCTCCGTCACCGATCTTCTTGAGATCGGGCGCCTGCTCTGGTTCTGGATCCTTCAGTGCCTCTGGCTCAGGTTCTGGAGTTGGCTCAGGAGTTGGCTCAGGAGTTGGCTCAGGAGTTGGCTCAGGAGTTGGTGCCTTCGGCGTTTCAGCTATTTCTTCTGTGGCTTCGGGAGCCCCTTCCGGGGCGTCAGCTTTTGGGAGTTTTTTGCCTTTTTTACCCTTAGCCTTAGCCGCCTTTTCTTTTTCTTTCTTTGCCTTCAGCGCGGCTTTTTCAGCTTTCAAATTCAATTTTTCAATGTCTGCTTGTTCTTTTTGAGCGAGCTTCAGCGCTTCTCCCGCGAGCTTTGTCGGAGTCTTGCTCTGTGCGTCAAGATACTTCTGCGGTGTCTTCGCGTTCGGCACCAGCGGAGAGTCGTCGTCGCCTGGCTTGATCGTTGTCAGAGTCTTCGGGTTCTTCGACATCTTGTACATCTTCGGGCCAAAGATTCCGCGCGGGTCGACATCGTACGTGACGTACACGTTCACCCAGTCGTTCTTGTTGTAGCGATCAACCGTACCGGCGAAGCCCCACTTGTCGCGGACTCGCGTGCCGATCTGGAGAAGTACACCGTCCTTAGAAAGTCCGTGTCC
>Ga0172373_10002995_pt1 | contig 25200 bp, 21 predicted proteins | sample Lak10m_2_FD_114546 | JGI IMG/M metagenome (GOLD analysis project Ga0172373, IMG submission 114546) | Freshwater microbial communities from Kabuno Bay, South-Kivu, Congo - kab_092012_10m | ecosystem: Environmental > Aquatic > Freshwater > Lake | place: Democratic Republic of the Congo...
CAACTGTCAGGTCGACGTATTCGACCCCTGGGTGTCAGTCGAAGAGGCTGAGCACGAATACGGCATCACGCCGATCGCTACCCCCGAGGCCGGCGTATACGACGCCATCGTTCTCGCCGTCGCCCACCACCAGTTCAAAGACATGGGTGCCGCTGCGATCCGTGCCCTCGGTAAGCCGGCTTCAGTTCTTTACGACTTGAAGTATGTGCTTTCAACACAAGAATCGGATCTGAGGCTGTAACCATGACCGCATTCGAATCGCTCAAACAACAACTCCAGGCCCACCCCAAAACTTGGTTGATCACAGGAGTTGCCGGCTTCATCGGCAGCAATCTGCTCGAAGCCCTGCTCAAACTCAACCAACGCGTCGTCGGTCTGGACAACTTCAGTACCGGCCACCAACGAAACCTTGACGAAGTCCAAACCCTCGTCACCCCAGCCCAATGGGCCAACTTCCAGTTCATAAACGGCGACATCCGCAACCTGGAAGACTGCCGCCAAGCGATGAACTGGACCACTAAGTCCTCAGTACACAGTCCTCAGTCCTCCGCAGTTGACTACGTCCTCCACCAAGCGGCGCTCGGTTCGGTGCCGCGCAGTATCGAAGACCCGATCACCACTAACCAAAACAATATCGACGGATTTTTTAACATGCTGGTGGCGGCACGCGACGCAAAGGTCAGACGCTTTGTCTATGCCGCAAGCAGCTCTACTTACGGCGACCATCCTGATCTACCAAAAGTCGAAGACAAGATCGGCAAACCTTTGTCGCCTTACGCCGTGACCAAGCTGGTCAATGAACTGTACGCCGAGGTATTTGCCCGCACCTATGGCTTCAACACCATTGGGCTGCGCTACTTCAATATTTTTGGTCGAAGACAAGACCCCGATGGCGCCTATGCCGCAGTTATCCCGAAGTGGATTGCCGCCATGATCAAGAACCAGCCCGTTAATATCAATGGCGATGGCGAAACCAGCCGGGACTTCTGCTACATCGGAAATACTATTCAAGCCAATCTGCTGGCCGCAACTGCTGCTGATGAAAAAGCGGCCAATCAGGTCTACAACGTCGCCGTTGGCGACCGCACCAGCCTGAACCAACTTTATTTCCATCTACGCGACAACCTAGTAACCCAGTTTCCTCACCTGATTGAAGCAAAGCCCGTCTATCGCGACTTCCGCACAGGCGATGTACGGCATTCGCTTGCCGACATAAGCAAAGCAAAAGAGCTACTTGGTTACCAGCCGACTCACCGGCTTGGTGACGGGTTAATCGAAGCGATGGATTGGTATATCCATCGGGATTCATGAGGTAATCACTGATGAAAAGCGTAATTAAGGACAGAAAGATTCGTTTGGCAGTTGTGGGATGCGGCCGTATTTCGAAAAACCACTTTGGCTCCATCGAAAAACATGTCGAGGACATTGAGCTCGCTGCAGTCTGCGAAATTGACCCAAAGGTCCTAGCTGAGAATACCGATAGATATCGAGTACCTGGATATCTTCATCTTGAAGAGATGCTCAAGAGCGAGCAAATCGATATGGTTGCCCTATGTACGCCCAGCGGCATCCATCCGGATCAAGCAGTGATGGCGGCCAAATATGGCGTAAATGTCATGACGGAAAAGCCTATGGCGACCCGCTGGCTGGATGGCGTACGCATGGTCAAAGCGTGCGACGAAGCAGGTGTTCGCCTTTTTGTGGTTAAACAAAATCGGCGAAATACCACCCTGCAATTACTCAAGCGCGCTGTCGAAGAAAAACGCTTTGGCAAGATTCACATGGTGCATCTCAACGTGTTCTGGACTCGCCCCCAGTCCTATTATGACCAGGGCAATGGGTGGCGAGGCACATGGGAGTTCGATGGCGGTGCCTTCATGAACCAGGCCAGCCACTATGTTGACCTGCTCGACTGGCTCATCGGCCCGGTCGAAAGAGTGCAAGCCATGATGAGTACCACGCGTGATATCGAAGTCGAAGACACTGGCGTGCTCAACGTCAAATGGCGCAATGGCGCATTGGGTTCGATGAGCGTCACCATGCTCACCTATCCAAAAAATCTCGAAGGCAGCATCACCATCCTGGGCGAAAAAGGCACTGTGCGTGTTGGTGGCGTGGCCGTAAACGACATCCAGCTCTGGCAATTCGACGAACCCAAAGACTACGACCAACAGATTCAAACGGCGAACTACGAGACCACCTCGGTTTACGGTTTTGGTCATCCGCTTTATTACAAAAACGTCATTGACGTACTGCGCGGCGAAGCCGAACCGGAAACGGATGGTCGAGAAGGACTCAAATCACTTGAACTGCTGATTGCTGCATATCTTTCCGCACGGGATGGCAAGACCATATCCCTCCCGCTGGAGTATTGATTGAGCATGAGTGTCGGCATTGTCGGTGGCGGAATCAACGGTTTGTGCTGTGCTTGGCATCTAGTAAAGCAAGGCCACCAAGTCAGTCTGTATGAGCGGGACAAACTCATGCAGGCCACCAGTTCTTCATCGTCAAAACTGTTGCATGGTGGCTTGCGGTATCTTGAAAATGCCGAGTTTCGCTTGGTCAGAGAAGCTTTACGCGAGCGCGATGCCTGGTTAAAGCGCGCCCCCGATTTGGCAAAACCTTTGCGCCTGATCATGCCCATCTATAAGGGCGCCCGCCGTGGTCGCGCCATGGTCGGCGCGGGACTGTTTCTGTATGACCGCATCGCGGGCAAAAGCCAACTTCCCAGCGCTCATTGGTTAAATTCTCAAGCTATTCTTGCTCGAAGTCCAAGCCTCTACGAAGCAGGTCTGGTTGGCGGATATGAGTTTTCAGACGCGCAGATGGATGATCAAGCATTGGGGTTATGGGTGGCGGAACGCGCCAAGCAATGTGGCGTAGATATCCATGAAGACACCGAAATCACCCGTCTTGGTCAAAAGGGTGAAGTCATTGCAGCCAATGGGAATACTGTAAAGCATGACTTCGTAATCAATATCGCCGGCCCGTGGGCTGTTCAATTACTCAAGCAAAGCCACCTTGAAACACCGTATCAGCTTGATCTTGTGCGCGGCAGCCATCTGATTCTTGCGCAACCGTGCTCGCAAGCCTTTTTGCTTGAGGTACCTGGCGAACGACGTATCTTTTTCGTATTGCCATGGAAGGGACAAACCCTGCTTGGAACCACTGAGGTACGTCAGTCGCTCGACGAACCTGTTCAATGTAGCGCCAGTGAGCGTGATTATTTGCTCAGAGCCTACCGGCACTTTTGGCCCAACGCACAATTGAATGTGACAGAAACCTTTGCCGGCTTACGTCCACTGCTATACAGCAATCAAGATCCAAGCAAGGCGACCCGCGAATACGTTATTTGCCGAACGGACAAGCTGATTACCGTTCTGGGTGGCAAATGGACCACGGCAATGGCTCTCGCAGAAAAGATCGGCGCAACACTCCATTAAGGCGGCATTAATGACAAACATCACCATCCACCCCACCGCCATCGTCGATGATGGTGCACAAATCGGCGAAGGTAGTCGTGTTTGGCACTGGGTTCACATCTGCAGCCAAGCCAAGATTGGTAAAGGTTGTTCCTTTGGGCAGAATGTCTTTGTCGGAAACGATGTGGTCATTGGCAACAACTGCAAAGTTCAGAACAACGTCAGTATCTATGATGCCGTGACATTGGAAGACGACGTCTTTTGCGGCCCCAGCATGGTCTTCACCAATGTCTATAACCCACGCTCCGCTGTCACCCGTAAAAACGAATACCGCAAGACACTAGTCAAGAAAGGTGCCACCCTGGGTGCCAACTGCACCATTGTTTGCGGTATCTCAATTGGTGAATATGCCTTTATCGCGGCTGGCGCCGTTGTTAACAATGATGTCAAGGCCTACGCCCTGATGGTCGGCGTACCCGCCAAGCAAATTGGCTGGATGAGCCAGCATGGCGAACGGTTAAACCTGCCCCTCACTGGATCAGGCAAGGCCACCTGTCCGCAAACCGGCCTGCACTACACACTCAAAGACGGAAACTGCTCATGTCAAACCCAATGATTCCATTTATTGATCTTAAAACCCAGTACGAAGCGCTCAAGCCACAAATACAAGCTCGCATTAACGCAGTGCTAGAGCACGGTCAATTCATCATGGGCCCGGAGGTCAAAGAACTCGAAGAAAAACTCGCCGCCTATGTCGGTGTAAAACACTGCATCAGTGCCAGCAGCGGCACCGACACCCTTCTCATCGCCATGATGGCCTTAGACATTGGCCCCGGTGATGAAGTCATCACTACCCCGTTCACCTTTATCGCCACCGGTGAAATGATCGCTTTGCTCGGCGCAAAGCCGGTCTTCGTCGACATCGATCCCAAAACCTACAACATCGACCCAAGCAAAATCGCCATAGCCATCACCCCAAAAACAAAAGCCATCATGCCCGTCAGCCTCTATGGGCAGTGCGCCGATATGGATGCGATCAACGCCATCGCCGATCAGCACGGTTTGCCGGTCATCGAAGACGCTGCACAGTCCTTCGGAGCAACTTACAAAGGCCGTAAGTCGTGTGCCCTTAGCACCATTGGCTCCACAAGTTTTTTCCCGAGCAAACCACTTGGTGGCTATGGCGATGGTGGAGCACTCTTCACCAACGACGATGCCCTGGCCAAAGCCATGAAGGAAATTCGTGTCCATGGGCAAGATCGCCGTTACCACCATCCACGCATCGGCATCAATGGACGCTTAGATACATTGCAAGCAGCGATTCTGTTGGCAAAGTTTGAGCGATTTGAATGGGAAGTTGAGCAGCGGCAGAAAGTCGGCGCTGGCTATACGGCGCTACTGTCTGAGCAGTGCCCTTCCATCGTGCCCCCTTATCTAGCGCCCGAGTGCATCAGTGTTTTTGCACAGTACACCGTGCAAGTTAGAGAAAGAGATGCCCTTGTGAAACGCTTGAACAGCGAAGGTATTCCGACAGCAGTTCACTACCCGGTACCCCTTCACGTACAACCTGCCTATCAGTGCTTCGGTAACTCACACGGTGATTTTCCGGTGGCTGAGTGGGCGTCGACTACAGTGCTCAGCCTTCCCATGGGGCCGGATTTAACAGATGCCGACCAAAGTCGCGTCATCGCCGCTCTGCACGCTTAACCCGCTTAACCCCGCCGTCTCGCCAGCGCCGACTTTCTAAATGCCTGAGATATTTCATGACAAGTTTCTATATTGGTAAACAGGGATGAACCTGCCCATAAATTCGGAGTTTCTCAAACCGCGCCTGACGGGTCAGAGGTTCGATCAGCATGGAATACCTTTAGAGTTCCTCCGGGATTTTGCGGCATTGGAAGAGATGATTATTGAAGTCGCGAAGTGGAAATATCGGCAGCAAAACCCGCATCGCGAGCGCATTCCACGGGGGTTTGCCAATCACCTCGAGTTCGTGCTTTCCAGAGTAGAAGAAGGCAGTGCAATTCCTGTCATTCGCATGGCCAGTGCGCTTCAGTTCCAGGAAGCCAATGTGAGGTATTTTGAACAGGCGCGTGATGTCATCATCGAATCAATCGCACTCGCCGAAAGCGGTGCCACACAGGTACTTCCCCCAGGTTTATTGAGCATATTTGACCGATTTGGCCGAAGTTTGCGCGAAGGCGAGGGCATCGAGTTTGAGCGGAGTGGGGCGAGCAAGGCAACGCTTACTCCCGAAGTACGGCGCAAGCTTATTCGCGCAGCTCAAGTGGACGATTGGACTGAAGAAGTTACCTTATATGGAAAGATTTCCGAAGCTGATCAAGCACGCAACAGCTTCGAACTTGAACTGAAAGATGGCTCCCGAATCACGGCACCCTTAAGTAGTCAACATCTCGAAACAGTGATGACGGCATTCACGCAATATCGAAACGGCACCGCCGTGACGCTTCATGGCGTGGTCAAGAAAGATCGTCACGACCGCTTGAAGTCGATTGATGCCGTCGAGCACATTTCGCTACTGGACCCGCTAGACATCGCGCTTCGTCTCGATGCCTTATCCCAACTACAAGATGGCTGGCTGGATGGCAAAGGCAAAGCACCCAGCATAGAAGGTTTGCAATGGTTGGCGTCAGCATTTGATGATCACTTCGATTCGCTGCTGCCACTCCCGCACCTTTACCCAACGCCCGAGGGTGGAATCCAGGCAGAGTGGAGTTTGAACGGTTGGGAGATCACGCTTGCTGTCGACTTGCAAGACAAGAGCGCGGCCTTTCAGAGCCTGCGGCTCAGTGATGAGGCGCAAAGCGACATGACTCTTAATCTGGCAACGGCTGGCGATTGGCAGCGATTGAACCAAGCCCTCCAGCAAATCGAAGGGGGTGTGGCGTGACACCTTCAACCCTGCTCCTGCGACAAATCCATCCAAGCTTTATTCAGGCTGAGCGCGTCACTTCGCAGGCATTCAGACCTACGCCAAGAGATGAAAATCAACTTTCCGTCGACGATGGGGACCAAATTTCTGCCGCAGCCGCGTGGCAACGATTCAGCCGACAGCCGAATTGTCAATCGATAGGCGTGTTGGGCATCACAGTCGAAGAGTGCACCCAAAGAAATCTTTCCGTTATTCCCGACGGCGCCCCCTACCCGGAACATGTCTCTATTGATTTTCAAGGCATCGCCAATAAGCAGATGGAAAAGATTGCCAAGCTATTGGCATCCCAAGCGCGTACGCGCGGTTGGCTTTACAAAGCAGACCATGCCTAATACAAAAACAAGCGCGATTCCCTCGGATACTCATCGAACTCGATCAAAAGGCATGGACATTAGCGGCAAGAAACTCGTTCTAGTTGGCGGTGCCGGTTTAATTGGTTCCCATACCGTCGATCACCTGATCAAGGAAGACGTCAAGGAAATCCTGATCTACGACAACTTTGTACGCGGTAGTCGAGAAAATCTTCAGGACGCACTGAAGGATCCTCGCGTCAAAATCTATGATGTCGGCGGCGACATTATGCAAGCGGACATTCTGCAATCAGCTCTGGAAGGTGCCGATGGCGTCTTTCACCTTGCCGCGCTCTGGTTGTTGCAATGTCATGATTACCCACGTAGTGCATTTGATGTCAATGTGCGCGGCACTTTTAACGTCATGGAAGCCTGCGTTGCAAATGGCGTAAAGCGTCTTGTCTACTCGTCCTCAGCATCGGTCTATGGCGATGCGGTACGTGAGCCCATGGACGAAGACCACCCCTTCAATAACAAGAATTTTTACGGTGCCACCAAGATAGCCGGCGAAGCCATGTTGCGTGCCTTTCATCATTGCTATGGGCTGGATTATGTGGGTTTGCGCTACATGAATGTCTATGGCCCCCGACAAGACTATCAAGGTGCCTACATCGCTGTCATCATGAAAATGCTCGATGCGATTGACAGCGGACAGAGTCCAACCATCATGGGCGATGGCTCAGAAGCCTTTGACTTTGTGGCGGTGGATGACTGCGGCCGGGCTAATGTTTGTGCCATGAAAGCGGATACCACCGATACCTACTACAACGTCGGCACCGGTAAGCGCACAACACTAAAGGAACTCGCTGAGCTCCTGCTTGAAATCACCGGCACCAACAAGCCAATAAATTATGCCGCCCGTAGTCAGGCCACCTTGGTTCGGAATCGAATTGGCTGCCCTAAAAAAGCACGCAAGGAGATCGGCTTTACGGCTACAACCGAGCTTCGTGCGGGTCTCCAGCATCTAATTGCATGGCGAGATTCACACAAAGCCAAAGGCACGGCACGTTTTCAAGTCATCGATTCGCCAGTCTGTTCAGAATGAATGTATTAGGCGCATCATCACACGAAGAGTTTTTTCAATCACACAGCAAGTGTGATGGCGAGGCTTTGAGATGAAACAACAGATTCTCAGCCTAGGCAAAGATTCGTTGATTTACGGCGTTGGTTCTGTAATAACCCGGTTTATTGGCCTGTTCACGCTTCCGCTTTTCACGGCTTACCTAACACCCGCAGAATATGGGGTGCTGGCCATGCTGGCATTGCTGACGATGGTTGTACAGCCGCTCTTTAGTCTAGGTCTTGGCGCCGCAATGGGACCGTGTTATTTCGAACGAGACGACGTTCAAAATAAATCCACTGTTGTTTGGACTACATTCTTCATTCATACCCTAAGTTCAGCTTTTTTAATTGTTATTGCATGGAATTACACGGCATTCATCGCAAAGTTGGTACGTCTATCTGAAGAACACTACCTTTTGATAGGGCTCTCTCTAACCGGTTGTGCTTTTACGATCATAGCCACTGCCATTACAGCAAGAGTGCAATTTGAAAAGCAAGCCAAGCTCTATGTCGTGGTAACACTAATCACAGCCTTGACTGCGATATTGGTGAGCATAATTACCGTAGTCGTTCTGGGGTGGGGTATTAAAGGCATGGTGATCGGCCAGCTTTCGGGCAATGCAATTACACTTGTTGCATTCTTAATAATCAGCATTCAACATACTAAATACACCATATGTACGAGAATGGCTAGGGAATTATTTCGTTTGGGATTGCCTTTGATGCCTTCGTTTGCATTTCTTTTTATTCTTATGCACGCCAATAAGTATTTTCTCGAATCAAAGTTGGGCTTAGATGCCGTTGGAGTTTATTCAATAGGATTTAATCTTGGTGTCGCGGTAAGTATTATTACTGGCGGCATTGCTACTGCGTGGTATCCGTTTTTTATGAAATATATCAATAGACAAGCAGAAGCGGTTAATTTATTCGGTCGTATATTTACATACTATACTATTGGTGTTGGATTTGTAATAATTTGTTTCTTTGTATTCGCGAAGCCAATGGTAATGGCTCTTACTAATGCCGAGTTTCATTCGGCTTATCTGGTTGTTGGTTTGGTTTCAACGGCGAATTATTTAATTGGTTTTTATAATTTATTTTTACCTGCGATTTATTATAAAAAAGAAATATACATGCAGAGTGTAATTCAGGGTACAGCGGTCATTTTTTCATTGCCTATTACATATTTCTGTGTTGATCAATATGGGGTACTCGGCGCTGGACTGGGTTTGGTCATTGGGCATTTTATTATGGCCTTATTGACATATCTCTGGGTAACATATCGAAGAGGCGAGTATATGGTTGTGAATTATGAGTGGAAACGAGTGTTGAAATTCTCTATTGTATTTATAGCTGTGGCTATTGTGATGTTGAATGCACGGATTGAATCAATGCTTTATAGCTTACTATTCTCTTGCGCTGCTTTATTTGTTGCAACGTTATTAATTATTAAGATTCTAAATAAGTCTGAATTGAGTGGCGTGTTAAATATTCAGTCTTTTAAATTCAAATAATCTCGGCATAAACTCTAGTTTTAAGCGGCAACTCTCAATCATTAATGTTAAGGTTTTACTGTGCGCATAAATGGCTTGCTCCTTGTTTATTATCATCCCTTATCACAAAATGCTGCGACTATCATGGAGCACGTGGAATCGTTCGGCCGTTATTCCAAGTTCAAGGTTTGGACCCTGAATGTGGCTTATGGCTTTCCCAGCGGTTTGAGAGTGTTGGAGTTTTCGACCGTAGTGTTGCATTACTCACTTTTTGGATCGTATCCATTTGCACTTCCAGAAAAGTTTCTGAAATATATTGAGAGTTTGAGAAAAAGCCTGAAGGTTGCTTTTTTTCAGGACGAGATGCGTTATTGCAAGCAGCGCTTCGATTTAATTAATCGACTTGCCATTGACGTCATTTACTCTTTGTTGGATCCAAAATATTTTGATGAAGTCTATCTGAAAAACACAATCGCTAAGACTGTGCTTCCAAACCTAACTGGCTATGTTTGTGATCAATTAATTGAAAAGTCTTTGAAATTTGAAAAGCCGTTTCATCTTCGCGAAATTGATGTAGGTTACCGTGCCAGGCAGTTACCTTTTTACATGGGGCGGGGTGCTCAGGAAAAGTCGGATATAGCAATAAAGTTTATCGAACATAGCCGCGATTTGAATCTGAAGCTAGATATCAAGCTCAACGAAAGTGACCGCATTTATGGTGATAATTGGCCAAAGTTTATGGCAAACTGTCGCTTTATGCTCGGGGTTGAGTCTGGAACGTCAATATTTGACTTAACTGGACAAATCCAGCAACAGGTCAGAAAATTTTTAGAAACTTTCCCGAGTGCGACCTTTTCTCAAGTTGAGAAAGAAATTCTTGAGCCGCACGAGGAGACAATTAACTATCGGGCAATTTCCCCGAGAATTTTTGAGTGTGCGGCTTTGCGCACTTGTATGATTCTATTTAGAGGGGGATATCAGAATATTCTCGTCGCGGACAAACACTATATTCCTCTAGAAAAAGACTTTTCGAATTTTGATGAAGTTTTATTAAAGATGAGTAACATCAATCTCGTGAAGGAAATAGTTGATCGAGCATATCAAGATTTGATCTCTTCAGGGGGTTATAGCTATTCGAGTTTTATTCGCGGTTTTGATAATGAAATATTTTCCCTCATAACTGTTGCTGAAGAACCAAACCAAGATCTTGCACAGATAGATCGCATGTTGACTAGAGATCTTTTATATAGGCAGCTCGTTACTTACATAAAGCAAATAAGGTATATAAAATTTCCGGGCCGGGAGTCTTTGGCAAATGCTGCGTATAAACTTGGCTATAAAAGGAACGTAAGATGTGTGGGCTAGCAGGACAAGTGTCCTTAAAACATTGTGAGATTCCCGATCTTGATCGATCATTAACGTATATGTCGCGCCTCATCGCCCATCGCGGCCCGGACGGCTTGGGGCAATGGCAAAGTGACAGCAAGCAAGTTGGTTTGGTGCACCGCCGCTTGGCGATCATCGATTTGTCGGAGTCTTCCGCTCAACCCATGCAGGCGGCGAACGGCACCGTGCTGACCTACAACGGGGAAATTTATAACTACCCGGAACTTAGGGATTCGCTCAAGCATCATTGGGAATTTCGCACCGATTCTGATACTGAAAATATTCTCGCAGCCTACGAGCGCTACGGTGATAACTGTCTTGAGCATCTGCGCGGCATGTTCGCCTTCGCCCTTTGGGATGAAAAGCGCAAGCGGCTGTTTTGTGCGCGTGACCGTTTTGGTATCAAGCCGTTTTATTACGCGGTGGTCAATGATGTTCTCTACTTTGCTTCCGAGGCCAAAGCCCTGCTGCCGTTTCTGCCCAGCATCAGCACCAACGATGCCGCCTTTGCCGAATACCTGACCTTTCAATACACTATCGGTGAAAAGACGCTATTTGACGGTATTCACCAGTTGCTTCCCGGCCACGCGTTGGCTGTGGAAAATGGGCAGGTCAAGGTGTGGCGCTATTGGGATGTGAGCTATGAAATCGACTACGACCACAGCCCTCGCTATTTTCATAATCGGCTGCGTGAGTTGCTGGAAGAGTCGATTGCCATGCATGGCCGCAGCGACGTGCCGGTGGGCAGTTATGTCTCGGGTGGCATTGATTCCAGTCTGATTTACCGCTTGGCACGCTCAAACGGATCAGCGTCACCACTGGGTTTTCATGGTCGATTTACTGACTATCCCGGATACGACGAAAGCAGCTACGCCTACGCCGCGGCAAAGCATGCAGGGGGCGAACTCCACTGTGTCGACATCAAATCAGAGGATTTTCGTAATCAGATTGAAAAGGTCATTTATCACCTGGATTTTCCGGTCGCTGGACCCGGCTCGTTCCCTCAATTTATGGTGTCAAAGTTGGCCGCGCAACACGTCAAGGTGGTGATGGGCGGTCAGGGGGGCGATGAGATATTCGGTGGCTACGCCCGTTACGTCGTTGCCTATTTCGAGCAGTGCATCAAGGCGGCCATTGATGGCCATTACGGCAACGGCAACTATGTGGTGACACTGGAATCCATCGTCCCCAATCTTGGCCTGTTGCGCGAATACAAGCCCTTGATGAAGCAATTCTGGAGCGAAGGCTTGTTCGGGCCGATGGATGAGCGCTACTTCCGCCTGGTCGATCGTTCCACCGATATGCAAGACGAAATCGATTGGGCTGCATTGGATAGCCGCCAGGTCTTTACCGACTTCGCCGCGATTTTCAACAATCCATCCAATGTGAAGAAGGAAGCCTATTTCGACAAAATGACCCACTTCGACTTCAAGTGCTTGCTGCCCGCTCTGTTACAGGTGGAAGATCGTATGAGTATGGCTCATGGTTTGGAGAGTCGAGTGCCTCTTTTGGATCACCCTTTAGTGGAGTTTGCCGCTACGGTGCCTGCGGATATGAAATTCAAAGGCGGGAACATGAAGTACCTGCTCAAGCAGGTATTTTCCGCAGAGATTCCTGGTGAAATCCTCAACCGTCGCGACAAAATGGGTTTCCCGGTGCCACTTAAGGAGTGGTTTGACCTTGAGTTGAAGGAGTTTGTGCTTGATACCTTCAGTACGATGGCGGGAAAGTATCGCCCTTACATCAATTCCAAGGCGGTGTTGAGTAATTTCGGTCATGAGGCTCGTTTTTCACGCAAGACTTGGGGGCTGTTGAGCTTGGAATTGTGGCATCAACAGTTTCACGATAAAGCGACTGAGTGGCGCAACCACTCTAGTCAAAATTAATTCACTCACTTTGTAAGGATAGAAACGATGAAAGCGTTGATCACTGGTGGCCTGGGTCAAATTGGCTCACATATTGCAGAAATGATGCTGGAGCGCGGCGACGAAGTACTCGTCATCGATAACTTGGCGACGGGGCGTCGCGAGCACTTGGCTGAACATCCACGCTTGCAGGTTGTCATCGACACGATTGCAGACCGTGAGTTAATCAATCGTCTGGTGAGTGAGTTCAGGCCTGATGCGGTGGTTCATGCTGCTTGCTCCTACAAAGATCCGGACGATTGGTACAACGACACACTGACCAACTGCGTAGGGGGATCCAATATCGTCGATGCGGCCAAGCGCTTTGGCGTAAAGCGGTTTATCTATTTTCAAACGGCGCTTTGCTACGGTCTGAAACCGCAAGAACAACCGATTACGCTGAACCATCCGCGCAAACCCGAAGGTAGCAGCTACGCAATTTCAAAAACGGCGAATGAGTTGTACCTGGAGCTTTCTGGCATTGATTTTGTGACCTTCCGCTTGGCCAACGTCGTTGGTCCGCGCAATGTCGCTGGACCGCTTCCCATATTCTTTCAACGCTTGAAAGATGGCAAACAGTGCTTCATCACCAAATCGCGGCGCGATTTTGTTTTTGTCAAAGACCTCGCCAAGACCGTGGTGCAAGCCTGTGACGGTACCGGCCATGGCGCTTATCACTTCTCGTCGGGTACCGATGTGGCCATTACTGAGTTGTACGACGCAGTGGTCAAGGCCATGGAGTTGCCGAGTTATCCGACGCCTGAAATTCGCGACCTTGGTCCTGATGACGTAGCGTCAATTTTGCTAGACCCATCGCGCACATTTGCTGATTTTGGGTCTATAGAGTTCACGCCGATCGAAGAAACCGTCCGTACGGCGATTCACTATTACCGTGAACATGGAACGCTCGGCGAATACACCCACTTACGTGTTGAAGAGAAAAAGGCGTGAGTACGATGCGCTTATTGATTACGGGTGGTGCGGGCTGTCTTGGATCAAATCTGATCGAACGCTATTTCCCACAGGGACGCGAAATTTGTGTCATCGACAATTTTGCGACGGGCAAGCGTGAGGTTGTACCGCCTCAGAAGGGTTTGACAGTAGTCGAAGGATCGATTGCCGATGCCGATTTGGTTAACCGGACGTTCGAAGCCTTTCAGCCCACTCATGTGATCCACAGTGCCGCTGCTTACAAAGATCCAATGGATTGGCGAGAGGATGCTGCCACTAATGTGCTTGGAACCATACATGTTGCCAAGGCAGCAGCGGCTCATAAGGTCGCGCGGCTAGTGAACTTTCAAACAGCACTCTGCTACGGCCGACCCAAGTCGGTTCCCATCGGCGTTGATCAACCGACCGCGCCATTTACTAGCTATGGCATTTCAAAAACGGCCGGGGAAGCCTACTTGATGCAGTCGGGGTTGCCCGTTGTGTCTTTGCGCTTAGCCAATATTTGTGGTCCTCGATTGGCTATTGGTCCTATCCCGACTTTTTACAAACGGTTGAAAGCCGGACAAAACTGCTTTTGCAGTGAAACAACACGTGATTTCCTCGATATGAGTGATTTCTTTGTATTGATGGACGATGTGTTGCGGGTTGATGCGCCCACTGGTGTATTTAATGTATCAACAGGAGAGGGCCGAACGATTCATGATGTTTTTCTGGCGGTTGCCAACTATTTGGGTATTGCCCCCCCCGACGTGCCTGTCGTACCGCCAGGGCAAGATGATGTTCCGCAGGTAGTATTGGATCCGTCAGCCACTCAACAGGCGTTTGGGTGGACTGCAAAAGTGAATTTTGAAGACACAATCGCCAATCAACTCCGCTGGTACGACCAGTATGGAATCAACGATATTTACAGTCACTTGGCTGCCCCTTCAACTAACAAGGCTTGATTGCTATGGAACTGCGCAATAGAAAAATTCTCATTGTCGGCGGTGCGGGTTTTGTGGGGAGCAACCTTTGCCACTACATCCTTGCTCAGCACGATCCAAAGGAAGTCTGGATTGTAGATAACTTGCTTTCATCTGATATTTGCAATGTACCAAACGACCCGCGTGCACGTTTCATCTTCGGCTCGATTACTGAAGAGAAGATACTGCATGCACTGCCCGATGACCTGGAAATTGTCTTCCATTTGGCGTGCTATCACGGTAATCAGTCGTCGATTGCCGATCCGCTGGCGGACCACGACAACAACACGCTGACAACGTTAAAACTCTTTGATCGGTTGAAAGATTTCAAGAGTTTGAAAAAGGTTGTCTATGCAGCGGCAGGCTGTGCGGTTGCAGAAAAGACGTTTGATGATGCCACGGCGACCCTTGAAGATGCACCGGTTTCACTTTTCCACGATAGCCCATACTCGATATCAAAGCTCATCGGCGAAATGTATGGGAACTATTACTTTCAGCGCTACGGTCTGCCGTTTGTCAAAGCTCGATTCCAGAATGTCTATGGGCCCCGTGAGATATTGGGTGCCGGACGCTGGCGTGGCACGCAGCATACGGTATGGCGCAATGTGATCCCGACATTTATCTGGAAATCAATCCATGGCGAAGCGCTGCCACTGGACAATGGTGGTAACGCGTCGAGAGACTTTATCTTCGTTGAAGATATGGCTAAAGGACTCGTCGCCTGCGCTTTGAAAGGCAATCCAGGTGAGGCCTATAACCTGGCATCCGGAGTGGAAACCACCATCGCCGATCTGGCCTATCAGATCAACCAGCTCACTGGGAACCCAACACCGGTTGACCTGAAACCAGCACGGGACTGGGACCGATCAGGCAAACGTTTTGGTTCTACCGAGAAATCGAGAGAAAAGCTGGAGTTTGAAGCAGGCATCAACATCTCAGAGGGATTGCGCCGAACTGTGGAATGGACGCAAGCAAACAAGGCGACCATTCAACGTACTATCGCTAACCACGACGTATTGATGCAGCAGTTGTCGCGAAACGCCTAAACACGCCATGAAAATAGCCACTATTGTCGGTGCGCGGCCGCAATTCATTAAAGCTGCCACCATTTCTCGTGAGATTTCGGCGCAATCCGGCATTAGCGAGGTGCTGATTCATACCGGACAGCACTTTGATACCAACATGTCGGACGTGTTCTTTACCGAGTTGGATATACGAAAGCCGGATCATCATCTGGGCATTGGCGGTGGTACGCACGGCGAAAATACGGGCCGCATGCTCGAAGCGATTGAAAAGGTGTTGATTGCTGAAAAACCAGACTGGGTCCTAGTCTATGGCGATACGGATTCCACACTTGCCGGCGCTTTGGCTGCGGTCAAACTACACATACCACTCGCTCACGTTGAGGCTGGTTTGCGATCGTTTAACCGCCGCATGCCCGAAGAGATCAATCGGGTTCTTACCGACCACGCGAGCGATCTGCTCTTCGTACCGACGTCAACAGCCATCAAAAACTTAGCGAATGAAGGCATCAGCGGCGAAAAGGTGCATTTGGTAGGGGACGTGATGTACGATGCCACCTTGTATTACAAGGCCAAGGCACGCAAACCCAACTCTGTTGAGATAAGTGGTGAAGAGCAATTCGTTCTATGCACCATACATCGTGCAGAAAACACAGACGATGTTGCGCGACTTACCGCTATCGTCACAAAATTGAATCACCTGGCAGAGCAAACGCCAGTTGTTTTGCCGCTACATCCTCGCACCGTCGCGGCGCTGAAGCGGCTGCCGGGTGTATCACTTAACTCGTCCATGCTTGTGATTGAACCGGTGGGTTTCTTGGAAATGACTTGGTTACTCGCCAAATGCAGCTTGGTGCTCACTGATAGCGGGGGCGTTCAGAAAGAAGCCTACTTTCACAATAAGCCTTGTATTACCTTACGTGATGAAACTGAGTGGGTGGAATTGGTTGAAGCTGGCTATAACAGGTTGATTTCGCCGTTTTCAATAGACCTCTTAGGCCATTTCGCACAAATGATTCATTTAACAATTGAAAGCAAAGAGAATTTATATGGTGCTGGGGACACAGCAGTTAGAATAGTAAACGCTTTATTCAGGAATTAATATGATATTATTAACTTTCGGCGCTCAGCGAAATGTCGCAACTTAAGGTTCTTCTACTGAAGTTCGGGTCAAGTCACACCATGTCTTACATGAGTGACTGGGAGGATACGTTCGTCAACAATCAGAACCTTTGTGTAAATGTTATTAATACACAAGCTCTAGACCAATCAGTACTAAAAAAGGAAGTTTTTGAATCTGACTTAATTGTAGGACTTCACTCTTTTCTTCGTACACCAGATGCCTGCGTTGCAGCTAGATCCGCCTCTGGGGTATTAAATTTGCGGCGGGGCATTTTTTTGACTCTTGTGGGTGACGAGTTAAACTTGCACAATGCCCCTATGCGCGAGAAGTTAGATTCTCTGGCTGCTGTAAAGCCGGATTACATTGGGACTCAACTTCCTATTGACGCAGGAAAATGGCTTTATGAAGATATAAAGGCTGAGGTAATTCCGCTCCCTCATGGCTTGAATACTCGATATTGGCTTACGGGGGCTATCCCTAATAGAACCTTTCATCTTTCCGGTTTGAGCGTCCGTTATCCAATATATCTCGGAGACAATGATCGTAATAGACTATACGAGAACTTCATTGAGCTTCAACAATCGGATCCACGAAAATACAAATTCCACATAAGTCAGGATTCAGAACGACGATTGGGTAGAGATGAGTGGAAAGCATTACTTTCAGATAGTTATGGAACCATCTCTTGCGAGGCGGGGACCAACTATCTTGAAAAGGATGATCAAATTGTAAATTTGGTGATTGATTTTCTGTCCGAGAAAGCACAATCAAACGGAGTTACGGTAGTAACCAATAGTAAGCTGCTGCGGCTGTTCCATAAATTGCCAAGCACCCTGAGAGTATTAATAAAAAATATTCTGACATCAAACACTGTGTCGCGTCATACTGGTATTGACTCGCTAGTATTCAATAGTAACCTTGAAGATGAGGTTTTTGACCGATTTTTCGCCAATTACAAAAGGCTCCCCTTCGAAACAAAGGCTTTATCATCTAGGCACCTTGAGGCAGTCGGCACGCAAACGTGTCAACTAATGTTCTATGGTAATTATAATGGGGTGCTGAGCCAAGATAAGCATTATATTGGAATTGCTAAAGATTTTAGCAATATTAAAGACGCTCTGGACAGATTGTACGATCCTGGGTACAGAGCTTCAATAACCGAAGCTGCGCTATCGCATGTACTGCAGAATCACACTTTAGATCATCGTCTTGCAACAATATTAAGCCTCTGCTCATGAGCAAGAAATCGTTTTATGTGATGGCGATTGGGATGCTTTTTCCATTCATGCATTTATATCTTGTAGATGGGCTCAAATTATTATATATCGCGATTATCGTAAATCTACTAATAAGACTCCAAGATGGGTATACCAGGATTCGGTCTGAACTATTGGTTCTGTCGTTTTTCCTGACATTCTCTTTTTGTTTGGGGTATTTAGAATTCGGGCATTTTGAGCATGCATCTAAATTATTGTTCACAGCTTGTTTCGGAATTTTCTTGGCAATGCTTTTTCCGCTTTTTTACGACGAGACATCAAGAACGAAGTTTATCCGTGGGTTTGTATTAGGGTTTGCAGCCAACTCCACAGTTAACGTGTTGATATTTTTGCAGGCGGGTGGGGCAATCTCTCGGATCAGTTCTTGGGGGAGCATTGGCTATAGTGACGTGGGACAGGATTTAATTCTTGGCCAGGCATCCTTCAATGAAGTTGGGGCCATGACGTCAATTGCAGCAATCTTTCAGACCATCAGAGTATTGCGGTACGCATCCAGGTCAACGGCGACCAAGTTATTTGATTTGGCTATTCTTTTAATTTTAATTGTCGGATTACTATTAACAGGTTCGCGCTCCGCACTTGTAGCTCTTTTATTTTGTGCTCTTCACATTGGTTTATTGACTGTTAAAGTCAATAAACGTGAATTATTCAAGATTATCGTATTGATCAGTGTTACCGTGTATTTCGCTGGAGACATTCAGATCGGTAGAATAATGTCTCTAATCAGCCAACCTGATACAAGCGATGCTATAAGTGCCTTCTCAAGATTGATGGCATGGGAAGACGCACTTAATGTTTTTTTTCAGGCACCGGCTTTTGGGGTTGGCTACGGATATTTTCCAGTTGCATCACAGCTGGGGCTAATAACCGCGGAGTCTTATTATTTTTCGCTACTCGCAGAAACCGGGCTTGCGGGATTTACTTCATTCATTGTCGTAGTGTACCTCGCAATTAAAAGAAATTTTTATTCGATGAAGATTCACTGTCCGTGGTCAGATCAAGGCCGAAAGCTTGAAAATCTATATGGTATTACAATACTAGTGATTGTTAGTATTTCTGGAACCATCATTTTTGATATGGTAATAAGCTGGTTCTTCTACACACTTTTGGCTGATAAGAGCTCGTCTAAAGCGGTACCCGCCAATTGTAAATCAGTAGCTGTTCCAGTCTAATCAAACTAAAGTATATTTTATTTTTGACGTATTAGCTATGGCGACAAGATCGCAAGTTTTTTTAGTTGTTGCTACAGCCGGGTTAACGGGAGTTGAAACAGTCGTATTTAATATTGCAAGAGCTTTGTCGTCGGATTTGGATTTCCGACCAGTTGTTGTAACGTTCAACTCGGGCCCCCTCATTAAGCGTCTGACAGATTGCGGTATTGAGGTTGAAGTTATCCCGATTTCGAGCTCATTTGATGTTGCGGGCATCTACCGATTCATTAAATACTTTAAAACTAGACGTGGTTTGTTGCACAGCCATGGTGCGCGCGCCCTTCTCGCGTCAAGTTTTGTCTCCCTTTCTTTAGGGACGCCCCATATTGCAACCATTCACCAGTTCCCGATACAGTCAAAAAAGCGTGTCAAAGATCGTTTTTTTGAAAAAGTCGAAAGTTATTTAATCGCGAAATGTAAGCATTTAATTTTTGTGTCGAAGTCCATCCGAGAGTATTATCAGGAAATCTTACCAACCAGTATTGCGGCGACTGTAATTCATAATTGCATCGATGGCAAGTATATAAACATTGAGAATCAGCTTATGTTAGATTACCGCGAAAGTACTAGAGCGGCAGTCGGCGCTACGGAAGATACTCATGTTATTGGTTGTATCGGTAGATTTCACCCCGTAAAAGGGCAGGAATTTCTAGTTCGTGCTTGCCAAATCGTTGCTGAACGGTCACGATCGCTGAATATAAAAGTTTTGCTCATTGGAAATGGTCCAGATGAGCAACGCCTGAGACAGCTCGTATCGTCGTTGAATCTCGATTCAGTTATCGAGTTTATTGGAACTCAAGGCGATCTTCAAAAGTGGTATCCGGCAATCGATACCTTGGTGATTCCATCGATATCCGAATCATTTGGACTTGTAGGAGTTGAGGCTGCGTCATTGGGCCTTAATATTGTCTCGTCAGATTGCCCCTCACTGATCGAGGTATTAGATGGGTATAAATATTGTACTTTTTGCGAAACCGGTAATGCAGCAGACCTAGCAGACAAACTGAACAGATACATTCTCGCTGCTGCGACGCTTCAGTCGGATAAGCTATATCACGCAATAAGTTTTTCAAAGCGATATTCGTCAATGACTTTTTTGCAGGCGCACCGAAAAGTTTATTTGGCGTTACAACGTGCTGAATTTTTATTCTGGAAGCACCAATGAGGGTAATATTGCTAACTCGATTCGAAAACAGTGGGGCCTCTTCTCGATTAAGATGCTATCAATATATTCAATCTTTTTCTTTCGACAATATAATAGTTGAATGTTCTGCGTTGATTACAGACCGAATGCTCAAGGAGAAATATAAGCATCACCATTACCGATATCGCGATTTATTCGGAGCCTATTTTCGTCGTATCTGCATAATGCTTCGACTTGGTAAATATGATTGTGTCTGGATTGAAAAGGAGGCTTTGCCTTGGTTTCCGGTTTTTCTTGAGACTTGGTTGCTTCGGAAGAGTATATACGTTTTGGATTATGATGACGCCGTTTTCCATACATATGATCTGCATTCGAGTTGTTTGGTTCGCATTCTCTTTGGACGGCGTTTAGATCTGTTAATGTCTCGCGCGGCAGCTGTTGTGTGTGGAAATTCATACCTTGCTGCAAGAGCGTGGCAAGCTTCGGCAAGTTGCGTTCAGATAATACCCACGTCCATTGATTTAAAGAAATACAATCAGCACATTTCTGGACAATCTACGAGATATTTAAGCGAAAGTCTTTGTAGGCTCGTTTGGATCGGCTCACCAGCGACAGTACATTACCTTCAATTAATAGCGCCAATATTAATCACACTTAATCAGCGCAAGCAGTTTATTCTTCGTGTAATTGGCGCCACATTCGATGTGGATGGGATTGCGGTTGAGAATATTACGTGGTCTGAAGCTACAGAGGTTCAGGCAATATCGGAATGTGATATTGGCATAATGCCGCTTGCAGACTCCCCATGGGAGCTAGGAAAGTGTGGTTACAAACTGATTCAATATATGGGATGTTCTTTACCGGTCGTTGCTACCGGCGTTGGTGCCAATTGCGATATTGTTGCCCATGGTCAAAGCGGGTTTTTGGTTAATACATCCGACGAATGGCTTGCTGCCCTGGAAAAGTTGCTGTCGAGCAACGCGGCACGAATTGAAATGGGTGCGGCTGGTCGAAAGATCGTCGAGCAAAGATATAGTTTGCAAGTAAACGCTCAATATTTAATTAACATATTTAGAGCTGTTACCGCAAAGGGCTAATTATTTGAGAGTTCACTTATTTTTTATCACTGGATGATAATTCAACTAACCCTCTTTCAATGACTGATGAAATGAACTATCCCATACCAAATTATGCAGTCCGTGAGGTCAAACTTTGTCTGGCACTCGAATAATGCAGTCGACCGATATTGTTCTCTCCCTGTTCACGACAGGTTAGCGGAAGCCTAATACAATGTTTTCAGAGATTCTACCCCATGTTTTCTTTTCTCTAGTAAGTGGTTTTGCACATATTTCGCAATGCACTGCCTGTTCGGTCTGCGAGGTATTGCTTCTAAACTACTCGGTGTCGGCGTTCTTGCTGCCGTTGCAATGTCCTTATTCAGTTCTTCTCTACTTTACATTTTGCTCACGCTGCCGTTTATTTGGATTTTCTACACGCGCTAATAAGCCCTGGTTCGATTCTGGTTCTGTTTGTGTAATTGCTGGCTCATGTTATTACATCCAACAAAAATTTTATGATTGAATTAAGACGGCATGGGGTATGGACGGTATGGGCGGATTATCTCGGCCATAGATAATCTATTTTGTTCCGCGATTGGTATTGAAAGGTTTGTGCGCTATGTGCGGAATTGCAGGTTTTTTGGAGACGAGGTTATGGCGCGGCCACGAAGCGGCGTTGGTGTTGCTGGAGCGAATGGCCGACATGATAGCGTCGCGTGGGCCAGACGATTTTGGAACGTGGGCTGCCGGGGAAGGTATCGGGCTTGCGCATCGCCGCCTCTCGATCCTTGATCTTTCACCCGCAGGCCACCAACCAATGGCTTGTGTTACCGGGCGCTATGTGATCGCATTTAACGGCGAAATTTACAACCACCTCGATTTGCGTACCGAACTGGCAAAAGTCGGCGCTGGCGGGACGGCGGTTGGGGGTTGGCGAGGTCATTCGGATACCGAAACCTTGCTGGCTGGCTTTGCCGCGTGGGGCATCAAGGCGACGGTGGAACGCTGCATTGGTATGTTTGCCTTTGCCGTATGGGATAGGAAGGAGCGGGTGCTGACGCTGGGGCGTGATCGCCTCGGTGAGAAACCACTGTATTACGGCTGGCAAGGACAAGCGGGGAATGCCTGTTTCCTGTTTGGTTCTGAGTTGAAGGCGCTAAAGGTGCATCCGACGTTTACGGCGGAGATCAACCGCGATGCGCTGTGTCTTCTAATGCGGCACAACTATATTCCGGCACCGCATTCGATTTACTGCGGCATCTATAAGCTGCAACCGGGTAGCTTGCTGACGGTTTCGCTGGAGCGGCGCGAACCGGTTATTAAGCACTATTGGTCGCTGGGTGAAGTGGCCGTGGCTGGCAACCGCTCGCCGCTGGTGGGCTCGCCGGAATCGATGGTGGATGAACTGGAGGCATTACTTAAATCCGCCGTGCGTCAGCAGATGATGGCAGATGTACCACTGGGCGCGTTTTTATCCGGTGGCATTGATTCCTCGACTGTGGTGGCGCTGATGCAGGCGCAGTCGTCGCGGCCGGTAAAAACATTCACTATTGGTTTTAACGAAGAAGGCTATAACGAGGCGGTGCATGCTATGGCTGTGGCACGTCATCTTGGATCCGATCATACTGAGTTGTATGTCACGCCTCAGCAGGCGCTGGATGTGATCCCGAAGTTGCCCAAGCTGTATTGTGAGCCGTTTTCTGATTCATCACAGATTCCGACCTTTCTCGTTTCTCAATTGGCCCGACAGCAGGTGACGGTGTCGCTGTCCGGCGATGCAGGGGATGAGTTGTTCGCCGGGTATAACCGCTATGTGTTTGCAAGTAACCTGTGGGGCAAGTTATCACGCTTGCCGCGCGGGTTGCGCACGATGGGGAAATCAGCTATCCGTACGCTGTCGCCTGATGCATGGAATACGATGCTGGGTCCTTTGCAGGCTTTTGCACCAACAACGTTACGACAGGCCAATATCGGCGAAAAGTTGCATAGAGGCGCGGATGTATTGCACGCCAAAGGCCTCGAAGATTTGTACTTTGAACTGGTGTCGCATTGGACACCAGACGGCCTGGTGATCGATGGGCAAGAGCCGGTAACCTGCCTGCATGGAAACCCGTTGCCGCTCTCGGGGCTGGATGCCGTGCAACGCATGATGGCACTGGATGCGATGACGTATTTGCCGGATGATATTCTGGTCAAGGTGGATCGGGCAGCCATGGGGGTCTCACTGGAGGGCCGCGTGCCGTTTCTGGATCATCGGGTGGTGGAGTTTGCCTGGCGCGTACCGCAGGCGATGAAACTGCGCGATGGTGTTGGTAAATGGATTTTGCGCCAGGTCCTATATCGCCATGTGCCGAAGGAACTGATCGAGCGACCGAAGATGGGCTTTGGTGTGCCCATTGATACGTGGCTGCGTGGCCCGCTCAAGGATTGGGCAGAAGCACTGCTGAATGAAGGACGGCTGCGGCGCGAGGGCTATTTCAACCCGGCGCCGATTCGCGTTAAATGGGCAGAACATCTTTCGGGTAAGCGGAATTGGCAATATCACTTGTGGGATGTGTTGATGTTTCAGGCATGGTTGGAGGAGCAATAGCCCGGATGCCGAAAGTCGTTATCGCCCTCAATACCGCTTGGAACTTGGTGAATTTCCGCGCTGGGCTCATCCGCGCGTTGGTAGATTACGGGTATGAAGTCGTAGCAGTGGCGCCGCCGGACGAGTATGCGTCGCGCTTGTCTGCCTTGGGTTGCCGCTTTGTGCCTTTGCCGATGGATAACAAGGGCACACATCCGGGGCGAGATTTGTTGTTGTTGTGGCGTTTCTATAGATTATTGCGGCGCGAGAGGCCCGATGTTTATTTGGGTTACACGGTCAAGCCGAATGTCTATGGCTCGCTGGCAGCACATGCGTTAGGAATCCCTGTCATCAACAATATTGCTGGCTTGGGCGCGGTGTTTATCAAGGATAGCTGGCTGACCCGATTGGTACGTGGCTTGTATCGGCTGGCCTTGTCACGGTCCGCCAAGGTGTTTTTCCAGAATGATGATGACCGCCAGATGTTTGTCTCTGGTGGGTTGGTCGGTCAAGCAGTGACCGACCGTCTGCCGGGTTCGGGGATTGATCTGGCCAAGTTCGCCCCGGTAACCTTGCCCGGCCAATCGCCCCTACGCTTTTTGTTGATCGCGCGGATGTTGTGGGATAAGGGCGTTGGGGAGTTCGTCGAGGCCGCGCGCCTGCTCAAGCGCCGTGGCACCAACGCCGACTTTTGCCTGCTCGGCTTCTTGGATGTGCAAAACCCGGCGGCGATTTCGCGCAAGCAGATGGATCTATGGGTACAGGAAGGTGTTGTCCGCTACCTCGGGTTAAGTGACGATGTGCGCGCCGAAATTGCAGCAGCCGATTGCGTTGTTTTGCCGTCTTACCGCGAAGGTACGCCGCGCACACTGCTTGAAGCGTCTGCTATGGGGCGGCCCATTATTACAACCGATGCCGTGGGCTGTCGCGAGGTGGTAGATGACGGGGTGAGTGGTTACCTGTGCCGCATCAAGGAAGCCGTCGATCTGGCGGACAAGATGGCGCGAATGGCATCTTTGTCGCATGCCGAGCGCGCTGCGATGGGGCGGCGGGGGCGCGAGAAGGTGGAACGCGAGTTTGATGAGCAGATTGTGATCGGTAAGTATCTTGAGGCGATTCAGGAAACCTTGGGGCGACAAAAGTCGGCGCTGGCGGCACGGCGCTTATCGGATTGACGCCCGCGCCCACGGCCAAACCTCCACGCCAAAACGGTTCCGAATTTTCTTCACCATCTTGTCGGAAACCTCATCGGTAACCCACTCGATAAACCGCGTCGATCGCCAAGCGAACGAGCCACGTTTCTCGTCATCCCG
>Ga0172373_10003002_pt1 | contig 25175 bp, 24 predicted proteins | sample Lak10m_2_FD_114546 | JGI IMG/M metagenome (GOLD analysis project Ga0172373, IMG submission 114546) | Freshwater microbial communities from Kabuno Bay, South-Kivu, Congo - kab_092012_10m | ecosystem: Environmental > Aquatic > Freshwater > Lake | place: Democratic Republic of the Congo...
CTACTACACCCTGGAGCCGGGCGATCTGATCTACACCGGGACCCCGGCCGGCGTGGGTCCGGTCAAGCCTGGCGATACGATCGAGGCGCACATCGAGCGAATCGGGTCCATGCAGGTCGCCGTCCGTTGACCCCCGTTTCGCCTTTTCCTGCACTCAAGGTCAGCGCAGATGAGCAATGCACCTGTCCTGAGCTCTGTCGACCCGCGCGGCGTCGCCACACTCACCCTCAACCGGCCCGTGGTGGGCAATGCCTACAACGGCGCGCTGATCGAAGCGGCCTCCGAGTGCATTGAGCAACTGCGCGATCGAGCCGACCTGCGCGTGGTGGTCATTCGCGGCGAGGGCCGTCACTTCCAGGCGGGCGCCGACCTTGACTGGCTGGAGTCGGTTCGCCAGCAGTCGCCTGCGGAAAACACCCGGGCCTCGCAGGCGGTGGCCGGGCTGATGCGAGAACTGAACCACCTGCCGCTTCCTACCGTTGCACTGGTGCAGGGCGCGTGTTTTGGAGGTGGCACAGGTTTGATTGCATCCTGCGATATCGTGATCGGCGCTGATAACGCCCGATTCTCCATCGCCGAGACGCGCTGGGGGATGATGGCGGGGATCATCATTCCACAGTTGAACGACGCCATCGGCGTTCGCCAGGTACGTCGCTACGCCCTCACCGGGGAGCGCTTCGACGCAGCCGAGGCCCTTCGAATCGGGCTGCTCCATCAGGTCGTTCCCCTCGCCGACCTCGCCGCGGCGGGCGAGCGTGTGATAGACGCGCTTCTGCAGAACGCGCCGCATGCCAACGCACTCACCAAGCAGGTGGCGCTTGAGTACGCCTGGTCAGACCTTTCCGAACGCGACTTCGATCGACTTGTCGAGCAGCATGCAGCCTAGCGCCAGTCCGACGAAGCCCGAGAGGGGTTGGCATCGTTTCACGGAAAGCGTGGAGCGAGCTGGTACCCGGCGAAATAATTTTCAGGAGAACGCCCATGCGCAACACCGAGTTCAAGCAGAGTCTCATGATTACTCACGTGGAAGACACCCACTTCGCCCCGCTGCAGGCGAACAATGGCGCGCCGCGGCCCATGTTTCTCTATCGTCAGCTCGGTGTTGACAAGGCGACGGGCGGTGCCTACGACGCGCACGTGATTCGCGCGACCCCGGGCGGCACGCCGCCCATAGGCGAACACAAGCACACCGAACTCGATGTCCTGTTCGTTTATGTTTTAAACGGCTGGGTGCGTTTTGGCTACGTCGGGCATGGCGAACACACCTTGAAGGCAGGTGACTGCCATGTCATTCCGCCGGGGCTGTCACACAGCGTGATTGACTGGTCGCCCGATGTTGAGCTGCTGGAAATCACCTCTCCTGCGGAATACAAGACCATTGATACCGTGAACGGCGTCGAATGAAGAAGATCGACATCTTCAATCATGTGATGCCTCCGCCCTATCTGGAGCTGGTCAAGGCACACTCAAAAGAGCCCGGGATCGTCAAGCGCATGAGCAGCCTGCGCATGCTCTGGGATATTGAGCACCGCGTCGAGATGCTGCGCACCCGGTTTCCTGATGTTCGCCAGGTGCTCACGCTCGGGTTGCCCGCGCCGGAACTCATTGGAGGCCCCGATCTCTCACCAGGTTTCGCTCGGGTCGCCAACGATGGCATGGCCGAGATGGTTCGCTCTTACCCCGATCAGTTTCCGGCCTTCGTTGCCTCGTTACCCATGAACAACGTGACGGCAGCAATTGCGGAAATGGACCGCGCCATCAATGAGCTCGGCGCTCGAGGCATTCAGATCATTTCCAGCGTTGCCGGAAGGCCCCTGGACGATCCGGAGTTTTACCCCGTCTTCGAGCGGGCCACGCTTCACCATGACGTTCCTGTCTGGATGCATCCGGCACGCCCCGCCTCGCGCGCGGACTACCCCGGCGAGAGCAAATCCAAATACGAAATCTGGCAGGTTCTCGGCTGGCCGTTCGAGACCAGCGTGGCCATGGCTCGCATGGTGTTTTCCGGGCTGCTACAGAAGCTGCCTACACTTCGAATCATCACCCACCATTGTGGCGGCATGATTCCGTACTTCGCCGGGCGCGCGGAAACGCTCTGGGCACAACTGGGATCGCGCAGTGCAGACGGTGACGAGGCCGATGTGCTCAAACGGCTGGAGAAGCCGCCGATCGAATATTTCCGAATGTTTTACGGCGATACGGTTTTAGGCGGCGCCAGCGCACCGCTCGCCTGCGGTCTGGCATTTTTTGGCGCTGATCGCGTAGTGTTTGCAAGCGACTGCCCGTTTGACCCTGAGGGCGGCCCCATGTTCATTCGCGAAGGTATTGCATCCATCGAAGCGCTGGGTTTGTCCGAGGAAGACAAGGGCAAGATCTACCTCGGTAACGCGCTCCGACTGCTCAAACTATCCAGATAGGGAACAAGCATGACAGCTAAGGCCTTTGGCAAGATCCTTTCGGCACTCGCTCTAGGCCTGTTCGCGCTCGGCGCGAGCGCCCAGTCCTATCCCAGTCGCCCCGTCACGCTGGTTGTGCCGTATACCCCTGGCACGGGAATTGACATCATTGCCCGGACGATAGGTCCCAAGCTCACTGAGCGCTGGGGGCGTCCGGTCGTGATTGAAAACAAGCCCGGGGCAAGCGGAAATATCGGCGCCAACACCGTGGCCAAAGCGTCCGCCGACGGCTACACCATGATGGTCACCGTCAACACCTTCACCATGACGCCGGCCCTCTTCCCCTCGCTTCCCTACGACCCAGTCCGCGACTTCACCATCGTGAGCGGAGCCGCCACAGGCAACCTGTCGCTGGTCGCCAATCCCGCGTCGGGGATCACAGATCTTGCGACACTCAAAAAGCTGGCCGGCAGTCGATCCCTCACGTATTCCTCCCCGGGCAACGGCACGCCTCAGCACCTGGCCATGGAGGTCATCAAGCAGCGACTCGATCTGGATGTTCTTCATGTGCCCTACAAGGGCGCTGCGCAGGCTCTGACCGATCTGGTGGGCGGGCAGGTTCAGCTCGCCGTGCTCCCGGTTCATACCGCGCTCCCGCACGCCAAGAACGGCCGACTCAACGTCATTGCCGTGTCGGGCGAGCGGCGCTCGGTGCTGGCCCCCGACCTTGCAACCTTTGCCGACCTCGGGCTACCAAACCTTGGACTCGACCTCTATTTCTGGATCGCCGGTCCGGCGGGGCTTCCAGGCGATATCGTTCAAAAATGGACAAACGAAATCAGCCAGATTCTCCAATTGGTGGATGTTCGCGACACCTTTATCCGGCAGGGCATGGTGCCTAACGCCACGCCCCCCGCAGAACAAGGCGCCGCAATCGCCAAAGATGTCGCGCGCTGGAAAGCCTTCATTTCACAGGCTGGCATCAAGGCTGATTGATTGTTGAACCACACCCATTAAGTCCGGAGATCAGATGACCCCATTGTTCCCCACCAGCCCGTCCTTCAGCCGCCGCACCATTCTGCGCGCATCCGTCGCTGCCTCGGCGGCCGCGCTCATCGGTCCCGCTTGGGCCCAGGCAGGCTTTCCATCCCGCCCCATCCGGATGATTGTTCCGTTCGCGGCGGGAGGCCCTGCTGACATGATGACGCGCGCGCTCGCCAACGCGCTCGCCACTCAGACTGGACATCAGTGGGTGGTTGAAAACCGGCCCGGTGCCGGTGGAAACATTGCTGCTGCGCACGTTGCATCATCAGCCCCTGACGGCCACACGCTGCTGGTGGCGGGGCAGGCCATTCTCGCCATCAACAAGCCACTGTTCGGCAAGCTGTCCTACGATCCGGAGCGCGACTTCACCTGGATAGGCATGATGGGCAGCCAGCCCAACGTCATGGTGATCAACACCGACGCTGTGCCGGTCACCGATATCAAGGGCTTCATTGACCTCGCGCGCGCCCAGCCCGGCAAGATCGCTTATGGCTCCAACGGCGTGGGTTCACTCGCTCATCTCAAGACCGAGGTGATGGCGAAGATGGCCGGGCTCAGCCTGATTCACGTTCCCTATCAGGGGGCGGCTCCGCAGCGCACCGACCTGCTGGCCGGACGCATTGGCTTCAGCCAGATCGGCGCGTCGGCGGCCATTCCCATCCTGCAGAGCGAAAAAACCCGGGCACTCGCGGTGAGCACGGCCAAGCGATCCCCTGCGCTTCCAAATGTGCCCACGCTCATCGAGTCGGGCTTCACCGACCTCGACGTTCCAGTGTGGTTTGCCGCGGTGGCACATTCGGCCACGCCTGCTCCGGTGCTCAGTGCATTGCGACAGGCGCTTGCAAGCGCCACAGCCACCAGCGCCTACGGTGCAGAAATGGCCAAGCAGCATGGAAGCGCCGCTCAGATCAGCCTTGAGGCGGCCGAGAACATGCTCGCCCGCGAACGACGCATCTGGACAGAGGCAGTCAAGATCACCGGTGCCACCGCTTCCTGAAGGCATGGTCCGATCGCTTCTTGCCTCGCTGCTCCTCCTCTGCGCTCCGTTGCACACCGGAGCGCAGCAGCCACTCCCCAAAGCGGGGAGTTGCCCCAGCGGCTATCACCAGAGTGGTAACTACTGCGCGCCAAGTTCCGCCCGATCGCGCCCTGCCCTCCCGAAAGTTGGCAGCTGCCCGAGCGGCTATCACCAGAGCGGCGACTACTGTCTGGCGAGCTCCGACAACTCGCGGCCTGCCGTTCCCAAGCATGGCAGTTGCCCGAGCGGCTACCACCAGAGTGGCGATTACTGCCTGAAAAACTAGCGCAAGGCAGCACCCACTCCCCATCAAAGGACAGTCATGCGTTTCAAAGGAAAGGTTGCGCTGATCGCAGGCGCAGGTTCATCAGCACCAGGCTGGAGCAATGGCATGGCGGTGAGCGTCGCGCTGGCCCGGGAGGGCGCCATGATTGCGGCGCTGGACACCAGCCTCGACAATCTGCAGCCCACCCTCACCGCTGTTGCAGAGGCGGGCGCTGACTGCCTTCCGCTCATCGCAGATGTCACACAAAGCGCCGCACTCAAAGACGCTGTTGACGCGACCCTCGCCCGCTTCGGGCGAATCGACATCCTGTTCAATAACGTGGGCCTGCAGGCGCTGGGCGGCCCGGAAGAGATCAGCGAAGAGACCTGGGACCGTCTGATGAGCGCCAACGTCAAGTCGGTCATGCTCGCCTGTAAGCATGTGTTGCCTGTCATGCGACAGCAGCGTGCGGGGGTCATCATCAACAATTCCTCGCTCGCCGCCATCAGTTTTCTGTACCCGAGCGTCGCTTACTCCAGTTCCAAGGGCGCCGTCGACGCTCTGACGCGTAACCTTGCCGTGCAGGTTGCCCCTGATGGTATCCGGGTCGTTGCCGTCCGCCCGGGGTTGATGGCCACGCCGCGAATCACCCAGCGACTGAAACAGAAATTCGGCGACAACTTTCATGAGGCGCTCGCCGATCGACACCGCATCGTCCCCATGGGCCGCATGGGCGATGCCTGGGACGTTGCCCATGCGGTCACCTTTCTCGCAAGCGACGAGGCGCGCTACATCACAGCAACCGAATTGATCGTTGATGGAGGATTGAGCGCAAGCGTCATCGGTCACCCCTGGAGAGGCGAGCGCAACCTCTGAAGCCTGCGCTACACTCGCGCTCAAACAATATTCATCGGAGGAGTTTCATGTCTGTTCTTCGCACCACCCTCGCCGCGCTGGCGATTGGCGCTGCCCTTCCAGCGCTTGCTCAAGACGTCATCCGCATTGGCGCGCCCTTACCCATCACCGGGCCTCTTTCACCTGAGGCTGTCAAGCAGCAGCGCGGCTATGACCTCTGGGCTGAAACCGCTAACAAGGCTGGCGGCGTCAAGGTGGGTGACCGGCGCATGCGGGTCGAGATTGTCTATGTCGACTATCAATCCAATACGCCCCGTGCGGTCCAGGCAGCCGAGCGCCTGATCACCCAGGACAAGGTCAATTTCCTGTTTTCGCCCTTCGGCTCGGGTGCCGCCAAGGCGGCCTCCACGGTCTCCGAAAAATATCAGGTGCCTACCATTGCGGCCACCGCCTCGTCGGCACAGGTCTACGACCAGGGCTACAAATATCTGTTCGGTACCTTCACGCCAAATGACACGCTCACCGAGCCGCTTGCCGACATCGTGAAGGCGCAGGCGTCTGGCGTGAACCGGGTGGCGATCCTCGCGCGCAACGACCTTTTTCCGCTTGCCATCGCCCAGGAAATGGAGAAGTCAGCCAAGGCGCGCGGCATGCGCGTGGTCTACTCCGAGAAATACGCAATCGGCACCCTCGACCACGCGTCAGCGCTCACCCAGATCAAGGCGCAGGCGCCTCACTGGATTTTTGCAACGGGCTACACCAACGATCTCGTGCTGATGCGCAAGCAGATGGCCGATCTCAAGATTGAGGCCCCCATCGTCACCATGATCGCGGCGCCTGCCTATCAGGAGTTCATCGACTCGGCCGGCAAGGGTGCTGAGAACATCACCAGCGCGGCCTGGTGGCATCCTGCAGTCCGGTACAAGGGCACTGACATCTTTGGAACCACAGAGGCCTATGTCCAGGCCTTCAAGGCCAAGTACCGCGCCGACCCCGACTATGGCGAGGCATCGGCCTCTGCTGCGGGGGCGCTCCTGCAAATGGCGATCGAAAAGGCAGGCACACTCGACCGGCAGAAAGTGCGTGATGAGCTGGCCAATCTCAATGTCACCACCTTCTGGGGACCGGTGAAATTCGGCCCTACCGGTCAGATCAACTCTCTGGTGCCGCCGGTTTTCCAGATCCAGGGCGCCAAGCCCATCGTGATTCACCCCCCAGAGGTCAAACAGGGCGAACTGCGGCTGGGCGTGCAGTAAGCAGCCCTCTTGATTCTCACCCGCGGGCGCTTGCAGTGAGCAGCGCCCGTGGCAGCCTGTCTGTGTAACACCCACGCCTCATGCTTTACCTCCAGGTTCTCCTGAACGGTCTCGTCCTGGGCGGACTGTTCGCCTGTATCGCTGCCGGCTTTTCCCTCGTCTGGGGGGTGCTGAACGTGATCAATATTCTTCACGGCTCGTTCATCGTGCTGGGCGCCTACGCGGCCTGGTATGGCCATGGCCTCTGGGGCATTCATCCCTTTCTGTCCGTGCTGCTGATTGCGCCACTATTTTTTGCGCTTGGCTATGCAATACAGGCGGGTCTCCTCAATCGAGTCATCGCTGCACCCGTGCTGCTCACGCTCACGCTCACATTCGGTCTCGACCTCATGCTTTCGAACGCAATGCTTGCCGCGTTCAAGGCCGACTTCCGGAAGCTCGTACTCGACCCGCCACTCGGTGTGCTAAGCGTGGGCAACATCGTGCTGCCCATTGACCGTCTGGCCGCAATGGGCCTTGCGTTACTTCTCACCCTTCTGTTGTTTCTGGTGCTCTCCCGCTCGCGGACGGGCCGGGCAATTGTCGCGGTTCGCATGGACCGCGAAGCGGCCTCGCTCATGGGGGTCAACGTTTCCCGAACCTATGCGATCACCTTCGGATTGGGTGCGCTCATGGCGGGAGTGGCGGGCCCACTGATCGCCATGATCTTTCCGATCTCGCCTCTGACCGGGCCGGTTTATCTCGGCAAAGCCTTCGTGGTGTGCGTACTGGGCGGGCTGGGCAGCGTGCCGGGCGCCATGGTGGGCGGCCTGGTGCTGGGTGTGGTTGAAAGCTTTGCCGCGCTCTGGTTTGGCCCCGAGCACGCAGTCACCGTCGCCTTCGCCCTCCTCATTGCCATGCTGGTATTCCGGCCCACTGGCCTGCTTGGACGCAAGGGCTATGAGTAAGTCGGTCATGGCCACAGCCGACACCGCAGCCCGCCGCGACCTGGGCCTCGCATGCGTGCTGTTTGTGCTCCTGGCTCTCCCTCCCTTCCTGGCCGACACCTACATCCTTCGCCTGGGCACCACGATGCTGATGTATGCCGTCCTCGCGCTCTCCTGGAATTTTATTGGCGGCATGGCAGGCTATCCGTCGTTTGCCACTGCAGCGTTCTTCGGACTGGGCGCCTACGCGGGTGGCGTCGCGCAGAAGTTCGGAATCAGCATGTGGATCGCGTGGGGTATTGCGGGCCTGCTGGCCCTGCTGTTTGCGGCGGCTCTGGGCCTGGCGCTGCTCCGACTGCGTGGACACTACTTCGCCATCGCAAGCCTGGTGGTGGCCGAGGTGCTGCGCGAGGTCATCAACTCAGCCACCGATCTTACCGGCGGGGGCATGGGACTCAACCTTCCCCTTCGCACCGGCCAATCAGTGGTCCAACAGGCTGATTTCTTTTATTGGACCATGCTGGGACTCGCGGCAGTTGCGATGGCGGCCACGATCGCCGTTCAGCACGGACGCCTCGGATTCGGCCTTCGCTGCATTCAGCAGAACGAGTCGGCGGCCGACATGCTGGGTGTCAACACGACCGCCACCAAGACTTCGGCCTTCGCACTGTCTGCAGTGTTCACGGGAATTGCAGGCGCAATTTACGCGTCGTGGGTCAACTACATCGAGCCGCCCGACGTGTTTGATGTTCTTTACTCGGTCAAGCCTATCGTGATGGTGCTTCTTGGCGGGGCAGGTTCTGTGTTTGGTCCGCTCATCGGTGCTGGGGTTTTTCTGGGTCTGGAAGAGATCGTCTGGCGGCGATTCCTGGAGGTGCACTCCGGCGTTCTGGGGCTACTCATCGTGCTTCTGGTGCTCTTCCTGCCCCGCGGCCTGGCAGGCATTGCGCGGCGACGTTCCAGGGGTAGCGTGTCGTGAATCCGCTTCTCGAACTGCGCGGCGTCTCGCGACGCTTCGGTGGACTCACTGCGGTCAGCAATGTGACCCTCACCGTCCGCCCCGGCGAAATCGTCGGGCTGATCGGCCCCAACGGTGCCGGCAAAACCACGCTTGTCAATGTCATGACCGGCGTTCATCCGGCCACCGCGGGATCCGTACTTTTCAATGGCCGGGACGTGACGCGTCTTGCACCATGGCAAGCGGCCCGGGCGGGCATCGGTCGCACCTTTCAGATCGTGCAGCCGTTTCCGGAATTGACGGTGGTTGAAAACGTCGCCGCGGCCGCTCTCTTTGCAGGCGGGGCCGCGTCAATCCGCGAAGCGCGGGCGCTGGCTGTCGAACACCTGGAGTTCGTTGGTCTTGGAGAACTGGCCCAGCGCAGCGCCTCGGCGCTCACGCTTGCAATGCGAAAGCGCCTCGAGCTCGCAAAGGGTCTCGCGATGCGCCCGCGGCTCCTGCTGCTCGATGAGGTCAACGCCGGATTGAACTCCTCCGAGATCAATCAGGCACTCGAACTGATACAGGCCGTCGCCGCACGAGGGGTCACCATCCTGATCATCGAGCATCTGATGAAGGTTGTTACAACACTCTGCTCGCGCGTGGTCGTGCTCCATCACGGTGAACTCATCGCAGAGGGAACACCGCTTACGGTGATGCGCGATCCCAAGGTGGTTCAGGCGTATCTTGGCAAGCGCTACGCTGAAAACACCGCTGGAGCAGTCCATGACTGAGCCGCTTCTTCAGATCAGCGGCCTGCAGTCTGGCTATGGTGACGTGCAGGTGCTCTGGGACGCCACGCTCGCGGTTCAGGCGGGCAGCATCGCCTGCCTGGTGGGCTCCAATGGTGCGGGAAAGACCACCCTCATGCGAACACTGTCGGGGCTGGTGCCCACCCGCGCCGGTTCCATCCGTTTCAATGGCAGCACGCTCACGAATGCCTCGCCCGAGATCGTGCTTTCCGCAGGCATCGCTCATGTGCCAGAGGGCAGGCGTCTCTTCTCTGCCATGCCTGTTCGAGACAACCTGCTGATGGGGGCCTACCTCCGACGGGATGGCGACGCAGCCATCCGTCGCGATCTCGAGCGCATGTATGAGCTGTTTCCAATCCTCGCCTCTCGCGCCTCACAGAATGCGGGAACACTGTCGGGGGGAGAGCAGCAGATGTGTGCCATTGCCCGCGGCCTCATGGGCCTGCCCAAGCTGCTGCTGATCGATGAGCTTTCTCTCGGCCTGGCGCCCGCCGTGGTCGAGTCCCTGTGCGAGGCGCTGCGCGGCTTGAACGCCGAGGGCCTGTCCATGCTCGTGGTCGAACAGGATGTCGCCACCGCGCTCGAGCTGGCCGATCAGGCCTTCATCATGGACACGGGCCGAATCACCCGCTCCGGCTCAAGTGCGTCGCTACGCAACGATCCGGCGATTCGCGAGGCGTATCTGGGCGTGGTCTGAACGACACCAGGCGGCGAAGCAGCCCGCCTGGCCTCTGGCAGCACGCTCCTGCTACAGCACCCACTCCCTGCTGATACCGCGCATATCCATCTCAAATTCCAGATCAACCACGGGCGGACGGCAGTACTGCCAACTCACACCCGACTCACCGGCACCGCGTCGAATCAGTTCGGACGCCATGAGCGGATGAATGTCATGCACCGTGTAGACGTGAACACCCGTGGTGTCGGTCCACTTCATTCCAAGCGCCCCCATCCGACGCTCGTGCTCGCCCAGGACCCAGCGTGCCTTTTCGCTCAGGCCCGCGGGTGAGGTGTCTCCCAGCCGGATGATGTGATCGCGGTAGTTGCTCTTGCCCTCAGGGGCCTCGGCCGAGCCGGCAATCACGAACGATCCCCGTCCCGCCGGTGCCGCACCTGGAACCGTGTAAGAGAACGCATAAAACGATGGTTCGGCCGGAGCGTTTATTTCGGGACACACGTTGGAGCGCGCCACCGGGTTGATACCGTCACGATACAGGCCCCAGCGCTCCAGGGTTCCGACATACACCTCATTGAAGGCGCGAAAGCCAGCCTCCGAAAACGGTTCGGGCGAGCGCAATTCACAGGCGCAAAAAGCGGTCGTGGGGCGCCCGATTGACCGTAAATGCGACTCGATGGCCGCAAAGCCCTGAGCGAGCGGCACCGGGCGAAAGAAGCGGGCCCGTTCAATGGTGAAACCTGGCAGCGCTGCAACGCCGCAGGAGTACTGAAAAACACCGTTCACATAGCGATAGCCGCCGGGTGCGAACTCGGTAAGGTTGGACATGCAAAGGCTCCTGGCTGCAAAACCGAAACAGATGAACCGGCGACCGCAGCGACCACCGTTCAGAACTCGAGAAGATTATCGCGAAAGCGAGGAAACGAATAAGCCTCCCGAATCAGTCCGCGCCGGCGCAACGCGGGCGCAAGCCCATCCGTGAATTCGGCAATCGTGCGCCGATTCAACGTGTGGCTCACCAGAAAACCGTCACCACCGATGGCAGACATGGTTTCACCCATTTGTGCAGCCACGGTATCGGGGGCTCCCACATAGTCAAACCCGCCAGACGCGGTTTCCATGGCGATTTCGCGAAGCGTCTTCTGTGCGCCCGCGGCCCGCGTCAGCGCGGCCGTGGACGCCTGCGCGGCATTGGTCTTGATCTCCGGCACCGGCTGATCGAGATCGAACTTCGAGAAATCCTTCCCGCTCGCATACGACATGAAGGCAAGCTTGTATTCCGCCTGTCTGGCAGCGCCTTTCCTGATCTGCTCAAGACGATTCGCTGCGCCCTCGTCGGTTTCGTCAATCACGGCAGACATCATGTACAGAATCTTGATCTTGGCCGGATCCCGTCCGTGGCTCGTTGCCAGTCGATGGATATCCTCACGAAAGGCCCGGGCTGCATCAATCGATCGGAAGCGCGCCAGAATGGTGTCGGCATGCCGGGCGGCGAAGCTTCGACCGGCAGGTGACCCGCCTGCCTGACATATCACCGGCCTGCCCTGCGGCCCCGCGTGCGTATTGAGCGGCCCGCGCGATTTGAAGAACCGGCCCACATGGTTGATGGGATTCACCCTGGTGCAATCGGCAAACACGCCGCTTGTCTCGTCGCGCAGCACTGCGCCCTCCGCCCAGGAGCCCCAGAGTTTGTAGGCCACCTCCATCCACTCGTCTGCCATCTCATAGCGAAGGTCATGCTCGTGGTGCTGGTCGAGCCCGAAATTCTGCGCCGCCCTATCGTTGTGGGCCGTCACGATGTTGAGCCCCACCCGACCCTCCGTGAGGTGATCAAGCGTGGCGGCAAGCCTGGCCCCAATGAAGGGTGGATAAAACGAGGTAGTCATGGTGGCCACAATGCCCAGATAACGCGTTGCCTGACCGATCAGCGGCACCAGCGGCATCGGATCATTTTTGGGGACCATCCAGGCGTTTCGCATAAACCACTCTGGCGAACCGCCATAGGAGTCGGGCACCAGCGATCCATCCTCCAGCATGAGGTAGTCAAAACCTGCCCGTTCAATGGCACGGGCCAGATCGATATAGAGATCAGGCTTGGTCCACTCCGTGCCGATTGACCCCGACCAGGGCTGATTCCAACCGTGAACGCCGAACCCCTGCGCAATGAACCATCCCATATGAAACATATCGACTCCCCCAAGGCGGATCGAAGATAGCCGCTCTGGCCCGATTTGGCTAATACTGGAGCCCTTCAGAGAAACGTCCGATGAGGAAGCCCTCGACATGGTTCGTCTTGGCATTGATGTAGGCGGCACGTTCACCGATGTGGTGCTGGTCAACGAGACCACGGGCGCGGTTCAGGTGGCCAAGGTGCTGAACGAACCAGGCAGGCGCTACGCCACGGTTGCGCGGGGCATTGATCTCGTGATGCAGCGGGCCGGCGTCACAGCCCGCGACGTGAGCTTCATAGGCCACGGTACCACCATCACCACCAATGCAGTGATCGAGCGCAAGGGCGCGCGAATCGCACTCATCACCAACAAGGGATTTCGCGATGTCATCGTGATCGGGCGCTTCAGTCGACCTGCTGACCTGATCTATCGGGTCCAGATCGACAAGCCCAGCCCGCTCGTGCCGCGCCATCTGAGATTCGAAGCAGACTGCCGTATCAACGCCCAGGGGCAGGTGCTCAAAGAGCTCGACACCGCCGATATCGATGGCCTCATCGATCAGGTCCGATCGAGCGGGGTCAGCGCGGTCGCGGTGTGCCTGCTTTTTTCCTTCCTCGACCCTCGCCATGAGAGGCAGCTTCGCGACGCACTGTGCAGCGCACTACCCAATGTTCGGGTTCTGATTTCTTCTGATGTTCTGCCCGAATTTCGCGAGTTCCCAAGAACCAGCACGACGCTGTTCGCGGCCTACGTGGCCCCGGTTCTTGGCACCTATATCGACCACCTGATGACACGCCTGAGGGACAGTGGCGTCGCTGACCGGCTGTTCATTTTTCAGTCTAACGGTGGCGTCGGTCGACCCGATCTTGTCATGCGCAACCCCGCCACAACCCTCCTCTCAGGACCCGCTGGCGCCGTGGTCGGTGCAGCCCATCTCGCCCGATCAAGCGGACACGCAAATCTGATCACCATGGACATGGGGGGAACCAGCCTTGACGTGTGCCTGCTAAAGGACGGCAAGGCCGAGGCCACCACCGCACGAGAGATCGACTACTTCCCCGTGGTCACCCCCATGCTCGACGTGCACACGGTGGGTGCAGGCGGCGGCAGCATTGTCACCATCGATGATGTGGGTCGCTTGAAGGTAGGCCCCGAGAGCGCCTCATCCGACCCCGGCCCGGCCTGCTACGGACTGGGCGGCAATCATGTCACGCTCACAGACGTGAACCTGATCCTGGGCTACATCGACCCGAACGACTTCGCCAACGGTGCAGTCAAGCTCGACATCGAGCGCGCGCGCACCGTCATCGAGCGCGACATCGCGAAGCCCCTGGGCACGACCCTGCACGAAGCTGCAGCGGGCATCTTTCAGGTGGCGGCAAGCCAGATGGCCGAAGCGATCCGCTTTGTGTCGGTACAGCGCGGCGCCGACCCGCGCGACTTCAAGCTGTGCCCGCTTGGCGGCGGCGGCCCTATCCACGCCTTTGCCATTGCGGCCGAGCTCGGCATGCGGCAGATTCTGGTCCCGAGCAACCCGGGTCTGTTTTCAGCAGGCGGCATTGCCGCCGCGGATTTCACGCATGACTATTCGCGATCGGTCCTGAAGCGACTCGCGCCAGGCGATGCGGTGTCACTCGCGGCCGAGTTCGAGGCCCTGCGGGCTCACGCCCAAACCGATTTCGATGCCGAGGCTATTGCTGATAGCGCCCGGCGCTTCGAGCGCAGCATGGACTTGCGCTACGTGGGTCAGACCACTGAAATCAATGTTCGGGTTGCGAACGACAGCGGCGAAGGTCTGCCCGATGTCGCAGCCTTCATCAACGAATTCCACCGTCAGCATGAGGCGGTCTACACCTACGCCGTGCCTGATGAGCCTGTGGAGCTGGTCAATATTCGGCTTCGGGCAATAGGCAAAACCCAGACAGCGCAAGGTCTGACCTCACACGAACCATCCCGAACTGAGCGTCCCGAGTCGATCCGTCCAGTCTGGTTCAATGGCGCCATGGTGCCCACCCGGGTCATCCGCCGTGAGAGCCTTGCAGCGGGCGATCAGGTCACGGGGCCCATCATCATCCAGGAGCTCTCATCAGCGACAGTCCTGCCACCTGGTGCGCACGTGCAGGTCGACTCCCACCGCAATCTCGTCATCAGCCTCAACCCGGAGCGTTAAGCGATGGCAATCGATGCATTCACGCTGGCCGTGATTCAGAACGCCCTGATCGGGGTCTCTCATGAGATGAAGCTCATGACCATGCGCGCGGCTTACACGCAGCTGTGGAAGGAACAGGGAGACCTCTCCTGTTGTGTGATGGATGCGGCCGGCGAGATCGTGGCGCAGGACCCCACCGGCTTTCCGATTCACGTCACCACGATGCCATTCCAGTTGCATGGACTCATCAGCAGCATAGGCGCCGACAACATCCGGCCCGGCGACATGCTGATGACCAACGATCCGTTTCTGGGCGGGACCCACCTCCCCGATGTCCTGCTCGCTCGCCCCCTGTTCTGGAAGGGGGAGCTATACGGCTATCTGTGCAACCGCGGTCACTGGGCCGATATCGGCGGAATGGGTCCGGGCAGCTATTCGCCTGCAACGCGCGAACTGATTCAGGAAGGTATCGTCATCCCGCCAGTCAAGCTGTTCGAAAACGACCAGCTCCAGAAGCCACTGGTGGATCTCGTCGTGCGCAATGTTCGCAATGCATCCGTAGCCATGGGGGACATGCGTGCGCAATACGCATCGTGCTTCAGCGGCGAGCGTCGCCTGAACGAACTCATCGGCCGATACGGCCTCGACACTGTTCGCGAAGCCATGCGCGAGGTGCTCGCCCGATCCGAGCAACTGACACGATCACGGATCGCGGGATTCCGAAGCGGTGTCTACCGTGCCCGCGATTGCATTGACGGCGACGGGTTTTCCAACGATCCGCAATGGATAGAAGCGACTGTCACCGTGAGCGGATCCAGCATCACGGTTGATTTGAGCGCCTCGTCCAACCAGTCGCGTGGCGGGATGAAATGCTCACGTGCATCGGCCATCTCGGGTGTGCAGTACGCCATCAAATCCATCACCGATCCCGAGAATCCCCCCAATGCGGGCAGCTATCGCCCGATCACGGTCATCACCCGGCCCGGAACGCTCTGCGACGCACAACCGCCTGGATCCATGGTCGGCTATGGCGAGGTGACATATCGAGTGCTCGATACCGTCATGCGCGCGCTGGCCGAGGCCGCCCCAACAGCAGTCCTCGCCAGTGGATCAGGCTCGACTGGCACAGCCGTCATAGGCGGTACCGACTCGCGTCCTGAAGCGCGAAAGCGACAGTTCCTCACGCTCGAGCTTTCCTCGGGCGCCTACGGCGCGCGCGCAACCCGCGATGGCATCAACGCCATTCGCTACGGGGCCGGCAACGCCGGACATGTGCCCATTGAAGCGGACGAAATGGAGAACCCGCTGCTTTTCGAGCGCTACGAGGTGGTCGCCAACACTGGTGGCGCCGGAACATTTCGGGGCGGCAATGGCTTCTGTCGCGTCTTCAGGGTGCTGGCCGACGGCGCATCCATCTGTTTGTGCGCCGATCGGCATCAGTCGCAGCCACCAGGCTTGTTCGGCGGCGCAGCGGGCACGACAGCGCGGTATGTGCTCGACCCTGGAACGCCCGATGAGCGAGTGCTTTCGAGCAAGACGCCCTATCTGCCGCTCAGGCAGGGAACACTGGTCTGGCTGCAGTCAGCCGGCGGAGGTGGCTATGGCAGCCCTGCCCAACGTGACCGGTCGCTGATCGAACGCGACCTGCAGGACGGCTACATCAGCCTTGACCATGCGCGCGAGGTTTACGGGTTTGAGCCGTGACGGGTCGCAGCGGCCAGATCAATCTTCAAAGCGCAATACCCGTCAGCCGGGTTTGGGGCGGCCTCTCATGGCACTGGTCAGTCAGCGTGAACGGTAACTGGCGTCTGACTTTTGCTTTTGAAAACGGCGATGCCGGCCTGGTGGACTACCAGGATTACCACTGAGGTGTTTATGAGTTCGATGTTCAACCCACCCCACCCTGGCCTCACTTTGAGGGACGACATCCTGCCTGCCTTGGATCTGCAGGTGGGCGAAGCGGCTGCCCAGCTGGGTGTCGACCGGACGACTTTGTCCAAGGTCGTTAATGGGCGGGCCGCGATCAGCCCTTCAATGGCACTGCGCATTGAGCGTTGGCTGGGGCGCGACCATGGCGGGGCGGCTGAGGTGTGGCTGGCTCAGCAGGCTGCATACGATCTCTGGCAAGCACGGGTCGCAGCCAAGGCTAGCAAGACCCTTTCGGGCATCAAGGTACTGAGGCTCCAAACGGCATGACCAGGGAGCAGAACTCCGCGGATGCAGCCGCCACCCCGGCTTTGCTCCCATGGTCGCGCCTCGTTCAAGGAGCAGCCGCTGTTGTCATCGTCCTGAGCTTGACATTGCTCTTGTCGCCACGTCTCGGGGAAGCTGGGAAAGTCGGTCTTGACTTCGAAGCGAACTGACCCACAGTGGCAAGCACCGCGGTAAGTCTTTAGGGGGCGGTTGGACATATGGAGTGCGAATTCCGCAGCCTAAGTCGGAGTCAACTGGCGTACGACAGCGGGCAGCGACCGAGCCTGCACAAAATGAGGCCCGGGCGACGAACGCTGTTGCGCGGCTCAGTGATCGAGGAGTCAGGCAGCCGAAGCATCCCGAAACGCCCGAAGTACTGAATTAATACGCGTCTGATAACCAGGCCCCTGGGCCTTGAACCACTCGATCACGTCCTGGTCGATCCGCAGGGAAATCAGTTCCTTGGACGAAATCGGCTTGAGCCCACGCCGAACGATCCCACGCACGACGTGCTTGGGATCAAACTCCGGGTGCTCAGCAGTGGCCTGCCCCTTCTTGGTCGACATGAGGCGGCCCAAGTCAGTCTTGGACTTGGTGGAAGAAGATGCGCGCTTCGCGAGCGGTGGCCTTGCGGAAGGAGATAACACGGATTTCATCGTCGGCCTCGGTGTGTGCAATGGACACTGGCACACCTGCCAGCAGCCCTAGGGTCACGAAGCGTTGTTCTCGGTAGGCGAAGCGGTCATCCTCGTAGGTGTAGGTCAGACCTTCAAAAACGCGAGGGGCATCGACGAAGTCCAGACCATGCTCCTTCAGGTTGATGGAACGCTTGCGCTCGGACCAAGTGAAACGCATGCACAAGTGTAGCTACATGCAGACAACAGATCAAGTCATCGCGGCATGAGCAGTTCATCAGTCGGGTCGAGGCGATTGGCATGGCTGTGCTAGTGAGTCCAAAGGCATCCGATTTCGCAGCCTTCATTCGACAGGACATCGCCCGATGGCCCGCGATGGTCAGGACGGCTGGCGCAAAGGCCGACTGACACGCGGCGTGCAGAAACAATCATCCGAGCGGCAGGCGCGAGCCGCGCGCCTTCACTGCAGACTGCGTTGATGCAGCTTGGTTCATGTATCGGGGGGCGGCCGCTTGACAGCCCATGGCAGCGTCTCTAGATTGAACCGGCCAAATTCACAATGATCAAACGTGCCGGTCCCTCGATTCGTTTGAGTTGCGACGACTGGCCGGCGCTCCAACAAGGAGACCCTAACCGTGAAGGCTCTATTCCTTATGCTGCGGGCCGTTTGCCTGGTTGGGTGCGCGGGCCTTGCTTCGTCTCTGGCTTACGCGCAACCCTGGCCCGCCAGGCCGGTGAAATTTGTAGTCCCGTTTGCCCCAGGCGGTCAGTCCGATGTGGTGGCACGCATGGTGGCCGAGAAGCTTGCAGCGCGCTGGAGTCAGCCCGTCGTGGTCGAGAACAAAGCGGGCGCAGCGACCACCATAGGCGCTGATCTGGTTGCCAAGGCTGCGGCCGATGGCTACACCATGCTTCTTGCGCCAGCGCCCTTCGTGATCACGCAATATGCCTATCCAAAACTGCCTTACGACAGCAGACGCGATTTCACGCCTGTGGCGCTTCTCGTCACGAACCCGTTGGTGGTGGTGACCAATCCGGGGCGCATGCCCGGGCAGTCGGTTGCCGAATTTGTCGCGCAGTTGAAAAAAAATCCAGGTGCGATGCCCTATGGCACCCCAGGCAATGGCAGCCTGCCTCATCTGGCGGTTGCACTGTTTCAATTGCAGTCCGGCACCGAGGCGCTTCATGTTCCCTACAAAGGGGGTGGACCCGCCGTGGTGGATCTGGTCGCAGGGCAAATGAGTTTCATGTTCGCCAGTCCGCTGGAGGTCATGCCGCATGTCACGTCCGGGAAGCTTCGGGCGCTCGCGGTGACGGGCGATCAGCGCGTGTCCTATTGGCCCCAGGTGCCAACATTGGTCGAATCGGGCTATCCGCAATATCAGGCTTTCGCATGGTTTGGGGTGGTCGTGGCGGCAGCGACACCGCGGGACATCATCACGCGGATGAATGCTGATATCGGCGCAGTGCTGCGTCTGCCCGACGTGGCTGAGCGACTGAAGGCACAAGGCGCTGATGTGGCAACCGGGACACCGGAGGCGTTCGGGCGCTTTCTTGATGCGGAGCACCAGCGCTGGTCGGCCGCTGTCAAGGCAGCAAACATCACTGTTCAATAAGGAGCCGCGGTGTCGACACTCAAAACCTATCCGGAGGGCGGACGGTTTACTGGCCGCATCGAGCGCACAGCGGGGCAGTCTGAGCCCGCATGGCCCCAACCGCCCAGGGCGCAGCCTGGTGCTCCCAATGTGCTGGTGATTTTGCTCGATGATGTCGGTTTTGCTCAGCTTGGGTGTTTTGGGTCCGACATTCGCACGCCCAACATGGATCGGCTCGCCGCTGGCGGCCTTCGCTATCGCGACTTTCACACCACCGCTATTTGCTCGCCCACGCGCGCGTGTCTTCTCACAGGCCGCAACCATCATTCAAACGGCGTGGGCATCATCCAGGAAATGGCCACCGGCTATCCTGGCTACAACGGCATGATCCCCAAGGAAAATGGATTTCTCTCCGAAATGCTGCTGGCGAAGGGCTATGCGACCTTCGCCATTGGAAAATGGCATCTGACCCTCGCCGCGGAATACGCCTCGGGCGCATCCAAGGCACGCTGGCCGCTGTCGCGGGGCTTTGAGCGTTTCTATGGTTTTCTGGGTGGCAAAACCAATCAATGGGCGCCCACGCTCGTGCATGACAGCCACTATATCGATCCGCCCAGCAGTTGGAAGGATGGCTATCACCTCAATGCCGATCTTGCCGATCAGGCGATGCGCTATATCACCGACCTGCGCACCGTTGCGCCCGATAAGCCGTTTTTCATGTACTACTGCCTCGGCGCAGGCCATGCCCCGCATCAATGCGAGCCTCAGTGGATAGAGAAATACCGCGGGCAATTCGATGCCGGTTGGGATGCCTGGCGCGAGGCCACCTATCAGCGGCAACTCGCCTCGGGCATCATCCCTGCGAACACCGTGCTGAGTGAGCGCCCGCAATGGGTGCGAGCGTGGTCGGGGCTCTCTTCGGATGAGCGCAGGCTCTATGCGCGGCAGATGGAAGTGTTTGCCGGCTTCATGGAGCAGACCGATTTCCATCTCGGCCGTTTGTTCGCTGATCTCGAGCGGCGCGGCGAACTCGACAATACCCTGATTTTCCTTGCTTCCGACAATGGTGCTTCGGCCGAGGGCGGCGAGCACGGTTCGTTCAATGAGTGCCAATTTCCAAATCGCGTCGAGCCCACCGTCGCCGACAATCTCAAGCATCTCGACGATTGGGGAAGCGCGAGGTCGTTCGCCAACTATGCCTGGGGCTGGGCCTGGGCAGGCAATACGCCGCTTCGCCGCTGGAAACGCTATCTGCATCAGGGTGGGATGAGCGATCCCTTGATCGTGCACTGGCCGCGAGGCATTCGCGCCCGTGGCGAAATCCGTTCGCAGTATGTGCATGTTGTCGATATCACACCGACGATTCTTGAGGCGCTGGGGCTCGATGCGCCGGAGGTGCTCAATCACGTACCGCAGCGACCGCTCGAAGGCGTGAGTTTTGCTCACACCTTCAATGAGCCGCAAGTGCCCACGCGCAAGCGGGTGCAATACTACGAAATGATCGCCTCGCGGGCGATCTGGGCCGATGGCTGGAAAGCGGTGGTCGAACAGCCCCAGGGTGAGATGCTGACCGATGCAATGCTTGCCGCGCAAAAGTGGGAGCTCTACCATGTCGCCGAAGATTTTTCCGAGACGCACAACCTCGCTGAGGCGCACCCTGAGCGTCTCGCGATGCTAGTAGAGATGTGGTGGGCCGAGGCTGGAAAATATAACGTCCTGCCGCTTGATTCGCGTATGCAGCTGCGGATGGGTGAGCGAAAGCCTGGCAGCCGTGCGCCCGCGCGACGTCATGTGTTCGAGCCCTTTGGTGCGCCGCAGTTCGAATATACCGCCGTCAATCTCAAAAACCGCTCGCACAGCATCACGGCGTCAGTGACCATCCCGGCCCCTGGCGCGCAGGGCGTGCTCTTCGCACACGGCAGCTGGTTTTCGGGCTATTCACTTTATGTGAAGGACGAAAGGCTGATCTATGTTCACAACTATCTCGGCCTGGAGGAATACCGGATCGTCTCCACACGCGTCATTCCGCGCGGGGCGTGCACGCTCGCCCTGGTGTTCACCCGCACCGGCGAGCACCGCGGTGTTGGCCACTTGCTCATCGATGGGCTCCCGTCAGGCGAGGGAGAGATTCCACGCACTATCCCGGCTGTGATTGAAACTTCGGGCGAGGGTCAGTGCTGCGGCTATGACAGTGGCCTTCCCGTGACCGACGACTACGAGGCTCCGTTTCGTTTCACTGGCACCCTGCATGAAGTGGTGGTCGAGGTCGACCCACTCCCCGGTGAAGACTTCGAAGCGCAACTGCGCGCTGCGCTCACAGACCACTAATCCCCGATCGGAGTTGTCATGACTCATTTCCATTCTGCCCGCCGCCGCTCGTTCATCGCTGCCGCAGCGTTCGGTCCCTTGACGGGCGTATCGCTTGCACAGACCTGGCCCGACAAGCCGCTTCGCATGATCGTTCCCTACCCCCCGGGCGGCAATACGGACATCGTGGGCCGACTGTATGCTCAAAAACTCTCTGAAAGGCTCAAGCAACCCGTCGTTGTCGATAACCGTGGTGGGGCGGCTGGCGTGATCGGTATGACTGCCGCGGCGCGCTCGCCGGCTGATGGTCTGACCATTGTCGTGGGTGACTCGGGCTCACTGATCATTGCCGGGCTTGCCAACCCCAATCTTGCTTATGCGCCGCTCAAGGACTTCGACTGCATCAGCCTTGTGAGCTCGGTATCGATCGTAGTGTGTGTACGGCCTGAGTCGCCGATTCGCAGCATGGGTGATCTGATCGCGACGGCGCGTGACCGGCCTGGCAAGATCTCCCTTGGCACCGCTGGCATTGGCGGGCCGGCTCATCTCGCCTATGGACTGCTCGCATCCATGACAGGAATCGAACTGCTCCATGTGCCCTACAAAGGTGGAGCAGCAGCCTCGACCGCAACGATCGCCGGCGAGGTGGATCTGATGATCGACGGCGCTGCTTTTGCATTGGTCAAGGCTGGTCGCCTGCGCGCCATCGCGGTCACTGGTCCGCGGCTTCTGGCTTTGCCCGATGTGCCATCGATTGGCGAGACGGTCAAAGGGTTTGAATTCACCAACTGGTGGGGGATGCTCGCGCCAGCGGGTGCGCCGGCCGAGGTGCTTTCGCGCCTGAATCAGGAATTCACGGCGATTGCAGCGATGGCCGATGTGCAGGAGCGTCTGCTCGGCCTCGGTCTTGCCGCAAGAAGCTCCACGCCAGCCGAGTTCGGAGCATTCTTACGAAGTGAAACCGACAAGATTCACAACGTTGTAAAAACTGTTGGAATTAAAGTCAATTGATGGCCCGCATCCGACGCTGCCCCGCCGGTCGCGTCGGATCCATGCTTGTCCGCCTGGAATCCTTTATGTCGAGTCGACCGAACATTCTCTGGTATTGCAGCGATCAGCAACGCTGGGATACGATCCACGCGCTTGGCCAGTCTCATATCACTACGCCCACGCTCGATGCGCTTTGTGCCGGAGGTGTGGCGTTTCAGCGTGCCTACACGCAAAGCCCGATCTGCACGCCCGCCCGGGCAAGTTTCCTCACAGGCCGCTATCCGGCCACGCATCAGGTCTATCGCAATGGAAACGCGTGGTTTCCACCCCAGGAGAAACTGGTCACCAGGCTCTTTGCCGATGCGGGCTATGACTGTGGCCTGGTGGGCAAGCTGCACCTTACTGCAGCCAAGTATTTCGAAAAGCGACCGGACGACGGCTACAGGGTCTTTCACTGGAGTCATCATCCTCACCCCGATTTCATGCGCGGGCACGATTATGAAAACTGGCTGCGCCACGAGAAAAAGGTCGACCCGGTTGAGCTCTATGCGCCGCACAACGCGTTCTGCGGACCTGGGGTCGCCGCTGAATATCATCAGACCACCTGGGTGAGCGAGATGGCGATCCGGTTCATCACCGAGCAGCGTGATGGGCCCTGGATGCTGTCGCTCAACCCCTTCGATCCCCATGCACCGTTTGATGCGCCTCCTGAATACCTTGCCAAGGTCGATGCCGAGTCGCTGCCGATGCCACTTTTCAGACCGACTGATATCGAGCGGCAGCGGGCCTTTGCCGCGATTGATCAGCAGACCAAGATTGCGGTGGATCCACGCATTCGGAACAGGGTTCAGTCGGTTGTTGAAACCGAGCATGATCTTGTCGCCTCCGCACCGCCCAAAGCCTATGATGCGCTTGAGGTGAAGGCGAATTACTACGCGATGATCATGCTGATCGACGACCAGCTGCGTCGTATCATCGATGTGTTGCGGGCGACCGGACAGCTCGAACGCACTTTGATTGTTTATATGAGCGATCACGGCGAGTTGCTCGGCGACCACGGACTCATTCTCAAAGGCTGTCGGTTCTTCGATGGCCTGGTTCGCGTACCGCTGATTTTCAGCTGGCCAGGTGAGCTCTCGAGCGGATTACAAAGCCAGGCGCTTGTTGAGACAGTCGACGTGGCGCCGACACTCCTTGAGGCAGCAGGGCTTCCTGTTCCCGGGTCGATGCAGGGCCGGTCGCTCCTGCCCTTGATGAAGGGAAGGTCTGATCCTCATCGCCACAAGCAAGCAGTGCTGAGCGAATTCAAGGACTCGATAGGCGGGCCGCAGCACACGGATCACAGCCACGGCTCGATGGTGTGTGATGAGCGCTATAAAACCGTCGTGTATCACGGCCACCGGATTGGCGAGCTTTATGATCTGCAGGAGGACCCAGGGGAGTTCAATAACCTTTGGGACGATCCGGGTGCGCGCGATCTCAAACTGGATCGACTCAAGTTTCATCTTGATACGATGATGGCGAGCGTGAGCGCCGGCCCCGAGCGAAGCGTGGCCTATTGAAATCGGACGCTCCTGAAATCGGACGTTCGTTAGCGTATTCGGGACGCGGGCCTCTCCGCTCGCGGCAGTCCAACAGTCGGACGATCTGTTGAGGCCCGTACCGGGGCTCTCGGCAAGGCGATAGTGCGAAGGGTCGCACGTGGGCGTGACGAGTCTTGGCCTAGTCGATCTTCAGAAGCGCACCATAGGTTCGGACGGCATCGTTTCGAAGCGTGTCAAGATGCCCCCGCATTGCGGTCATGGCGCGCGCCTCATCCATGGCAAAAATCCCTCGGCGATGGTCTCATGCTCCTGCACCGACAATGACATCAAACCTTCATGAAAGGTGGTGGCACGGCGATAGGGCTCGAGGCGATTGCGTAGCAACTGCGTCTCTTGCTGCAGATAGCGGTTCTGGCTCGCGGCATAGACGGCCTCGTGCGAGCGTGCGTTGGCGCGATAAAACGCCGCGGGGTCGAGCGCAGTGTGGGCCGCGATGCAGGCCTCATGCGCCGCCTGAATGGAATCCCTGTCGGCCTGCGTGTGACGCCGCGCGGCAAGGCTTGCGCATGCCGCCTCGAGCCACGCCATTGCCTCGAACATTTAGATGAGCGAGGCAAGGCTCAACTGCATCACCTGTGCGCCCTGGCGAGGGCGGTTCTCAACCATGCCCCGCGATTCGAGTTGGCGCAGGGCCTCGCGGACTGGAGTGCGCGAGGCCTTGAAACGTCGAGCCAGTGCCTGCTCATCAAGCCGGGCGCCAGGCCGCAATTTTCCTGCAACGATGTCAGCCTCAAGTGCTGTGGCGAGTTGGTGAGCGAGACTGGCTGGCCGCTTGAGGCTTGCAATGGGTCGTTTGGAGGCCGCGCTCTTTCGCTTGCTGGCCTGAACCGGGCGTTTGGCAAGGCCAAGGTAACCGCTCTCTGAGCCGCGTTCTTGCTAAGCGGCCAGCGATTCGACAGGCGAGCGCAGGCGCTGATGAGCGAAGTGCTGCTTCCACAGGCGAGGGGTGAGCAGCGCCACCGAAGCGGCGGGATGGTGATCAATTCGCTGCAGCACACCGACCAGATAGTCGTAGGGGTTGATGTCGTGCAGCTGGCACGTGACGATCAAGCTCTGCACGATCCCGATCTGCCGCGCACCGAGCTCAGTCCAGCTGAACAACCAGTTCTTTCGGCCCAACGGGATCGGGCGCAGGCTGCGCTCGAGGTGATTGGTGTCAACCGGCACGTCCGGATCGGTGAGGAACACCGACAGCGCATGTCGATGTGCATGCGCATACCCAAGCGCCTGTACGAATCGGTTCGTCGGCAACAGCGCTTTATCCTCGAGTTGCTCGCGCACCCATTCGAAGAACCCCTCCACGATCGGCTTGGCGCGCTCGAACCGGTGCAGGTGCCGACTCTCAC
>Ga0172373_10003005_pt1 | contig 25158 bp, 21 predicted proteins | sample Lak10m_2_FD_114546 | JGI IMG/M metagenome (GOLD analysis project Ga0172373, IMG submission 114546) | Freshwater microbial communities from Kabuno Bay, South-Kivu, Congo - kab_092012_10m | ecosystem: Environmental > Aquatic > Freshwater > Lake | place: Democratic Republic of the Congo...
GCCATGTTGGCGTTGCGGATCAACCGCGCCAACGGCGAATGGGATGCCTATTGGCAGGGCCTCGAACAGCAAGCGGCATGACCCGCTTATTTCGGCAACGCATCACTTTGAATCGCACCCGCTGATTGGCCTCACGCGGCACGATCAACCTGACCGGGGCATAAAACGGTCTGGACACGGCCGGAATCTGTTGCCGGTGGTCATCAAGCTCGGTGATCTGAAATCTACCGCCCGGGGTTATACGTTTCATCCGCGCTTCGTAGGCGGGTCGCTCTTGTTCCGTCACCCAGTCATTGAAGCTCAGTGCGGTTATATCAGGATTGTCTCGGAGGGTAGAGCCCGTGAACTGCTCGAACTGTCGCGGAGTGAAGTCTGGGTTGGCCTCAATGAAATGGCGAAGCGAAGACAACACCTCGCGATGAGTTTCGAGGCGGTTGGCTATGTCCCGGGCAATGCCCTCGCCGGCTTTTCGGGCCTGTTCGAATTGCTCCTGCTTCTCCCACCGGCTGGCGCCATGAAATGCCAGAACGGCCAGCACCAACGTCATCAGCATGGGCACCAGAATGTGCCGCTGACGCTGGCGCCAGAGAGGATCCCGCCGGTTGAGCAGGAGCACGGTAAGTGGCGCGAAAACCAGGATGCCGATGACATCGCCGACATACCAGGTCCACCAGGTAAAGAAAAAGTCGCCCCGCCCGATCTGGCCGGCAGCCAGTAGGGCGCTGGCGCCACAGGAGGGGGACAAGATACCGGCCAGCACCCCACCGAAGAGCAAAAAGCGGACGACGCCCGTTTCCTGGGCCATCTCTCGCCAGTCGCTTCGCAGCCAGCGCCTGACCAACCGCTCACCCACCAGGGCTTGCAGCGATGCGCCACTGGAAATCACCGCCGCCACCAGCAGCATCGTGGGATTGAAGCTTTCTCCCAGCCAGTGATCGCCCATCCAGTTGAGACCGAGATTTAGCGCGAGGGCGCCCAGCCAGACGCCCGGAATGGCGCGAGATCCGAACCAGAGCAGGGCGCCGAGTGCCAGACCGGCGGAAGGGAAGACAGGGCTGGGCGCACCCAATAACAAGCCCGCCACCCCGGTCAACGCGTAGCCCAACGCCAGCCACAAGGTCAGTCCAACCGTGGCCATGGTCCTGCCTGGATGATCGGTAGGCGGGTTCACTTCAGACACTTGCTCCTGGACCAGGAACCATTAAACGTTCCACGAAAAAAATTCCCTTGGTATTGTCGATAAGCGCATGCTACATGAATAGCCCCCTCTTGCGGATGGTAAGGCCCAACCACCACTCTGAATGAGTTCGGAACGCATGAATTAATCCTGATGTTCATGGCCTGCCCGCTCGGACCTGGAGCTATTGTGTCAGCCTGCCGTCTATCGGCGGAAACTTTCAGCCATTCCAACCGCACGACGGCTTCGCCTGACTTCGGGTCCGGGGCGCGGCTATCGGTTTTCCGCCATCGACCAAGGCATCGCCCATCTGCCAGCGGCCAACATATCGACATAAGCCCCCCCGCTCGGCATAATTCGCGATTGACTTTTATGTATCGGACAGCGTCAGCCCAGGCGCGTCCGCAGCTTGCAATCCAGCCAGGAAACCCACAATGAACGCAGCGACCCACGCCCTCATTCAGAATTACTATGCGGCCTTCAATGCCGGCGATATGGATGCCTTCCTGAACTTGCTCACCGACGATGTCGCGCATGACATCAATCAGGGGCCACGCGAGGTTGGCAAAGCCGCTTTCCGTGCCTTCATGGATCGGATGAATCGTAATTACAAGGAACAACTGGTCGACATGATCATCATGACCAGCGATGACGGCGCCCGTGCCGCCGCCGAATTCGTGGTGCTGGGCGAGTACCTGGTCACGGACGAGGGGCTGCCAGAGGCCAAAGGACAGAAATACCGCCTGCCCGCCGGCGCGTTCTTCGATATCCGCGAGGGCAAGGTGGCACGTATCACCAATTACTACAATCTCGAGGACTGGATCGCGCAGGTCAGTGCCTGACTCATTGGCCATGAGCAATTCCCTGACCATACGGCGGTTCACGGGCAGCGACCCCGAACTCAAATCCTTTCTGCCGGATCTGGCGCGGTTGCGGATCCGGGTGTTCCGGGATTTCCCCTACCTCTATGACGGCACTGTCGAGTACGAGGAGAAATACCTGGAAACCTACACCCAATGCGCCGAGAGCATTGTCGTGCTGGTGCTGGACGGTGACACCGCCGTGGGGGCCACCACGGGGCTGCCGATGGAGGCTGAGACGGACGAATTTCAGCAGCCTTTTATTGCGGCCGGGTATGACCCCACCCGCATCTTTTATTGCGCGGAATCGGTATTGCTTCCCGAATACCGGGGGCGCGGCATCTACCCCAAATTCTTCGCCGAGCGGGAGGGCCACGCCCTTGCACTGGGCCGCTTTGATCTTTGCACTTTCTGCTGCGTCCAGCGTCCGGAGGACCACCCGCTTCGCCCAGCCGACTATGTGCCGCTGGACCGTATCTGGACCAAGTTCGGCTATGTGAAGCATCCGGAATTGGCGACCCGTTATTCCTGGAAGGACGTGGACCAAACTGAAGAAACGGAAAAACCCATGGTTTATTGGCTCAAATCCCTGCGGGAGGCCACCTGATGGCGGCATTCCGTGTGGCGAGCGCGCAATACGACATTGGCACGCTCAGGGATTGGACCGAGTACGAGACCAAGATTGCCCGATGGGTGGCCGAGGCGGCGAACGCGGGCGCGCGACTGCTGGTCTTTCCGGAATATTTCAGCATGGAGCTGGCTTCGCTCTTTCCAGTGGCGGTCCAGAAATCCCTGTCCGGACAGATTGAAGCGCTTCAGGAATTATTGCCGGCTTACCAGTCGCTCTTCGCGACGGAGGCGCGCCGCCACGGTGTCCATATCGTGGCCGGCTCCTACCCGGTGCGCCAGCCCGAAGGCGGCTATCGTAACCGGGCCTATCTGTTTTACCCGGATGGACGCTCGGAATTTCAGGACAAGTTACAGATGACCCGGTTCGAGAACGAGCAGTGGTTCATCGCCTCGGGTAACGAGCTTAAGACCTTTGACACGGAGCTGGGGCGAATCGGGATCAATATCTGCTATGACAGCGAATTCCCTCTGCTGGCCCGGCGCCAGGTCGAAGCCGGGGCGGATCTGATCCTGGTGCCGAGCTGTACGGATACGACAGCAGGATACTGGCGCGTCCGCATCGGTTGCCAGGCGCGCGCACTGGAAAATCAGTGCTATGTGGTGCAATCGCCAACCGTGGGCCTCGCCCCCTGGTCCGAGGCTGTCGACGTCAACATTGGCGCGGCGGCCATCTATACCCCGGTCGACTATGGTTTCCCGGACAATGGTGTGCTGGCCATCGGCGAGTTGAATGCCACCCAATGGGTGTATGCGGTTATCGACCTGGCGTCGATCGCCAACATTCGCCAGACCGGCCAGGTGTTCAACTACCGTGACTGGCCCCTGCAGGAGCGTTGCCTCGGCGGCTCCCCAACCGCCTGAGCCAATCCTTACACTTCCTTATTACCAGCCTCAAGCATCATGTCATCGTCCCCCGACCGGATAGAGCTTTTCGATACCACTCTGCGCGATGGCAGCCAGACGGCGGGCATCAATTTCTCCTCCGAGGACAAGATCCGCATCGCCAACAGGCTGGCGGAATTCAACATCGGCTGGATCGAAGGCGGCTGGCCTGGCGCCAGCCCCAAGGACAGCCAATTCTTCGAACAGATGCGCCAGCGCCGCTGGTCGAAGACCCGGCTGATTGCCTTCGGCAGCATGGCCCGCCCGGGCAAAACAGCCAGCGAGGATCCGGGACTTCGTCATCTGGTCGACAGCGGAGCGGACGGTGTCTGTGTGTTTGGCAAAAGCTGGGATCTGCATGTGAGCAAGGCCCTGGGGATAGAGCTTCCAGAAAACCTGGACCTGATCCAGGATTCGGTGGCCTGGCTCAAGGAGCAGATGCCGGTCGTCTTCTTCGACGCGGAACATTTCTTCGACGGCTACCACGACAATCCCGGCTATGCCATCGAGGTGCTGAAGGCCGCCCACTCGGCGGGCGCGGATGGTCTGGTGCTGTGCGACACCAACGGCGGCAACCTGCCCTCCAGCATCGCGGAAGCCGTCGCCGCGGTGGTCCACCAATTCCCGGACACGATGATCGGCATCCACGCCCACAACGATTCCGAACTGGCGGTGGCGAACTCCGTGGCGGCCGTCCAGGCCGGCGCCCGCATGGTCCAGGGCACGATCAACGGTATCGGCGAACGTTGCGGCAACGCCAATCTGGCGTCCATCATTCCCATCCTGCGGCTAAAGTTGGGCATCGATTGCGGGATCGACGAGGAACATTTGCGCCAGCTCGGTTCGCTTTCGCGCTTCGTCAATGAAATGGCCAACCGCATGCCTTGGCAGCATCAGCCCTTCGTCGGGCTCAATGCCTTCGCTCACAAGGGTGGCATCCATGCCTCGGCGGTGCGCAAGGATTCCCGGCTCTACGAGCACATTGACCCCGATCTGGTCGGCAACGAGCGGCTGATCCTGGTCTCCGACCAGGCCGGAAAGAGCACCGTCCAGCTCAAAATGAAGGAGATGGGCCTGGATGTCGATCTGGATGCCAACGATCCGGCGGTGCGTCAGGCGATCAATCGCGTCAAGGAACTGGAACATCGCGGCTTCGCCTACGAAGGCGCGGAGGCTTCTTTCCAGTTGCTGCTATTGCAGGCCATGGATCGGTTCCATCCCTATTTCGAACTGGAAAGCTTCCGTGTCATCGACGAGAAGCAGGGTCACGAACTGGAGCCGGTTTCCGTGGTAACGGTCAGTCTCAGGGTCGGCGAGCAACAGACCACCACTTCCGGCCAGGGTAATGGTCCGGTGAACGCCATGGACAACGCTTTGCGGGAGGCCCTGCTGCCCTTTTACCCTACCCTGGCTACCATGCGCCTGACCGATTTCAAGGTCCGTGTGCTCACCACCCAGCAGGCGACCCGCGCCACGGTGCGTGTCTTGATCGAGTCTACCGATGGCGTTGCCAAATGGGGTACGGTGGGGGTTTCAGCCAACATGGTTGACGCCAGTTATCAAGCCTTGGCGGATGCCATCCAGTACAAACTGATGCTGGACAAGACCCAGCCGCCGGGGTGAAACCGGCGCTCCCGGCGAGGCTGGATAACCCCGGCGGATGCACTGTTACAGCCCTTGCGCGCGAGGCCCTGATTCTATTGCTTTCGTAAAATCCGCCACGTATACTTTGGCGTGAGCTTGCAAAAGCGTGGCCACCTTAGAGTAACAAACCAACCGTTGGAGGATGATTGAATGACTAAATGGGAAAAGCCGAGCTACAACGACATGCGTTTTGGCTTCGAAGTGACCATGTATATCTACAACCGTTAATCAACGGCTTGTGACGGAACGGGGCTCCCCAGCAATGCGGAGCCCCGTTTTCGTATCCACGAAATGACGGATTACACCTCTCCGACTCCATGAAAATCAGAGTCCTCGGCGCCGGCGCCGGTGGCGGCTTTCCCCAGTGGAACTGTAATTGCCGAAACTGTGCCGGCGTTCGCCAAGGCAGGATCAATGCCAAAACCCGTACCCAGTCCTCCATAGCCGTGAGCCAGGACGGAGAACGGTGGGTGCTGTTCAATGCCTCCCCCGATATCCGCACCCAACTGGAGCAGTTCCCGGCGTCACATCCACGACACGGCATCCGCGACACGGGCATCAAGGCCATCATACTGATCGACAGCCAGATCGATCACACCACCGGATTGTTGATGTTGCGGGAATCGACCCAGCCGCTGGAAATCTATTGCAGCGAGATGGTGAAGCAGGATCTTTCGACCGGTTTTCCGCTGTTCACCATGCTGACGCACTACTGCGGCGTGAACCATCACCCGCTGCCACTGGATGGTACCGCGTTCACCATTCCCGGTTTCGATGACTTGCGTTTCCACAGCCATAGCCTGAAGAGCAAGGCCCCGCCCTACTCCCCCCACCGCCACGATCCGCATGACGGCGACAATATCGGGGTGATCGTCGAGCAAATCTCGACCGGTAACAGGCTGTACTACGCACCCGGTCTCGGCGAGATCGAGCCACACGTCCAGGCCGCGCTGGAATCCGCCGATTGCGTGCTGGTGGACGGCACCTTCTGGCAGCATGACGAAATGGAACGCGCGGGCATCTGCTCCAAACTCGCCCTGGACATGGGCCACCTGCCTCAATCCGGCCCGGGTGGCATGATGGAGCATCTGGCCCCGGTCAAGGCCCGCAAGATTCTGATCCACATCAACAACACTAATCCGATCCTGGACGAGGATTCCTCCGAGCGCCACGCCCTGACCATGGCCGGCATCGAAGTGGCCCACGACGGGCTCGAAATCAGCCTGTGAGACCTTCCCCATGAGTGAGCAAACTCCCTGGACCCACGAGGAATTCGAAGCGCGGTTGCGCGCCAAGGAGATTTATTACCACATCCGGCACCCCTACCATGTCGAGATGGCCGCGGGCCGCCTGTCTCGCGAGCAGATCCAGGGCTGGGTGACCAATCGCTTTTATTACCAGATCAAGATTCCGGTCAAGGATGCGAACATCATGGCGAACTGCCCGGATCGCGACACCCGCCGGCTCTGGGTCCAGCGCATCCTCGACCACGATGGCGATGGTCAGGACCCAGGCGGCATCGAAGCCTGGACCCGTCTGGGCGAGGCCGTCGGCATCCCCCGGGAGGAACTCTGGTCACTGAAGCACGTACTGCCGGGGGTACGTTTCGCGGTGGACGCCTACGTCAACTTCGCACGCAATGCATCCTGGCAGGAAGCCGCCTGCTCCTCCCTGACCGAGATGTTCGCGCCGACCATCCACAAGCAGAGGCTGGCCGGCTGGCCGGACCTCTACCCGTGGATCGATCAGGAGGGACTTGCCTACTTCCGAAAGCGGGTCAGTCAGGCCAGTCGCGACGTCGAGCATGGCCTCGCCATCACGCTGGACCACTTTCGAACCCGCGAACAACAGGAGCGGGCCCTGGACATTCTCCAATTCAAGCTCGACGTACTCTGGACGATGCTGGACGCCATGTGGCTGGCCTATGTCGACCAGAAACCGCCCTATTTCAACATCGGGCAGTAAGCCCTGCGTTCCCGGCAGTCCGCCGCCGGTGCTCTCGCGGGCGCGGGGGGAGGGTTCCTTTGACGCCGTGCCCGTTTTTGCCAGGGTTTCCATAGCGTACACATGAGCCGATTCCCTCCGGATTCCATGCGATGAATGAGGCTCAGGTCAAATCCCTGCTGGTGCTCTCGGTGCTGGCTATCATCGGCTTTGGTCCCCTCTCCTTCACCTGCCTCATCGGCATCTACGTCGTGCTCGGCAGGCCCCCCTGGTTCTATCAATTGACTCGGGAAATCTACCGCGGCACAAATCCGGGAGTGCAGGCCATGAAGCCCGCCCGTCCGGCACGATCTGGCTCACTGGCGCTGGGTAGCCGATTCCTGACCTTCCTGGGCCTGTTGCTGCTGCTGATACTGGACATCGCCCCGGTACCCGTGACCGGCGTCATCGCCATTTATGTAGTGCTGACCCGACCAGAGTGGTTCCAGCAGTTGGTGTTCAATATTTATGGCGGCGCACATACATAGGCAACTCCTACTCGTCGGATCGAGCCGGTAACCCGTACCTCGGGGCGCGGACGCGCCCCGAGACCGGTCAAGTCAACGCGCAGCCTGCACTTCTCATGGTATGCCAGAGAAGTGACAAACCGCGGTCCTGTAAGTGCAGGGGATGCCGGCACTCGTCACTCAGCTCGACCCGATCGTTTCGCCCCTATGCCCCACCAGAGCGATGCCATACCGATTGGCGGACCACACCGTCGCGGCGCGATCGACGATGACGGTTTTTCCCGCCTCGACGACCAGCGCCCGGGCGCCATGGCGATGTAAATTTTCGATGGTATAGGGGCCAATGGTGGGAACGTCAAAACGCATGTCCTGTTCAGGCTTGGCCACCTTGATCATGACCCAGCCGCCCCGTTTGCAGAGGGCGCCCGCCCTTTCGATCATCTGATCAGTACCCTCAATGGCTTCGATGGCGATGACCTCCGTGTTCCTGACGGCGATCGACTGGCCGATGTCCAGCCGACCCATTTCCTTGGCAATGGGCCAGCCAAACGCCAAATCCTTGCGTTCGGGGCCGCTCAACCCGCTCGCTCCCAGGACGCCTTGTATGGCCAGGGACATTCCACAGTATTGGGGCAATGCCTCTAGCACAATGCCCTGACGGGCCAGGAGATCGGCAACCGCGCCCAACACCGTATCGGTGCGCTTGTCCGGAATATCGAGAAACCAAAGCTTGAGAAAGCGCCAGTCGGGCAGGAAACTCAGGATGCCGAAACGTCGATACATGGTCTGCTTCTTCACATAACCGGCCATCACGGCATGGCGGGCGCCCGCACACCGCAGCTTGCGGACCCATTCCCCGATCCGTAGCGGCGCCACCCAGTGAAATTCGTCAGCCAACTCGGCCAGCGCGGGATCGGCGATGTCCCGAAGCCCCAGTACGACGACCCGATGGCCGAGTTGCCGCGCGCCTTCGATAATCATGACCGGAAACTTGCCTCCCCCGGCGACGATGCCCAGGGTTTTCCTGATTGCGTTAGTCATCTCTCACCCGTGAGTTGCGCAGGGCCGCCGTGGGCGCCCGCCCCGATCCGTGCCGACTCCGCCACGATGGCCCGGGGATCGCGGCCCCGCTGGCTGTATTCGCCTCCCATGAATGCGTTTGATCGCCGCCGCGACAGTGCCATGATGATTCGGGGAGCGCAGCACCGGCCAGTCTTCCGGGGCCGGACCTGCGCGCTCGACGGTAGCGGCCGAGGCGCGGGCATCCCGCAACGGTTCACGATAGTGGCTGTTGGTTAGAAAACTCCGTTCGCCCTTGTTTGCGTCCCTCAGCGTAGTCGCCCCGATCAAATCAGGAGTTTCCTGGCCTTCCGTCCGGTTGGCGAAGCCGCTGGTTTCGAGTAATTGCGGCAATTCGGAGAGTTTCATCGTGTGGATTTCCGCTGCTGTGGATTATGAATCAGGGAGATTATCCTAAAAACGGCCGTTGAGCGATTCAAAATCCCGTTCGCCCTGAGCTAAATAAGCCCTGCGGACGGGGCAAGGCGTTACCCAGAAACAGGCGCTATTTTGAGCTGTTTGAACGATTTCATGGAGGCTATACCCATGATTTACAGTGTTGCTTTAGGTGTAGCTGGTATAAATAAAAGACGCGGTAGTAGTATAATTACACGGCAATTTAGTTTATGAGTTTGGCCTTCCGGAGCCGCCACAATGTTGCGTTCTACAGGATTACAGTCTCCAACAATTATTACCTAATAATAGCCCCATAGACAAGTTAGATAAAAAGCATATAAATCACTTAACAGTGGGAAAATTGGTGGCGGGTTGCCCATCATCCGATTCCAGCAACTTGGCTGCCTCTGGATTGGAACAAACATCTGTTTTTAGAACCTTCTCTATGGTTGCAATCTTTTCTTTAAGCTGTTCATTCTCAGTTCGCTGAGCCTCGATTTGCCTCTGGATATCGGTTGCATTCTCGGCGAAGACCGGTGAAATGCAACTAGCTAAACTAGTCAGCATTGTTACATGTAGCTTACATTTCCAGCCTATTCGTTTAGCTGAGAATTTAATCATTTGATAATTGTACATGTCAATAATAAATGCTATTCAATATTTTAAATACATTTTTTGTAATCGTTCAGTTACCCTATATTGCTAACCGTTGGGGCCAACGGCAGAGCGGGAAGCGAGGCGCCAACCCGTGCGGCCCGGATGACCTCCGCGAGATAGTGCCAGGAGGAAGCCTTGCGCAAACGGCAGGTCTCAATCACACTCGCCAACAAGGCGTAGGCGCGCGAGCCGCTGGAACAGCGTGTGCCGTGGCTGATGTCGCGGGCGATCACCATCGGGCGCAGCGCGCTTTCGGCGGGGTTGTTGGTCAACGGTAGGTTTGGCTCGGCAACCTGGCGCAGGATGACCGCCCAGTCGTTGAGGAACTCCCCCGCCAACTCGCGCAGTTTTTTGTGGCTGTCGTCCCGGTGCCCCTCGCACAACGCCCGCAAACGGCGGATGTCTTGCGAATGCAGCTCCGTCAGCGCCCCGGGCGGCGGGCTTGCGCGGGCGGACAGGATCGCCTCAACTAGCTTGGTGAGGATGTCCAGCATCTCGCCGCCCACCCCGGCAACCCGCCCGTCCGTCGACTCTTTCAGCCCCCGCGCCTTACGCAACAGGTGCGCCCAGCAGCGCAGGCGGTTCAGCCACGCGCGGTAGACGCTGTAGCCGTCCGCCATGAGCACCCCGGCAAAGTCCCCGCCCAACGCATTGCGCAGCATCTCGCGCGTCCTGCCGCCGATGAAGTAGAGCACGGTCGAGGCGGAAACCAAGACCCACAGCCACAGCAAAACGCCCGACTCGGGCCAGCCGGTTTCGTCCGCATGGGCCAAGGCCGCCTGTTGGATTTCATCCACCAGCACGTCTTCCAAGGGCGCGCAGGCCCGCCCGGCCTCGCGGATGGTCCGGTCGATCACGCCGATGCTCAGGGTGATGCCGAACAGTTCGTGCAACAGCTCGCGGATGCGCGCCCGCGACAGCCGCATGCGCAACGACAGCATGGCGATGACCGCCGCGAGGTTCGGGCCGACGAGCCGCCATTCCGACAGGTCGACCCGATCCCACAGCGCATCCGCCCCGGCCCGCCAAGGCTCAGACCGCGTGACGTGTCCGCAGCAACCGCCGGTGACCTCCAGCAGCGTGTGGCGTGTGCAGTTCAGCCGAAGGCCGCCTTCGGGCAGCACTTCGATGTCAATCTCGTCCCAGGCGGCGTAGGCTTGGGAAGGCGAATCCACCGGCAGCACGTCGCCGCAGGCGGTGCAAGCCGCCGCCCGATGCACCTGCTCCCCGGTGACGGCAAACTTCTGCGTCCGGCCAAAGCCTGTGGCCCCGGGTTGCTTGCCCGGCTTTTTCTTCGGCCCGGCGGGGGGCTTGCTCTGCGCGGGTTCGCCTCCAGCGGCGGACTGCCCTGATTCGCTGGACACCTCCGCACCGCCTCCGTCGGTGACAGGCTTATCCCCCTCTGCTTGACCTTGTTCCCAGGGTGCCATGCTGCTGGGCGGGCGCGAACTATTGTCCGGCGTCCGGTTCAGGCGATCCCGCGCTTCCTTCAAATCCTGTAGGATTCGCGCCGACACTTGGCGTAGCTTGTCCTCCGGCAGATTTTCCAGCCAGCCTTCGTCCATTTGCCGCAGATCATGGTCGCTAAGGTGCATTGATTACGTTCAGGTTTTATGTGTGTCCATTGTGCCTCTAAAATCACTCTCTAACATCCTGTTTTCAGGGGGTGACTGAACGATTACCATTTTTTAACTTCCACGGAGCATATCAACTTCTCTCTTTAACTGTTTCAAACGCTTCTCTATAGCGGAGCTTTGTTTTTTTATTACGGGTTTTGGAGAAAAGGTATCAGCCTTCAATAGGTTAAGCTGGTTTTGTGCCGATTTTATATTTCGTCGTAGATTGGAATTATCAGCCTTGGATTTCGCCAGCCTGCTATTAAGAGAATCAATTTCATTCTGTAGTTGGGCGTACTCGGCTTCCAGGTCTTCTCTCTCCGAGGTGGTTTGCTGAACCTGACTATTGACGCTCTCATATTCCTGATTGAGTCCAGTGTGGGTATGCTGTTCCTGGCCAACCATGGTCTGCATTTGTTGCTGGCGTTCTGTATAACTACCGCTGGCGGAACAACCAATACCACGAATAAATCCACCTCGAGCCGGATCGCAGTCAGTAGTTGAGCAGCCTGACAACCCTAATATAAATAAACATAACAACAGTTTTTTAGTTACAGTTCGTGACATACGATTATCCTATCGGAGATACGCTACGAATTCGTGTTAGTTCATCCCACTCTGATTCAAGCGCGGCTATCTGTTTTTCCTTCTTCTGTATCTCCGCGTTAGCGATAGCAACTTGACTGGGTTGTACCTGATGTGAGTTTTGTGCGACTGCCTGTTTTTGATCAACAAGTTTTTTCTTAGCCTTCGACAGAATTCCTTGAAGTTGACTTCTGCTAGCATCAATGTCCTCCAATTGCTCCGCCGCTTTTGTGCGGGATACGCGGCCACTCGCAATGGCAACATTCAGTTCATTTATTCGACGCTGATTTTCCTCAACGATATTCTGTGTAACCGGAATCATGTTGGCAAGCGCTTGATTGTCACGTTTTAGTTCCATGATTACTGCATTGAGTCGATCTTCTTCTGTTGCATAATTGTTCTGGAGGTTACCCATGTAACTGCCTGCCACACACCCAAAGAGGGTACCAACTCCTGCGCCAATTAAGGCGCCAAGGCCTCTATCTTTGGAATTCGCCAAAGCTCCGATACCTGCGCCCATACCGGCGCCAACTAAGCAGCCCTCTGCTAAAGTCTCATTATAAGCCGATGAAAGCTGCTCCAACCGTTTTTGATTCTGACTCGCCGAGGTAGTAGGTCGGCGCATCGTGGCACATCCAGAAATCAGAAGAACAGGCATGAGCATCCCGCAAATAACACTGCGCTTCGAAGTAAAAAGACTCATTACTCTGGTTCCCATATTATCCACCATTAATATATTCTGAATAATACTACAAACGTCGTCATAGCTTTTTAATGGCCTTGCAATACCCAAACCAAGCAGATTGGCGAACTTCCGGGTTCTTTCGATAGTCCATCAATTGTTTATAGTATACTTCCGCGTATTTAACTAACTCATCATATTTTTTTAGATGCAGCTCTGTTTTTAGAACATCAAACTGGCTACGGAGAACCTCGTCATCATAAATAGATGCCACTCCCAATATAGTTTCAGAATAATAAAGTAGATTATCTTTCAGAGTCGCCTGATCATTGTTTAGTTGTTCTCGGTCGGCTTTACTTCTATCATCGTTAGCGCCAAACTCTTTTTCGCGTCGCTTAAGAATCATCTGTTTGGTGTCGACCCAGACTCCGTCTTCCGCCATTTTCTGGCAAAGAAAAGCGCCGAGCCGCAGTGCGGCCTTTCCGGCTAAATGTCGTTGATCGTCGCGTTCTTGCACTGCAACTTTTAACCGATTTTGTACATTTTTAAGACGTCCCTTCATATTGACATCTTGTACTGCGTCAGAAAGCGCACCTAATTCGTCAACTGGATTTTCTAATCCCTGTTCTGCAACGGTGGCCTTCTCCTCGGGCTTTGGGGGCTCAGCAGCAACAGCCAATCCGAGCTTTTTCCAGGCCTCCTGAATCGCTTTCAAACGATCACGCGATGACTCGACTGGCGCAACAACCACTAGACGAAACCCAGTGGTTTCCGCTCGTCGAGGCTCCTGCTTGACATAGTATGGCACCTCTATCCGCTGGGCGGACCGAATCTCCTCACGAGGTGTAAAATAGTTCCCGCCGCGAATAATGCCCCCCCCCGCCTGACCATGTAATCGATCAAGCCGATTTAGATGATATGGGTCAAGCACCATCTCATCCACGTTTCCCAAAATATCGTGAATATTAAGCGGATTCGGCTTTAATGACCCTATTGCTTGAGGTTTACCGTTGGCCGATTCGCTACCATCGAACCAGACAAATCTAACCATGTCATCCGCCATCGGGAAGACCCTTTCCTGAAATTGGGCAACAGGGATGGCTAACCCACCACGGGCAGCAAACTCCCATTCAACATCGAGTGGTAGCCGCATAAATCCATATTGCTGATCTACCTTCGGTAGTTTTTCAGCGGCATTTTTCAACGCCCACTGATTATAACGATCCGCAAAGGCCAGCGACTCAAACCAGCTTACCTTGTTTTGTGGCAACCGTTTATCACTGGTTGGATTTTGGCATTGTGGCTCAAAGGCTTCATACTGTGCCTTGTTTACCTCATATTTACCTATAAGGTAGTATCTTTCAGAAGTACCCTGGTCAAAACTACCCGCTACATAGGCTGGTCGAGTATGTTCAGCATAGTCAGCTCCATCTTCGTTTCCACCCAGCACAATACTGTAGTCATTCAGCGGCCCCTCATTCGGTATAAGTACTTTCCTAAAAGCCATCGCTCCACCACAGGGCATGGGAAGGATAACGTCGTCTTTCGCCGGACTTGGATTGAAATATTCTTTAGGCCATTCCGCAGCATCAATGCCTAACGCATACGCGCACAGGGGTAGGAATAAAATTATGCCAAGGCGAATACTACAATTCACGGAGACTCTCCGCGGGATCAATCTTAAGAACATCAAGCACCCCCATAAGCGAAGCCAAAATAGCGAGTAGTAGCGTTAACAGTACCGCAATAAAGCCATCCTGTGCCTGCAAGCGACATACGAGTTCATCACGTCCTAGATCAGTCTGGAAGGTTTGATTGATCAGAACCGCTAATACGTTATAGATTATGAAAGAAATCAATATTCCACCCCCCGCTATCAAGAGGGCTTGGGTCATGGGAAAGCCTGCCAACAAACGCGCTCTAACACCGATAAGTCGCAAGAGCGCCAGTTCATTTCGCTTCCGCTCGACGTTAGCCCAGATACTGGCAGCGAGCGAGACTAGGCAACCCGTAAATCCTACTGTGGCGATAAGCTGGAATAGAAAGGTCAATGCATGATCGATCTGCTTAACCAATTCTATGTCTTTACTGCGCGTTGACACATCGATGCCCGAGGCGCGTAAATCCTCGGCTAACACCGCGACATCATCCAGAGTTCGTGCATAAAGACGCAGTCGCGAATATCGGTGCTGATGAGAGCTATCAATAGAACCTTCTTGCAACCCCAATTCTGGGATGGCATAGCCATCACGGTAATTTTCGCAGGCCTCCAAAAGAGGCAATGGCACAATCATAACCTTCCCAGAAAAGGCAGACTCCTTGACTACCGACACAACCCGCAGTACAAGCTTCATTTCCTGGCGTTGGCCCCGATAATTTCGAACAATCATCGCCGATAATGTATTTCCTGCGGACACCCCTAGACGACGTGCGGCTTGCTCACTTAACGCCGCCTCATTAAATCCGCTAGGAACCACTTGTCCGGGGGCTAATAATGGATCACCAATAGCGGTCGGAAGCATGTCAACGTCTTGAAGACGATCACCAGTAGGACCAACAAGATCAACTGTCGCAGCCAAGGACCGGATGTTGGGAACTAGAAATCCGACATCTCGCCTATGCCCAAAAGCGGTGACCCACGCCTGATCCAAAGAGCTATTCAGCTTCCAAACAATTTCACGGTTCCTCGGGTCAGTCTTCAAACGAGTAGTCATCGTATCGACGATACCTGATTTTAACCCAAAAAGTACCAGCAATGGCGCCAAAACAGCCGCTAAGGCAAGGGTAAGGCAAAGCGATACGCGCCATTCAAAGATGAAATCCTTCTTGGCACAGCTAACAATAAAGCGCAATTGATTGCTGAATTTTGGGAATATCATTGGCTTTTAATTAACCTTTGTCAGCCTCGGTATTCACCTCAAGGGACCTAGAGGCCAGTACATCTAAACTCCGCAATCCATCTAATGATCAGGTTGTTTATATCACAGCAGAATCGGTGGGAATTCGATCCAACCGCAGGCATGGTTAGAATCCTGGGTTGGTATTACCTCCAATTCTTGTAGACCAAGACGCCGCACCATTCCCCAATCATGCGTAACGATAACCAAGGCGCTGTTAAATATTTCGACAAGGCTCAACATCTGCTGCAAAACATGCAGACCCTGCTTCGGGTCAAGCGACGCGGTGGGTTCATCGGCCAACACCAACTGTGGCCTATGGGCGAATGCCCGGGCGATTGCAACCCGCTGCCGTTCTCCGATTGAAAGTTCATGTGGCATCTTTGTCATTGCGGAGAAGAGATCCAGTCGCTCCAGAAGTTCGTCTATAAATCCATCGTCGCGTACATTCAAAAAACATTGAGAAATGGCAATATTCTGCCGAGCATTCAGAAATGGCAGTAAGCCTCCGGTCTGCAACACATAACCTACCTCCCGCGCCCGGAGCATGGACAGATCTCGATCCAGACGATTCCTCCATCCTGCCCCCACGTCAAACAATGCATCATCGCGCGTCCTGAATTTAAAAACAGCAGCCTTATCGGGTTTGAGCACCAAGCCCAGCAAATCGAGAAAAGTACTCTTACCAGAACCGCTCGGACCAGTCACTGCCATGCAATGACCTGCTTCTAACCGAAAATGGTTAACGCACAATCTGAAGGTATTATTGCCCTCGCCACGCAACCTCTGCACCCCCTGCAGTTCAAGTAGTGGCGGCGTTTCAATATTCAAGGAAGGGCATCAATTGGGACTGGATAGACCGCTTCGCTTGGATTACTAGAACCATCAAGCATAATCCAGCGGTCGCTGTCATCGTGATAGATTTGGTAGTGACGAAGCTCACGTCTCAGCTCGTCAAGAAAGTCCTCCTGTTGCCTGTTGCTCCAGTTTGTCCACTCGTCAGTGGTTAGGTGCATGACTTTACTCTTGTAAGGGAGATCATCAAGATACTCACCAAGCAATCCCATATCGGCTAGGTTTTTTGCCTTTGGGTCATTCAGTTGAGCCGGGTCTCGTACCAGATGCGCAGCCGACGACCGCAGTAGATTTAAGAAGTCCACAGTACCCGTACTCTGTGATTCCTCACCCTTGTCGAGAATCAGTTTGATCGTTTGGCTGAGATTACTCAATTCGTTCTTAGAGAGAAGTACGCGCACTTCTGTAGTATGCAAATCTGAATGGGCGAAGTCCCTATCCGATAACCAGCCAGTGAAAAGATCGGGAACCTGGGTTCCCTTCTGGCTACCCAGATAGGCGAGTTGCATGGCATGACCGAGCAGCAACGCATCGGTTTTTATCTGTTCATCATCGCTCTTTGATTTGCCCGCTTTGGTTGCAGTCTTAGCGCTGCCGGCAACCACCTCCCCATTTGCAGCTCCTTGGACAAGGTTCACGACCGTGTCAGACAACGAATCCACCATGCGCCCGAACTGATCCACCGAACCAGATTCAACTGGATAATAAAGTGACTTCTGTGCGTATTGGTTACGCGTTAGGCCTTTGTACTGCTTCTCCGCGCGCGCATGGTTGATTTTTCCAGCGGGGGTTTTTAAGTGGAGTCCCAGTAGGGCGACACCTAGCTGGTCGGCTTCTATTTTTAATTGTTCTGCGCCAAGTTTCGTCTCGGACAATTCATCATTGCCCTCTATCGCGCCAGCATCAGATATCAAAATTACGTATCGGCCACCAAAATCCTTCCATTTGACGTTCTGCAAAGCATCCATCACGCCAGCGTAGGCATCCTCGTCGAACCGAGCACTGGAGACTTTGGCTGGATCAACCGATGCGACTTTGTCCATAAAATCTTTGCTAGTTTTAATCTCTCCTGGGTTCGCGTAGATCTTAGTCACATACTCTAGGCCAGGGACCGCTTTGGTACTTGATCTAAAGGCGACAAGACCAAATTTCACCTGGCCACCAAGACCGCTCTTTTCAATCTTAGTGTATATGCGCCGCACCGCGTCACGGGTGCGATCAATGTAAGGCCCCATCGAGATGGTGGTGTCAATAACAAAGACTACCGCAGCATTAAAACTGCGAAGTACCGTTGTTGTATCCTGGCTTTTACGCTGTAACTCGGCTGGAGAGGTATCACCCGACTTGGCAGTGACTGACGCTACCTGGAGAACACTTACCTTCGCCGGAGACGTTAATTCCTGCGCATCTAAAATAGGGAGAAGATAGAACTTCTTAGCGAGGTCTACATATTCCTTAGGTTCGACCGAAACCACGCGGGAATCCGGTTTGCCAGAGTCCACTGTCTTCAGAATGGCGGCCGCATTGGACGCTGGGTCAGCGCCATTTAGAATGCCCAGTAAGCTTTCGCGACTATCGAACAATAGAGTCCGTGAGCGATTAGCTGGATTTGTAAAGGCTAAGGTCAACTGCTGTTTCCACGGGATGCTCATCGAGGCGTCCAACCACCCCTCTGCTTTACCATGACTGCTACCATCAACGCGCAACCACTCCTTCCCATCAAGCTCCCGCCGTTCGTACACATAAAGTCGAGAGAGTGCCGGAGTTGCTTTGCCCTCTGCTGCACCGGGGGCTGGTGCTATTTTTGCACCGGGCCGCGTGAGTACACGCTGATACAGCGTCTTTTTGTTCGGCATCAGTAAAGGCTCATCAGCAAGCCCCATTAACGGTATAAAGCAGAAAAGCCATACAGCCACGAAGGCGGTAAACTCGGCAGAGATAATGGGCATAGTTAACCTTTTCGCTTCAACTTCTCCTCGCATTTCTTCAGCGCTTGTGCCGCACTCGGATCATTTGCTAGCGCTTTTCTAAGTAGATCGGCTCCGTGTAGCCGGAATGCGGCATCCATAGCGTTCTCACAGTAGAGGCGACCGGCTCCGAGCATGCCCTCACTATCACCAACTCGAGCAGCTTCCTCATACCAGTATGCCGCAGTCTCCCAATCCACCTTCTCTGCTGGGCTTTTATCGATTGCCCAAGTCGTCGGATCGTACATATGAGCGAGATGTATAAAGGCTTTTGTAGCACCAAGGTTTCCAGCTTCCTGCATCAATTGTCGAGCCATATCAAGTCTTCCAGATTCTACCGCTTTAGTTGCCATGGAAAGACACGATTCGCCGTCAAGTCCAGAGCAGTTTCTTGGTATAATAAGTTCGGATGGTGGTGATGTAGTGACTTGCGCGTTAGTTTTTTTACATTGAGGACCCTGAAACATAGGAATATGGCATTCCCACCATAACCATACTCCAATCGCAAGCAAAACTAGAAGCAAAACGATCAAAAGTACAATATACAATGATTTCCGGTAATTCCTATTTACATCTAGCTCTTTTGCTAAATCTTGCGTATCGACTAAGCCCATCTCATCGGCCAGCATTTCTGGTATACCTGCTGGCTCTGGTAAGGGTGGTTTCTCTGTAGAAGAAGTAGGCGTTGATTGTGCGTACGCTTTAGAACTTAACAACGGCCTCTGAATCTTGAGCGCGGCGGTCTGTCTTGAGCCATTGCAGTCGACAGTAAGCCTGCACATGACATGTTGAGGCTGTTCGACGAGTGGATCTACGATCTTTGGTCCAACTCGGAAGATAACCGGCTCTGCAGCACTTACCATGTCTTCCGACAAGACTTGATGCCATGTTTGCTGGGCTTGCCAAGTACCATCTCCGCCGAGGAATGGCTGAGAACCTTGATTGCTCTCAAGAGAATAGAGCAGTTTCTCTTTGCTGGTCGATATACCGAATATCCGAATAAGACCATAACCAGGCTCACGCTCCGAATCATTCGTAAGCTCACTCTTAATTGCCACTCTTGGTTCCTATTAAGTTTTGGGCAGCGGGATACCTGGTACGCCGATCATAGCCAATATTTCACCGAGCCTTAGATTTTGTTCAGGCATTATCTCCCTTCCGGCGCTATGACCTGCATTGCCAATAGATAAGGATTTGAAAGCCTCCAGCCAGTCCATTATATAAGAGCCGGAGAAGCTTAATTCTTCATCTGGTAGCTCCGGCAGTTCCCTAAAGGGTATAATGGCAGGTGGCTCGAATAGTTTGCACTCGCCGGTTGGAGATTCAGGACGCTGCTCCACAGGTGTCTCGGCCACTCCAACCAGGTCGATGAAATCCCCCAATATCTGTCTAACCACCATAACTTGCTGGTCAACGACACCGATGCGGGTTGTCCCACGCATGTTTTCTAGTGGGCGCAACGCTGCAACTATCTTTTGCTCGATCTTATAACGTTCAATGCCCGTGACCAACTCATCGGACAGAATTCTGACTACATCCGGGTCTAATAAAATATAGTTTAAGAAATCAGTATTGTCAGGTAAGCCACGTATATCGCGGATCCATGCCGATATTACCGATCTGGCGAAATGCTCAGCCCGCCCACTCCTAGCTTTTTGGGGAACCGATTCGATAGTTTTTTTTATCGGCAGGTTGATTAAGATTTTTTTTGCGGCTACAGTTTTGGTAGATTCTTCAGTTTCCTCCTCGCTACCTCCATTTTCGGCAGCCAAGTACAAACGACGAAGTTGCTCGCCATCCGACTGTAATTGGTATAGCAACTCACCAAAACCATCAGGCGACTCTACGATGGCCTCGTATAGTTTTTCGGCATTGATCCGTTTTTTTTCAACCTCATCAGCGCCCTCGCTCTGGAAATAAGGGAGCAAGCGATGTTCGCCTATCTCCTGCCGAACCTTGGTGATTTGCTCGCCTATGCGCTCCCATTTTGTTGTCAGTAGGCAAACCGACTGGAGAAATGCAGCTAACCGGCTCATACCACCATCGTCTATGCCGAGAACAGCATTCCACGCTGCCACAGGATCACGCACATGCCTGGTTACCGCATCGCTTCCAACAAAATAGCCACGCTGCCGCTCTAAACGCTCTCTCTCCTCAACCGAAACAAAATCGATCTCACGCCCCTCGTTATCGACCTTGAAAGCACTACGCAACATCCCTGGTTTGCGTACAAGAAAGAGATTGTCGAAGGGTTTGCTCTCCGACCATGTCTTAAGCCAATCGCATTGCGCGAATCGTTCCAGCAGTGTTATGTGAATCATATTGGCCCATGTCTGCTGCTGTTGCGCCTCGGTCTGACCGGGCTTTGGCTCCAGCCTGCGGTCGAGTTGGGTGATGACCCAAACCAGGCCTGGTGGCCGCATACCCCTCAGCGATGGGCTCTCACCTTGCGTTCGATGGACCCATGTGGATAGAGCGGGGGCAAGTGATGTAACCTCGATCTGACTGTCGCAGCGAGTACACATCAATAGCACGTTCATCTCCTGATCTTCTGTGTATCGCTCGAAAAGATAGGAAACCTTCGCCCGAAGCAGCAATTGACCTACGGGATCAGCATCCTCCCGCTTAAGCTGTTTGCGCACCTCATTCAAGTCGCTAATTTCCAATCGTCCACGATAGCCGGGGAAATCAAGCAAATCGACCTCTTCCAGTAGCTCGATAATGGGTTTGTCGGCTAAAACAAACTTAATTTGCGCAGTCAGCGCGGCCAAAACTGAGCGTGCGATAGGCACTTCCGATAATGGCTTACTGTCTTGATAGGGTCTCACGCCAATGGTTTCAGCCCCATCTTTTCCTAGCCTATCAAGAACATCTACATTAAGAATACTGTCTGACCGCCAGGCTAAACTTTCTCCTGATCCTGCTACCAGGGCTGTTAGAGAAACGAAAACAATACCAGCATGCGAAAGTTGTTCAAGTGAGTTTCGCAGGGTCAAATAGGCTTGAGTGAGATCGGGAATCTGGCCCCACAGGACAGACAATAACTGCGCCCGATGTTCAGGGCCAAGACACGGCGCCAAATCAATCACCTGAGGCCAATAGTCAGCTCTCAGTGGCGCAAAGGATTTTTCAAAACGTCGTTCGAAGTAGTCGATAACATCGACGATATCATCCGCAGTCAATCCACCGGTCGGTTCCGCAGTTCGGTGAGGTGTAATTCGCTCCAGCAACGCTTTGAGATGATCTGGATCGGTATTGAAACTAATGCGTTCCCGGTCAAAATCATTAAAGAAGCTGTTTCCCAGAATTTTCACGACATCAGCTTCCGTGAACAGCATTAGTTCCACCGGGTGTCCGGATGGTGCGGCACTAGGTTTCCGGGTAAAGCGGGTGACTAACCCCGTAGCTTCTTTCCCTTCACCAGGCGGATTCAAGTGACCGATGAAGTCGATACGTTGGCCGTCAAGCAGGGTTTCCAAGCCTCCATTAGCCGATCTCGCCAAAGTAGAAATCAAATACGACTTTCCAGCTTGAGACATACCAAATACGCCGGCCGAGAATGGCCGCCCTGCTGCAGCACCCAACCTCCGACACAAATTGCGTGATCGCCGTAGTTTTTCGTTAAGCGCATCCGCCTCGCGATCCAGTCGTTGGGAATTGACCCGGACTTTAGCGATCCAATCCAGAGCTGCTCCGGCACCTTTGTAGATAGAATCACACTGACTGGATAGTAATTTATCATCCCACATAGTGATATTTACCTTCTCATCTAGCAATACTACCAGTATCAAGCCAGTAACTACTTTCCCCGATCCCCACCGTGGTCAGTGTGTTCAGTTTGAGCTGAATGTCTCCGGATGGATTTAGCGAAGTACCATGACTAGTCACGGCAGACGCGATACTGAAACTTTCTGGCCCAGCGCCTTTTTTCTGGTCAAGCTTTATTGCAACTTGAATGACATCAGGTCGTCCACTGCGGTCAGCTTTGGCGAGGATTCCTTTGGCTCTTTCGCTGAGGTCTAGTACATAGAGAGGGGTTGCTGGCCAGCGCTGCGCTGCAAGTTGGCGAAATCCCAGAATCATACGAGAACGTACTTCGAACGGTGCTTCTGGCAATTTATAGTCTTTATCATCAAGATTGATATTTCTGTAGTACACATCATCATTTCTCAAGACCATATTTTGGTCGATAAAGCCCAGGTTTTTGACGGTGGAATAAACCTTGAATGCATCTGCCAGAAAGGTAAAATTAGGGATACGACGTGCCCCACCAACCTTGCAAATCATGGCGCCAACCACTGCCGTAGTCTTGGGATCACTGATACGGCCATTCCTATGAAACGGATACCAAACACCAGTTCGGTAACCATGAAGAGGGATAATGCGATCCGGCGGTAATGGCATCAAACGCCTGAACAGTGCTAGAACGCCCGGCATGCAGGATGGACGACCACTAAGAAGCAGAACATCACAATGGTACAGATGAACAATTTCACAGAGCGCACGAATTGTCTTACAGAGTTCAAACTGATCCTCAAGAAAATATTTGTGCAATCGGTGCAAGTCAAAGATAACGGAAACTTCCAACAGATCGAAACTGTCCCCTCGCGACCCATTTACACGTTTAACGCCAAGCGCAAAATAATCTACCACATGATCCGAAGGTCGATTCTCACCCGCCAGTAATTCCCCAATCTTATAAATCTTGGTTTCAGTTGGCTTCGTTGGATCAAAACGCTCGTAAGCATGCAGCAGACGTAATCCGATCGGGTAAAACACTTCCAAAGCCAGACGTTGCCGCGAAGTCCGATCCTGTACTGACAAAGTCTCTGCACCGATTAGCTGGGAAAGGAGGGGTGCGGGATCGGCAACCCCAAAGTTGCGAAGTGCTGTTTCAATCGCCGGTAAAACCATCTTCTGCACCACTTCCAACAGAAGATCATCTCCGGCGATCTTGAATCCATCGCGAAAACGCTGCTCAGGAAGTATGTAGACATTGGCGCCCTGGCCATTCAACTGGTAATCCGTAACGACTAAATCGGTTGTACCACCACCTATATCTATAGACGCAATAGTGATGACTTGGCCTTTGTGTCGAGTATCACTTCGACGCAATATTCGGAAGAAATCCTCTGGGCGACCGCCGAAATGTTCGTGGATTTCGCTAAACAAATAGACGGCTTGGGCACTGGTCGCTTCGTCCCACTCATTAAGTATCTTTGGGAATCGTGGCCAAGCGGTTGGGTTTCCTGCTGCATCCACCTTGTCTATAGCATCGTCTTCTGGATGCCAACTCAGTGCTTTCCATACTAGCGCCATAGCCTCTTCCAGACGCTTCGCAAAAATGCGTCTTTCCGGTTTAGGCATTGACGGCGGTACCGTTATTATTATGGAACGAAGGTGCCGTGGTTTCTCTGGATCACCCTGCTTAATTCGTTGCGCTGGGCTATTTATCTGACACAGCGCGTGAACCAAGATTTCTGAAAGAAGAAATGTCATTAACGAACTGCGAGAATACTTTGGCATGAAGACAGGCATGCGCTCATCCTCTGGCAATTCATGTAGTGCCTCACCACGCTCGTTGATCAGGTTGCTGAACGGTGCGCCAGTCGCATGCGGTTCAATATCTTCCTTATTTAAGGCTACATTAAATCTCCAACCAGGCTCATAACGATCCTCATCCCACAGATACCGCTTGGGGCTTGACAGTCCGGTCGACCCTTCCGTGCCGCGACGATGATTTGCGAGACGGGCGGCTTCCCGCCCTACTCGGGCAATTGTTGGCCAAACGAAAGCATCGTTTCTGCCACCCTTGCATGCCAAGTGTTCCTTTCCCAACAGGGCTTGAGCAAATTCAACACGGCTTTCAAACGGCTCCTGATAAACTTTGTGGGGTTTTGAAAGATCGCGGATCATCAGCTCGTAGCGATTCTTCAATCCGTCGTGTTGCTGCGAATGCTCCTCAACCAGAATCCCGCATGTGCGACTGTTACCGACATCCAACACCATATCCACAGGTATAGGATCATAAACATCGTCAGGGGCATTGCTGCGCACCCGAATTTCCGGCAACCGGAACTTCGCACCAATCAGCCACAGAAAATTCAGATAATGAGCTAGATGAATTAATGTATTGAGTTCGTCATCCACATCCTCTGCTGGTATACCCAAGCGTCCCACCGCCTCATCTCTATAAACCTCGCGCAACCATTCATCTACCCACAGAAGTTCGGGGAACCAGCTCATTTCGTTGGCCCGGTGAGCGAGCAAGAAAGTCACACCCGTTTGCACATCGGCGCGCGTCGGTGCGAGATAGGCGGTCTCTTCCGACTGGTTCAACACATTGGTGTCGAAGGCAACAGTCAGTCGGTGAGTATGACCGCGGATATCGTCATCCACATCAAGTTTCACGATCCGGCCTCGCGACCAAGTTGTGGGGCCCTGATCAAATCGCCGCTGTGACCCGGCCCGCAAATACGGCAGCGGAAGCCACGAACCATCTAGGAGTTTCAGAGATTCTTCGACACTAACACTGAGTTTCGACTTCACCACAACCCCAGGGTCGGCCGGATGAAAATGCCTTTGCCGGCGATCGTCCCATTCCAGTCGTGCCAAGGACTGCATGCTGCTCTGTAATGAAAATTCACCATTTTGGACTTCGGGCGGCTCCTTACGGAGATCGTAAACGATCACCCCCCTATCGCTCATTTTCGATGACGAGTGCACAATGAGCCTCCAACGCTGAGCTTCCCCCCCCCGATGCAACTGAGCGACCACAGTCTACGGCAGATCGACGAGGCC
>Ga0172373_10003006_pt1 | contig 25155 bp, 32 predicted proteins | sample Lak10m_2_FD_114546 | JGI IMG/M metagenome (GOLD analysis project Ga0172373, IMG submission 114546) | Freshwater microbial communities from Kabuno Bay, South-Kivu, Congo - kab_092012_10m | ecosystem: Environmental > Aquatic > Freshwater > Lake | place: Democratic Republic of the Congo...
AAATTACTCGATAATTTTAGCTACAACACCCGCACCAACAGTACGGCCACCTTCACGGATAGCAAAGCGCAAGCCTTCTTCCATCGCGATTGGGGCAATCAATGTTACGGTGATTGATACGTTGTCGCCTGGCATTACCATTTCTGTACCTGCTGGCAATTCAACTGCGCCAGTTACGTCTGTGGTACGGAAGTAGAATTGTGGACGGTAGCCTTGGAAGAATGGTGTGTGACGACCACCTTCGTCTTTACCCAACACGTAGATTTCTGCTGTGAATTTGGTGTGTGGTTTGATTGAGCCAGCTTTAGCCAATACTTGACCACGTTCCACTTCCTCACGTTTTGTACCACGTAGCAATACGCCTACGTTGTCACCCGCTTGACCTTGGTCGAGCAGTTTGCGGAACATTTCAACGCCTGTACAGGTTGTTTTTAATGTTGGCTTGATACCTACGATTTCGATTTCGTCGCCGACTTTAACGATACCACGTTCCACACGGCCTGTTACTACTGTACCACGGCCTGAGATTGAGAATACGTCTTCAACTGGCATCAGGAATGTGCCGTCGATTGCGCGCTCTGGCATTGGGATGTAGCTGTCTAATGCGTCAGCCAGACGGAAGATTGATGGTTCGCCGATTTCTGATTGGTCGCCTTCAAGCGCTGCACGTGCTGAACCAGTGATGATTGGTGTGTCGTCGCCTGGGAAGTCGTATTTGCTTAACAGGTCACGCACTTCCATTTCAACCAGTTCCAACAGCTCAGGATCATCTACCAGGTCGGCTTTGTTCAGGTATACCACGATGTATGGTACGCCAACTTGACGTGCCAACAGGATGTGTTCGCGTGTTTGCGGCATTGGGCCGTCAGCAGCTGATACTACCAAGATAGCGCCGTCCATTTGCGCTGCGCCGGTAATCATGTTTTTAACATAGTCAGCGTGGCCTGGGCAGTCTACGTGCGCGTAGTGACGGGTTGCTGTTTCATACTCAACGTGTGCTGTGTTGATGGTAATACCACGTGCTTTTTCTTCTGGAGCTGCGTCAATTTGATCGTACGCTTTTGCTTCGCCACCGAATTTCTTTGTCAATACAGTGGTGATCGCTGCTGTTAGTGTTGTTTTACCGTGGTCAACGTGGCCAATCGTGCCTACGTTTACGTGCGGCTTGGTCCGTTCGAATTTACCTTTTGCCATTGCTCAAGTCCTTTACAATATTTTATTAACCGTAAGTTTTATTAACATTAATAAAACTTGTTCAAAATTACAGCCAAAATTTCATGGTGCCCATGGCGGGAATCGGACCCGCGACCTCTCCCTTACCAAGGGAGTGCTCTACCACTGAGCCACATGGGCATTTAAAGCCTAGCCCAGACTAATGGAGCGGGCGACGAGGTTCGAACTCGCGACATCTTGCTTGGAAGGCAAGTGCTCTACCAGCTGAGCTACACCCGCGCACCGATAAAAACTAAAGCCCACGCTTACAGCTCAAAACTACATTTATTACAAATTGGTGGAGGGGGAAGGATTCGAACCTTCGTACTCTGAGAGAACGGATTTACAGTCCGTCGCCTTTAACCACTCGGCCACCCCTCCTAACCGAACCCGCGATTATGCTGATAATTTGACTAGCTGTCAAATGTATAAAAGGGAATTTGTTAAGAATTTGGTGCCGGATGTCGGAATCGAACTGACGACCTTCGCATTACAAGTGCGCTGCTCTACCAACTGAGCTAATCCGGCGTTAAATTGAGTTGCGTATTATACTGAGATTTTGAAAAATGTTAAGTGATTTTGAAAAAAGTTATATTATTTTACGATTGTTAAGGTTGGCTTCTTAACATCAGGTGCTTTCTGAGCATCTTTAGCACCATCTGCACGCTCAAGAGAGGCACTCTCCGCCACATCGCTACCATCTTCTTCTATTTCAAAAAACATTCCTTGCCCATTCTCACGGGCAAAGATACCTTTTACTGCACTCATTGGCACATATATATTTTGAGATACACCGCCGAAGCGCGCAGAAAATACGATTGAATCATTATCTATATGCAGATCCTTGGTGGCGCTGTAATTGATATTCAAAACAATCTCCCCCTCTTTCACATACGCCATCGGCACACGCGTTCTTGAGTTAACTGCCACCATCAAGTGTGGTGTAAGATTATTATCTACACACCATTCATGCATGGCGCGAAGCATATAAGGTTTTGTTGATATCAGCGCTGACATTTGATGCCTCTTGATTTCATGTAGCCATTGCGTAGCTGATACATCTGGAAGTATGCAACCAAATTAGCAAAGCGCCACATGCACCAAACTCTCCCTGCCTTATTTACGCATCGCCTTTTCTGAAGGCGTCATCGCATCTGCATATAACGGCCTTGAAAAGAGACGCTCTGCATATTTCAGAATCGGCGCTGCTTGATTCGGCAATTCAATACCATAGTGGCCGAGACGCCACAGCAAAGGAGTGACTGCCACATCCAGCATTGAATAATCATCACCAAGTAAATAATTCTGTTTCGAGAAAATTGGCACCAATTGTGTCAAATTATCACGAATGATTGCGCGCGCCTTGTCTGCCTTTGCCTCATCACCAGACTCAATGTCCGCAATATGGCTAAACAAATCTTTTTCAAAGCTATACAAAAACAAGCGGGCACGGGCACGCATGACAGGATCAGGTGGCATCAACTGCGGATGCGGAAAACGCTCATCAATATACTCATTAATGATATTTGCTTCTGACAGCACAAGATCACGCTCAACCAGAACTGGCACCTGGTTATACGGATTGATTACCGCTAGGTCTTCAGGTTTATTAGCCAGATCAACATCGATGACCTGAAAATCCATGCCTTTTTCGTAAAGTACAATACGGCAACGGTGGCTATAAGGATCAGTTGTCCCTGAATATAAAGTCATCATAATTAGTGTATTTCCTTCCAGTAGGCTTTTTTAAGTTTGTATGTGAGCACCAGAAGCACACCAAGGAACAACAATACAAACCAGCCCAATTGATTACGCTGCTCTTTGGCAGGCTCAGCCATGTAGGCCATGAAATTTGTCAAGTCACCCACCACTTTGTCATATTCTTCAACAGACAAACTACCAGGTTTAACAAGTTTTAACTCATGCGTTTCATGATTAAGTTCCTGCTCACCCTGTAAGTCATACAGCACATGAGGCATGCCTACTTTATCAAAAACGGTGTTATTCCAACCGGTTGGACGTGAAGTATCGCGATAGAAACCACGCATATAGGTATAAACCCAATCAGCGCCACGTGCGCGCACTTCAACCGACAAATCTGGAGGCGCAGCACCCAGCCACTTCGCAGCATCTTTCTTGTTCATCGCGACCCTCATGGTGTCTCCCACCTTCTCACCCGCGAACAGCAAGTTCTCTTTGATCTGTTTTTCAGTCAATCCAATTTCCAGCAAGCGGTTATAACGCATGTAATTTGCACTATGACAATTAAGGCAATAGTTTACAAACGTACGCGCACCACGCTGCAATGATGCATGATTTGACGCATCAACCGGTGCTTTATCCAAATGCACATCTTCACTGGCAAACGCCATGAGTGGCACAAACGATAAAATCAATAAGACTTTTTTCATATTCATGATAGTTTTCATGGCAATTACCCCGTCACTCTCTCTGGCACTGGTTTGGTTTTGTCTTTCTTGGTATACCAAGGCATCAAGATAAAGAACAAGAAGTAAACGACTGTAAAGAAGCGCGCAACCACAGTAGCACGGTCTGCACCACCCATCATCTCCCCAAACTGACCCCAAACGTTTGAAGGTACGGTACCCAAATAACCAAGCACCAGGAAGCTGACCACAAAAGCCGCTAACCAAGTCTTATATAAATTGCCACGATGACGAATCGACTTCACCGGACTCTTATCCAGCCATGGCAAGAAAGCAAAAGCCACTACCGACAAGCCCATAGCCGCCACACCCGGGAATTGTGAATTCAGAATAGGTGGTACGGCACGCAAGATTGAGTAGTATGGCGTGAAATACCACACTGGCGCAATATGTGCTGGTGTTTTAAGCGGATCTGCAGGCACAAAGTTATTCGCCTCAAGGAAGTAGCCGCCCATCTCTGGCGCAAAGAAGATAATTGCCGAGAACACGATCAAGAATGCCGAAACGCCCACCAAGTCCTTTACCGTGTAGTAAGGATGAAATGGAATGCCATCCAGTGGAATACCGGTCTTTTTGTCTTTAAGTTTCTTAATCTCCACACCATCAGGGTTGTTTGAACCCACTTCGTGCAAGGCAATCAAGTGAGCAACCACAAGGCCCACCAACACAAACGGCAGAGCGATCACATGGAAGGCAAAGAAACGGTTCAATGTCGCATCAGACACCAGGTAGTCGCCACGCAACCATTCAGACACGTCCGGCCCAATGAACGGGATTGCCGAGAACAGATTAACAATCACTTGCGCACCCCAGTAAGACATTTGACCCCATGGCAACAGGTATCCAAAGAATGCCTCACCCATCAATGCCAGAAAAATGGCAACGCCAAACAACCAGATCAGCTCACGGGGATTGCGATACGAACCGTAAATCAGACCACGGAACATATGCAGGTAAACCACCACAAAGAACATGGAAGCACCCGTTGAGTGCATATAACGAATCAACCAACCCCAAGGCACGTCACGCATAATGTACTCCACAGAACCGAATGCCAAGTCAGCATCAGGCTTGTAGTGCATGGTCAGAAAAATGCCGGTAACGATTTGCAGCACCAGAACCAACAGCGCTAACGAACCAAAAAAGTACCAAAAATTAAAATTCTTTGGCGCGTAGTATTCAGTCAAATGTGCTTTGACATTACTGGTGAGCGGAAAACGTTCATCCACCCAGTTCAAGGTACAATTCAAAGCATTTGATAATGCAGATGTCTTTTGATTATCCACGGTCTCTTTGGTCATGATTAAGCCTTCTCTTCCGTATCAACGCCAATAAGCAAAGTATTTTCGCTTAAATATTTATGTGGTGGCACTACCAGGTTAATCGGCGCCGGAGAGCCTTTGAACACACGACCAGCCAAATCAAATTTGGAACCATGGCACGGACAGAAGAAACCACCTGTCCAGCTTGCACCCATATCACCGCCCGACTTGAGCTTCTCTGTTGGGGAACAGCCTAAATGTGTACAGATACCCACAACCACTGCAATATTCGGCTTGATTGAGCGGCTCTCATTTTTGCAGTAAGTGGGCTGCTGCGAAGTCACTTCGCAGCCTGGGTCAGATAACTGATCGTTGTGCTTTTGCAATTCAGCCGTCATTTCATCAGTGCGATTAATAATCCACACCGGCTGACCGCGCCACTCGGCGGTCATCATAGTGCCAGGCTCAATCTTGCTGATATCCACTTCAACCGGAGCACCTGCTGCTTTTGCACGCTCACTAGGCGTCATGCTTTTAACGAATGGCACTGCTACAGCAGCACACCCCAAAGCACCTACCGCCGATGTCGCAATCAGAAAGTTTCTTTTTTCCAAATCCACTTGGGTGCTACTTGCTTGCGAGCCAGCCTGATGCTGATCATTTTGCTTATCTGACATGTTGTCCTCATGCATAGAAGGATTAGTTGAAAATGAATTCGTCCTTTTGAGACTAATATCATCATTAGCTTTCAAGTTACCGAATGCCTGGCGACAAATTCAGTGCCGCGACATCAAATAAATTTAGGCCTACCTTGAACGGCAGGATTATACATTTATTCAGTCACTTATTAAAGCTTTATTTAATAAGTGACTGAATAAAAACGATTAAACAGGGTTTTTGATATCAACAAACGTATGTTGCAGATTAAATTTTTCAGCCAAATGCTCACCCAATGCCTGAATGCCATAGCACTCGGTTGCATGATGTCCTGCTGCAATATAAGCAACGCCGCTTTCTAGTGCTTGATGGGTGGTCTGTTCTGAAATTTCGCCACTAATGTAAGCGTCCACGCCCATCGTAATTGCTGCATCGATATAACCCTGCGCAGCTCCAGTACACCAAGCCACCTTCTTAATTCTCTGCTGTGGATTGCCAATCACTAAAGGAGGACGTTGCAGGCTCGTTTCAATCTGAGCCACAAAATCTTCCAACCTCTTAGGCTCATCGAGTTCACCATAAGCTATCAGACTGCTTTCCCCGGCATATGCGATAGGCGCCACACCTAAGACTTTACCTAGCTGCACATTGTTACCAAGCTCGGAATGCGCATCCAGCGGCAAATGGTAGGCCATCAGATTCAATTGATTTCGTAGCAAGAACTCAATCCGCCTGCGCTTGATCCCGACAATTCTCTCGTCCTCATTACGCCAGAAATATCCATGATGCACCAATATCAGGTCGGCATTGGCTTCATGCGCCGCCTCAAGCAACGCCATACTCGCCGTCACTCCCGTCACTATCTTGCGAATTTCTTCACGCCCTTCCACTTGCAAGCCATTGGGGCAATAATCCTTGAAACGCTCAACTTGCAGCAGTTGTTGGGTATAATTAACTAACTCATTGATTTTTACCATTTGCTTGCAACCTTAATCATGCCTGCTCTATTGATTTCTAACTTTGCGACCATAATATACAAATCAGTATTAAATTAGTCACACAAATAACTAACCTAATCATTGGCGCCTTTTTTTTATACACTCGGCCTGAGAATCCGGCTTACACATTATGAACGATCCGTTACCAAAAAGAATATGGCTTATTTTTGCACAGACAGCCACAGCGTGCATGGCATTATTATTCGTATTGCGTATTTTTTATCCTGACCTTTTAAACAATAAAGAGTCTGCTGTCATCATCAAACAGGTTGAACCTGCTACTACAGCGATTGCTGCAGGTTCATATAGCCATGCCGCAAAAAAAGCGATGCCTGCTGTTGTGAACATATTCACCAGCAAAAAAGCCTCAGCAAATCCGCATCAGAAATACTGGGACGACCCCGCCTTCCGTCAGTTTTTTGGCGATCAGCTGGATGATATGGACATCCCTTCTCAGCCCGAAAACAGCCTGGGATCTGGAGTAATCGTCAGTGAACAGGGTTTGATATTGACCAATAATCACGTCATCGCATCGGCTGATGAGATTGAGGTTGCACTTTCAGATGGCAGAAAAATGTCAGCCAAAATTGTTGGCACGGACCCTGATACAGATTTAGCTGTCGTCAAGGTAGAGGCGGAACACTTGCCCGCCATCACCTTTGCCAGTTCAGACAAGTTAAACGTAGGTGATGTAGTGTTGGCGATTGGCAACCCTTTCGGCGTAGGTCAGACCGTCACACAAGGCATCGTCAGCGCGCTTGGCCGCAGTCATTTGGGAATCAACATTTATGAGAACTTTATTCAAACAGATGCCTCTATCAACCCCGGCAATTCAGGCGGCGCATTAATTGATGCCGAAGGCAATCTGGTGGGCATCAACAGCGCCATCTATTCACGTGATGGCGGCTCTATGGGCATTGGTTTCGCCATTCCCACCGCCCTGGCGCGCCAGGTCATGGAACAAATCGTCGCTCAAGGCAATGTCACACGCGGCTGGATAGGCATTGAAGCACAAGATATCACACCGGAACTTGCCGAATCCTTCAAGCTAAATCAGACTAAAGGGGCTCTCATCGCTGGCGTATTGCGCGACAGCCCTGCAGACAGGGCAGGACTGCACGCAGGTGATATTTTACTGACCATCGAAGGCAAGCCTGTTGCAGACAGCAACAGCATGCTCAACTTGATTGCTGCCTTAAAACCCAACCAAAAGGCAACCATGGAAATTGCACGATCAGAGCGCATCTTTGAAGTTTCCATATTGATTGGCAAACGACCCAAGCCAGTTGTTACCAATGAGTAGTCAGCGTCGAACTATGCTGGTGGTAAAATCGTAGCGGCCGGGTTGGGCTTTGTGAATTTTGCAACAAGAATGCCAAGTTCATATAACAGCCACATCGGAACTGCCAGCATGAACTGTGAAATAATGTCAGGTGGAGTAAAGATGGCACCGATCACAAACGCTCCGACAATGACATAGCCGCGAGCCTCCTGCAAAGCCTGCGTACTCACCCAGCCGAACCGCACCGCCATGACTACGGCAATCGGCACTTCAAAAGCCAGGCCAAAAGCCATGAACAACGTCATGACAAAATCCAGATAATTGCCAATATCTGTCATCACAGCAACCCCCTGTGGCGCAGTACCTACAATAAAGCCAAAAATCACAGGAAAAACCAGAAAATAGGCAAACGCCATGCCCGCCAGAAACAGTACGCTGCTCGCAACAATGATCGGGATCATGAATTTCTTTTCATGTGCATATAATCCCGGCGCCACAAAAGCCCACAACTGATACAAGCTGTGCGGTAATGAAACAATAAAAGCGGTCATCATCGCCACTTTCATCGGCACAAAAAATGGCGTAGTTACGGCTGTCGCAATCATCTGCCCGCCTGCGGGCAGTTGACTAAGCAAAGGCGCAGCCAGTAGGGCATAGATTTGGTTTGCAAAGGGAAATAATGCAATAAAGACGATCAACAAACCAACCACGATACGCAATAGGCGATTACGCAGTTCGATTAAATGGGAGATGAAGTTTTCTGTAGGCGTCACAGTAGCAGTTAATCTTTAACGGAAGTATTCATTGGCACTGGCTGCGGAGTTGACTCACTTACAGGCTCAGTGGCATCAGACTTCAAACTCTCCAACACCTCTCGTTCCAGATTGGACACACCTGCCTGCAAATGTGACTGAGCATTGTCAGAGGCCTGTTGAATCTCTTGCTGGAGTTTTTGCAATTCGGCAAAGCGCGCCTCGCGGTTTACCTCTTCCTTGATTTGGGCCATGTAGCGCTGCATACGCCCTGTAAGAGCTCCCAAAGTACGTGCCACTTTGGGAAGCTTTTCCGGGCCAATCACGATCAATGCAACGATTGCAATCACGACCAGTTCAGAAAAGGCGATATCAAACATGCTGCTTTGACCAGACTAGCGATTCAAGCAAACCTTATTCAGCACTACTTTTCTTAACTGCAGATGTTTTAGGTTTAGTGGCCGTTTTTTTTGCAGCAGGCACTTTAGGCTTTGCCTCAGCTTTCGCCGCAGATGCCTTGGGAGCGGATACTTTCGTCGTCGCCGGCTTTTTAGTTGCCGCCTTTTTCTTTGGCACCGGCTTTTCTGCTACGACTTCGGCGGATTTCGCTTCAATCAGCTCTGCCGTAGCGCCAGCCACTTGCACGGCCGATACGGATGCGTCATCCTCCTTGCCTCTGCCCGCATTCATCGCATCTTTAAAATCTTTCACCGCCCCGCCAACGTCACCACCAAGGTTACGCAGTTTTTTAGTGCCAAACACCAGCACAACAATCAGCAAAACAACTAACCAATGCCACCAAGCCCCGATTCCCATTGCCAATCTCCTGTTAAATAATCAATTACGTTCTTGGCAGCGTCTGACCGCCACCAAATACGTGTACATGCATGTGAAACACTTCCTGCCCACCTTCACGCCCCGTGTTGATCATAGTGCGAAAACCGGCCAAGCCTTGCTCTTGAGCCAGTTTAGGTGCCAACAACATCATCTTGCCCAGCAAGGCCTGATGCACTACTTCACAAGCGGCTAAAGTTTCAATGTGTAGTTTGGGTACAATTAAAAAATGGATTTTGGTGATTGGATGAATGTCGTGAAAAGCAATGACATCGTCATCTTCATAAATTTTCTTGGCGGGAATATCGCCCTTCACTATCTTGCAAAAAATACAATCCATGCTCACTTTTTCTTCCTCGAAGCTAGTCAATTAAAGCTCAAGCTAAATTACCTTACATCGAATGGCTAATCACCCTTCGGTCGACTAGCTTTTTCTTCAATCCCGGAAAGACCTTCACGTCTTGCAAGTTCTGCAAGGATATCTTCTGGCTTCAAATCAGCCTTGGCTAACATAACCAAGGTATGAAACCACAAATCAGCAGTCTCATAGATAATTTCTTCTTTATTGCCGCCTTTGGCAGCAATCACCGTTTCAGTAGCCTCTTCACCAATTTTCTTAAGGATACTGTCCATGCCTTTGGCATAAAGTTTTGCCACATAAGAAGAAGCGGGATCAGCAGACTTACGCTGTTCCAGTAACTCGGACAATCGATTCAAAACATCATTCATGTTGATAAATTTCTTCGGGATTCTTGATTACTGGCTGATCGACCAGCCAATGTCCATTATCCAGTTTTTTAAAAAAGCAGCTATGTCGTCCAGTATGACATGCAATGCCGCCAACTTGCTCTACTTTTAATAAAATCACGTCTTCATCACAATCCAGACGGATTTCATGAATCTTCTGCACATGACCAGACTCCTCGCCTTTTCGCCACAGTTTATTGCGCGACCGAGACCAATAGACTGCCTGTCTGGTTTCACTACTTAACTGTAAAGCTTCACGATTCATCCAGGCAAACATCAAGACACGACCAGTATCATGCTCCTGAGCAATCACCGGCACCAGACCGTTGGTATCCCATGTTACTTCATCCAACCAGTTCATAGCCTGACCTCTATGCCATGCTGCGCCATATATTCTTTGGCTTGCCTGACGGTATATTCCCCATAGTGAAAAATACTGGCGGCAAGCACTGCGTCCGCGCCGCCTTCTTTTACGCCATCCACCAAATGTTGCAAGTTACCTACACCACCGGATGCAATGATAGGTACCTCTACTGCATCACTGATAGCTCTGTTCAACGGGTTGTTAAAACCAATCTTGGTGCCATCTCTATCCATACTGGTGACGAGCAACTCACCGGCACCTAAACTCACCATGTATTCTGCCCATTTTACGGCATCCAAGCCTGTGGCTTTACGCCCCCCGTGAGTAAACACTTCCCACTCAAAAGGCTGACCTTCCACTTTTTTCGCATCAATCGCCACAACGATACACTGCGAACCGAAACGGTCGGCCGCTGCTTTGACCATTTGAGGATTCAACACTGCCGTCGTATTAATACTCACCTTATCCGCGCCGGCATTCAATAATCGACGCACATCTTCCACCTCACGCACACCGCCGCCAACCGTCAATGGAATAAACACCTGACTGGCAACTTCCTCAATGATATGCAGAATCAGACCACGGTTATCAGAGCTTGCTGTAATGTCAAGAAATGTGAGTTCATCAGCACCCTGATCATCGTAGCGCTTGGCAATCTCCACCGGATCGCCCGCATCGCGCAACTCCAGAAAATTAACCCCTTTCACCACACGACCATCGGTTACATCCAGACATGGAATAATACGTTTTGCTAAACCCATTGATTGAACCTATGCACTTAACTCATCAGCAAGCTTTTGTGCTGCCGCGAAATCTAAAGTGCCTTCATAAATCGCACGGCCTGTAATCGTGCCGATGATGCCCTCGCTGGCAACTGCACAAAGCTTTCTGACATCGTCCAGATTGGTCACCCCGCCTGAAGCAATCACAGGAATCGTGAGCGCCTGTGCTAATGCAACAGTCGCTTCGATATTGACGCCTGTCAGCATGCCATCACGACCAATGTCCGTGTAAACGATAGAGTTAACGCCATAATCTTCGAATTTCTTTGCCAGATCGATCACATCGTGACCAGTCAGTTTCGACCAGCCATCGATGGCGACTTTGCCATCCTTTGCATCCAGACCCACCATAATCTGGCCCGGGAAGGCATAGCATGCCTCATGTAAAAAACCCGGTGTTTTAACAGCGGCAGTACCGATGATCACGTAATCGATCCCATTATCCAAATAACGTTCTATGGTATCCAAATCACGGATACCGCCCCCCAATTGAATTGGAACATCACCGCCCACTGCACTGACAATCGACTTGATCGCGCCTTCATTCACAGGTTTTCCTGCAAAGGCGCCGTTCAAATCAACCAGATGCAAACGCTTGCCGCCCAAATCCACCCAATGGCGAGCCATCGCACCCGGGTCTTCTGAGAATACGGTAGACTCCTCCATCAAGCCTTGCTTAAGCCTGACACAATGGCCGTCTTTGAGATCAATCGCTGGAATAATTAACATAGTGAAAATTAAGTGATATAGAAAAATTTAGAAAATATAATGAAAATTTGAAACGTTACCTATTCAGGTTGCCAGTTTACAAAATTCGCTAACAACTGCAAGCCCGCATGTGCGCTTTTTTCGGGGTGAAACTGTACGGCAAATAGATTATCTTTTGCAATCGCGCAAGTAAAGCGCTTGGGGTAATTGCTGTATCCGGCTACGACAGCCTCATCTGCAGGCTGCACATAATAGCTATGCACATAATAAAATCTGGCACCATCCTCAATGCCCTGCCACAAGATATGTGGTTGGGCCTTAGCATCGCGCGTCTGATAAACCTGATTCCATCCCATATGTGGCACTTTTAACTTCTGGCCCTGGCTATCTATCATGTCTGCCGGTGAGAACCGTTTTACATTACCTTTAAACATTCCAAGACCGGCTGAATCGCCTTCTTCTGAATGTTCAAACAACATTTGAAGACCAATGCAAATACCCAAAAATGGTTTATGTTTTGCCGCATCCAGCACAGCAGTACGTAACCCTCTCGCATCCATCTCCCGAATACAGTCAGGCATTGCGCCCTGCCCAGGAAATACTACGCGCTCAGCACCTGCCACTTCATCAGGATTGCTGGTCACGATGACGTTCTTGCCAGGAGCAACGTGCTCCAATGCTTTAGACACTGAGCGTAAATTGCCCATGCCATAATCCACTACCGCGATATCTATTTTACTCATACGATTATTAATGCTGCACACGGTCATATTCAGGCTGATATTGAGCCATCACACAACAGCGTTATAAACTACCTTTTGTTGATGGTGTAATACCAGCCATACGAGAATCCAGCTCAACGGCCATGCGCAGAGCACGACCAAAGGCCTTGAAAATTGTTTCGGCCTGATGATGTGAATTGTGACCTTTTAAATTATCTATATGTAAGGTGATATTCGCGTGATTCACGAATCCTTGAAAGAACTCGTGTACCAGGTCAACATCAAAATTTCCGATTGCTGCACGAGTAAACGAGCAGTCGAATTCCAGGCCAGGACGACCTGAAATATCCAGCACGACACGTGACAACGCCTCATCGAGCGGCACATAAGCATGCCCATAACGACGGATGCCTTTTTTATCACCCACGGCTTGGGCAAAAGCTTGCCCCAATGTGATACCGATATCTTCAACCGTATGGTGAGCATCAATGTGCAAATCACCTTTGGCATTGACCTCGATATCCATCATGCCATGACGTGCAATCTGATCCAGCATATGGTCGAGAAAGCCCAAGCCGGTATTAAATTGAGAAACTCCTGTACCATCCAGATTGATACTGACGGCAATCTGGGTCTCCAATGTATTCCTAGTAATTTTAGCGCTACGCATATGAATTGTATTTTATGTTATCAGCATGCATTTTAACCCATTAAAAGGGTGCAACACATAGTTGTATGATGAAATTGAAATCTAAAATAAAAAAACCCCAGTTTTAAGCTGGGGTTTTTTAGTTTAACTACTCAAAAATTAACTGAATAATTTTTTGACCCAACCGAATAAACCACCTGATGAACCGCCGTGAGCGATTGCAGTGATTTCAGCAGCAGCAGCAGCTGGGTCAGCAGCGCCGTAGATAGCAGCACCAGCAACGATGATTGTTGCGCCAGCGTCACGTACTTGTGCAGCAGTTGCAGCTTTAACACCGCCAGCTACTGAGATTTCAAGACCCAGGTTCAAACCTGCAACCAATGCCAAGTCAGCAAATGGTGTTTGGCCAGCAGCTTGTTGATCCAAACCAGTGTGAACACCAATAATGTGTGCACCCAATTTAGCAGCTTCTTGTGTACGTGCTTTTTTGTCAGCTACGTTGATTAAGTCGATTTGTGCTTTTTTGCCATATTTGTTTGCAGCATCAATCACACCTTTGATTGTACCGAGGTCTGAAGTACCCAATACTGTACAAATGTCAGCACCTGCTTTGTAGAATGGCTCAGCTTCGTAGAAACCAGCATCCATAGTTTTCAAGTCAACCAAGATTTTGTTGTTTGGGAATTTAGCACGTAATGTTTGCAGTAATTTGATACCGTTGTGCTTAATGCAAGGTGTACCAATTTCTAAAATATCAACGTGTGGAGCAACTTTAGTTGCCAAAGCAACAGTTGCGTCAAAATCTAGTGAATCTAATGCCATTTGGGTTTGTGCCACGATACATCCTCCAACTAATAATAAATCGAGTAAGATTTACTTAGGTTAAAAATACAAATTGAAAATAGTTATTATATTGTGCACAAAACGCACATTTCGCTATCATAACCGCACTTCGAGTGAAAATTCAAACATTTCATGCTTAATTTACGTGTTTTTATGCTTTTCAAATCAAAATTTGAACATCAAACACACCATGATCAAGCTGAGCACTAGAAAAGCCGCGACTTTCAGTTAACTCCGGGTATTTTCATAAAAAATCTGAAATTACTTCAAAATTTCGGTTAAAGCCTTCAATAAAACCTGCGATTGCGCATCTGTACCGATAGTGATGCGTAAATATTGAGAAATGCGGCCCGGAGTCTTAAAGTGACGCACAATGATACTGTGGTCACGCAATTTTGCAGTTAACTGGGCACCATCATAGGTCTTATGTTTGGCAAATATAAAGTTTGCGCCTGATGGCAGCACTTCAAAGCCTAACGCCGCCAAATCCTTGATCAAAGCGCTGCGTGTAGCAATTACCTGACTGCAGGTCTTTTCGAAGTAAGCCACATCCTGCATCGCAGCTATAGCGCCGGCAGATGCAAAACGATCGATCGGGTAAGAGTTGAAGCTATCCTTCACCCGAATCAACGCCTCTATCAAATCGGGCGAACCCATTGCGTAGCCTACACGCAATCCGGCCAGAGAACGCGCTTTAGATAATGTATGTGTCACCAGCAAGTTCGGATACCGATTCACTAATCCGACGGCTGATTCAGTACCAAAATCCACATAAGCCTCGTCTATCACCACGACCGATTCTGAATGTTTTTGCAGCAACAGCTCAATCTGGGCAAGTGGCAAAGGAATACCGGTCGGGGCATTTGGATTTGGGAAAATGATGCCGCCATTAGGTATTTCATAATCCGCAATATTGATGCTGAAATCATCTGCCAACGGGATTGTTTGAAATTGAATGCCGTATAAACCACAATACACCGGATAAAAACTATAGGTTATATCAGGAAACAATAAAGGTTTATCGTGCTTCAATAATGCCTGAAACACGTGCGCCAACACCTCATCTGAACCATTGCCGACAAAAACCTGATTAGGATTCAACCCGTAAGTCTGAGCGATAGCAGCTTTCAATGCATCGGAGTTTGGATCAGGATATAAGCGTAGCGTATCCGCCGCCTCCGCTTTCAACGCCTCGATTACTTTGGGGCTTGGGCCATAGGGGTTCTCATTGGTGTTTAATTTCACCAAGTTATTTAACTTAGGCTGCTCACCTGGTACATAAGGTGTCAGCTTATGTACGATATCACTCCAGAATTTACTCATTTTAAGAACCTACTACGCTCGCGACGGCTTCTCGTTTAATTGCCAACATCATTTAAGCCTAAATTCAGCACTTCTTGCATGCGCCTGTAAACCTTCGCCATAAGCCAAGGTTGCAGCCACCTTACCCAAGACTTGCGCACCTTCTGAAGACACCATGATCAAGCTGGAGCGTTTCTGAAAGTCATACACACCGAGCGGCGATGAGAACCGTGCCGTACGTGAAGTTGGCAACACGTGATTGGGGCCTGCACAGTAATCACCCAGCGCCTCACAAGTGTCACGCCCCATAAAAATGGCACCGGCATGCTTGATTTTCTTGCTGAACGCCAAAGGATCCTCAACAGATAACTCCAAGTGCTCAGGCGCAATGTAGTTGCTGATCTCCGCCGCCTCATCCAGATCACGCACATGAATCAGTGCGCCTCTATCCGTTAATGAAGTAGTGATAATGTCTTTACGTGGCATCTCTTCAACCAAATGCTGGACACTTGCACTGACTTTATCTAAAAACTCGGCATCCGGACTTAGCAAAATAGACTGCGCCAACTCATCATGCTCCGCTTGCGAAAACAAGTCCATCGCAATCCAGTCAGGATCGGTCTTGCCGTCACAGATCACCAGAATTTCTGATGGGCCCGCCACCATATCAATACCCACTACACCGAATACACGGCGCTTGGCAGCAGCCACGTAGGCATTACCCGGACCAACAATCTTATCTACCTGCGGCACAGTTTCAGTACCGTAAGCCAAAGCGCCCACTGCTTGAGCGCCCCCAATACAGAACACTCGATCGACACCACAAACCGCAGCAGCAGCTAATACCAACTGATTCTTCTCACCATTAGGCGTTGGCACCACCATGATCAGCTCCTGCACACCAGCTACTTTTGCAGGGATGGCGTTCATGAGCACCGAAGAAGGATAGGCAGCCTTGCCTCCAGGCACATACAAACCTACACGGTCGAGCGAAGTAACTTGCTGCCCCAGCAAGGTACCATCGGCCTCGGTATAACTCCATGAACTCATCAATTGTTTTTCATGGTAGCTACGCACACGATCTGCTGCAGTCTGTAATGCTGCACGCTGACCGGCAGGCAAGGCATTCAACGCTACATTCAGTTCATCTTTGCCTATTTCCAACTCGGTCAATGTGTTGGCACTGGTTTTATCAAATCGATTGGTATATTCCAGCACCGCTGCATCGCCACGTGCTTTCACGTCCTTGAGTATATTGGCAACCACAAGGTCGATACTGTCATCCTGCGCCGTTTCGAACGCCAGCAATTGTTTCAGATTAGCGTCAAAGTCACTCTCTAATGTAGAAAAACGTCTAATTTTCATACGATTGAACCTATTACCTTAAAATTATTCTTTACTTGCGATTGCAACTTTAAACGCATCCATAATGGGCTGCAATTTGGCACGATTGAGTTTAAGTGAAGCCTGGTTCACCACCAGTCTCGAGCTGATATCACCGACTTCTTCTACCGCTTTGAGATTATTGGCACGCAAAGTGCCGCCCGTACTGACCAAATCGACAATCACATCAGCCAAGCCAACCAATGGACCCAATTCCATCGAGCCGTAAAGCTTGATCAAATCTACGTGCATGCCTTTAGCTGCAAAATGCTCACGGGCGGTTTTCACATACTTGGTGACGACCTTCAAACGTGCGCCACTGCGGATTGATCCGAAATAATCAAAATCCTCGCGTACGGCCACCATCATCTTGCATTTAGCTATTTGCAGATCGATTGGCTGATACAAACCTTCACCGCCATGCTCATCCAGCACATCCTTGCCTGCAATCCCTAAATCAGCAGCGCCATATTGCACATAAGTCGGCACATCGGTAGCGCGAACGATAATGAGTCGTACATCTTCACGGTTGGTTCCAATGATCAGTTTACGTGATGCTTCCGGATCTTCTGCCGCATGAATGCCCGCTGCCGCCAGTAATGGTACAGTTTCTTCGAAAATACGGCCTTTTGATAATGCTATCGTAATCATTTTATTCGTCTGTTTTCTGTTTAAGCGATTCGCTTAACGTTTGCGCCCAGCGCATTCAACTTATCTTCCAGGTGTTCATAGCCACGGTCCAGGTGATAGATACGCTCAATCACTGTATCGCCACGCGCCACCAAGCCAGCCAGCACCAAACTGGCCGAAGCACGCAAGTCCGTTGCCATTACGGTTGCGCCATCCAGAAAGGGAACCCCTTTGACCAGTGCCGTGTTTCCATCAATACTGATATCCGCGCCCATACGCTGCATTTCCTGCACGTGCATGAAGCGGTTCTCAAAGATCGTTTCGGTCACTTTTGCTACACCTTCTGCAATCGTGTTAAGTGCCATGAACTGGGCTTGCATATCAGTTGGGAAAGCAGGATGAGGTGCCGTTCTGATATTGACAGCTTTTAATTTGCCATCACTTTTCACAGTAATCGTTTCGCCTTCTGCTGTGACGGTAGCACCCGCTTCACGGAGCTTTTCAATCACCGCATCCAGCAGGTCGGCACGCGCATTAAGCAACTTCACTTCACCCCCAGCCATTGCCGCAGCAACCATGTAGGTCCCCGCCTCAATACGGTCGCATACGACGTTATGTGTCGTACCACTCAGCTTGTCCACACCGACAATCGTAATGACATCAGTACCGGCACCGGTGATTTTCGCCCCCATTTTAATCAGCATCTCTGCCAAATCAACCACTTCAGGCTCTTTAGCTGCGTTTTCCAGCACTGTCGTACCTTCCGCTAATGCAGCAGCCATCATCAGATTTTCAGTACCGGTCACCGTGACCAGATCCATGTAATAACGCGTACCCTGCAAACGTCGATTAGGTAAGTGCAAGGTACTTGCCTGGATATAGCCATGCGTGATGTGTATCGCCGCCCCCATTGCCTGCAGACCCTTGATGTGCAGATCAACAGGACGAGAGCCAATTGCACACCCCCCAGGCAAAGACACACGTGCTGTACCAAAGCGCGCTAGCAGTGGCCCCAAGACCAATATAGAGGCGCGCATGGTTTTTACCATCTCATAAGTCGCCTCGAATGAAGCAACCTCGCTTGCATCCAAACTAACTTCGCTACCATTACGGGCAATCTTCACCCCCATGGTATCCAACAGTTTAATGGTCGTATCGATATCTTTTAACGCTGCAACGCCATTCAGGCGAAGTGGTGTTTCAGCCAGCAAGGATGCACAGAGAATCGGTAGTGCAGCATTCTTGGCACCAGAGATAGTGACTTCACCGTGGAGGCGATTACCGCCAGTAATGAGTAATTTATCCAATTATTTGGTCGCATTCAGAAGAGTTTGCAATTCACCGCTTTCATACATCGCACGCATGATATCCGAACCGCCAATGAACTCACCGTTAATATATAACTGCGGAATAGTCGGCCAGTTTGCATACACCTTGATGCCCTCACGAATATTTTGATCAGCCAGCACATCAATCGCGACATACTGTGCATTACATGCGCTCAGAATCTGCATTGCAAGGTTTGAAAAACCACATTGCGGAAACTTAGGCGTTCCCTTCATATAGAGCACAACCGGATTGGCTGTTACCTGGTTTTTAATGACTTCCTGTATATCCATTACTTTTTCCCACAACTTTTCTAGACTAAATTATTCAATCAAACTAAACATTAAGCTTGGCCCACGCATCCGGCGTTAATGTTTTCATGGACAGTGCATGTATCTCAGCGCGCATTCTGTCTCCCAGCGCCGTATACACAAGCTGATGCTGCTGCACCATCGATTTACCCACAAATGCAGGACTTACAACCAACGCCTCAAAGTGCGTACCGTCATCACCCAGCACTTTAATATAATCACACGCCAGATTCTGCGTGATATAGCTTTCCAGCTGCTGCGCACTCAACATTTGTGCATACCCTTAAAAATCTTTTTAAAGTTAAGATCTTAGTTTATAGCCGGATTTTAACATTTTTAAGCATCCCCATGCTAATGCCAATAAAAATGCACTGACCACAGCCAGACTGAACCAGGGTGAAATATCGCCCTTACCAAAGAAACCATATCTAAAACCATCAATCATGTAAAAGAATGGATTGAAATGCGACACCGTTTGCCAGAATGCTGGCAGCGAATGAATCGAATAAAACACACCTGACAGGAACGTCAGTGGCATAATGACGAAATTCTGGAACGCTGCCATCTGATCAAACTTATCCGCCCAGATGCCGGCAATGATGCCAAAAGTCCCCAACAAAGCACTGCCCAACAAAGCGAACGTGAGTATCCAGGCAAAGTGTGCGATAGGCAAATCCACAAACCAGATCGCGACCAGATATATCGCCAACCCTACCACGACCCCACGTATCATTGCAGCCGCCAATAACGCCAAAAAGAATTGCAGATGCGTAAGCGGAGTAAGCAGTATAAATACGATATTACCCATCACTTTTGATTGAATCAGACTGGATGAGCTATTGGCAAAGGCGTTCTGCAGCAATGACATCATAATCAGCCCCGGTATCAGAAAAGCCGTATAAGCAACATCGTCATAGACTTTAACGTGCCCTGCCAGCACATGAGAGAATATCAGCAGATACAGCAAAGCCGTCAGCACCGGTGAAGCAATGGTTTGGAATGCCACACGCCAAAAACGCAGCACCTCTTTCTTGAACAGAGTATATGTTCCGCGCCATTGAGCATCATATATACTCACTATGCTGCCTCCCTCTAGCCTTATCTACTGTAGAGCCAACCAAAGACAAGAATACATCCTCAAGTGCAGCTTCGTTAAGCTGGATATCCTCGACAGTCACATTAGCCAGACGCAACTCGCTTAATACAAACTCCATCTGACCAAGCTCAGCCAACGTCAGTGTATAAACATCCCCTTCTTTTGACTTAAGCATGGACTGCAACGAAGCTGGCAACGCTGCGTTAGCTAACCTTAACGTCATATTCTTGCCTGCGAACTGATTAAGCAGATTGGCTGTACTATCCAGCGCAACGATTTCACCTTGCTTCATCATGGCAACGCGTTTACATAGGGTTTCAGCTTCCTCCAGATAATGCGTCGTCAGGATAATAGTGTGGCCTTCGCGATTAAGTTTCTTGATAAACTCCCACAACATCTGCCGAAGCTCGACATCCACACCTGCCGTTGGCTCATCCAACACAATGACTGGCGGCTTATGTGCCAGCGCTTGGGCGATCAGTGCGCGGCGTTTCATGCCGCCGGAAAGCCTGCGCATATTCGTATGCGCCTTATCGGTTAGCCCCAGCCCTTCAAGTATCTCATCTACCCAGGCATCGTTCTCGCGACCACGCCCGAAATAACCTGCCTGAAAACGCAGCATCTCACGCACATTAAAGAACGGGTCAAATACCAGCTCCTGTGGTACCACACCCAACAACTGCCTCGCTTGCTGGTATTGCCGCTCTACATCAAATCCCATTACCGATGCATCACCATCCGTCGGTTTAATCAGACCCGCCAGAATATTGATCAATGTAGATTTACCTGCGCCATTCGGCCCAAGCAAACCAAAAAACTCACCTTGCTCAATAGTTAAATCAATCCCTTTCAATGCATGCAACACACCGAAACGCTTATGTATTCCATTGATTTTGATTGCAGATTGCTTCAAATTTAATTCTCAACAATATTTCACCATTTAGGCGAAACTTAAAATATAGATAAATTGTAATAAAGACCAAATGATTGATTAATGCCTGACGATACAAAAAATAAAGCTTTGCCTAATAGCAAAGCTTTAATGTGCATGTAATGAAATAAAATCCGCGACGCCGTAAAGCGCCGCCAGACTAATAAGACTTTCTGGCAGGTTTGTGAAACTGACCTGTTGACTGGATAGATTTGCACGCCGCTGCCATTCCATCACCAAACTTAGCGCAGCGGTATCAACACTAGTAACGCCAGCCATATCTACACACAAATTATCCGGCATATCCAAAGCGCTGCTCTCGCTCAGGACGGCATTGGCATTATCCATTAGAATATCGCCAGAAACGTGCCATTTTCCGTCTTGTAATGTAACGCTGGTCATACCCCTGCCGCTTTATTTTTATCAGCAAGCTTTTTGTTCAAGCTATCTATGCCGTTTTGGCGGATTTCATTACTGAACTGACTGCGATAATTTGTTACCAGGCTTACCTGCTCAATCACGATATCGTAGACTTTCCAGCCATTCTCAACTTTAACCAGGCTGTAATCCACCGTAATCGGCTGACCACCCGGTTGCAAGATTTGTGTTTTTACGCTTACGTTTTTTGCACCCGGTTCAGCACGCAATGGTTTGTACTCAATCACCTGATCCTTATACTTACCCAGTGCTGTAGCATAGGTACGCAACAAGAGACTACGGAACTCTTTCTGAAATGCAGCCTGCTGTTCAGGCGTGGCAGATTTCCAGTTCTTACCCAGCACCATGCGGCACACACGGTCAAAATCAAAGTTCGGCATGATTTTTTCTTCTGCCAAAGCAAAAATCTTTTGCTGATTACCTGCTTGAATTTCCTTGTCATTTTTAACAACAGCAAGCACGTCATCTGCCGTCTGCTTCACCAGTTCGTCAGCACCAATATCAGCATTTGCCGAAGCAACGCCAACATACAAGCCTGTAAACAAAATAACTTGTGCTAAATATCTTAAAAATGTCTTCATTGAAATCCTCTAAATTACCTGATTGCGGCTATATCAAAAGAATAGCGCTTTCATTAAAACGGCGCATCACCCAATTCAGTTGACTTGCCACCTGTAGACTTGGCATCTGTCGCAGGTGCATCTGCTTTAGTATCAGACGCTTTGTTATCTGTATTAGTTTCCGAAGCTTTATTGTACAAAAACTGGCTAATCATTTTTTCCAGAACAACGGCATCTTGCGTTTGCGTGATTTTATCACCATTCTTCAATGTATCATCTTCACCGCCAGCCTCAAGACCAATGTACTGCTCCCCCAGCAAGCCAGCCGTGTAGATATTGGCGAATGTATCTGTCGGGAAAGCATAGCGCTCATCAATCTTGATTTTTACAATAGCTTCGTATTTTTTCGTATCAAAGCTGATATCAGCAACACGCCCAACAACCACGCCAGCACTTTTTACTGGTGCATTGGGCTTCAATCCGCCAATATTCTCAAAAGCAGCACTCACGGTATAAGTGTCACCAATCTTGCTCGAAGTCAAATTGCCAACTTTCATGGCAAGACCCAGCAAGGCCGCCGCACCAAGCGCGACAAATATCCCGACCCACAAATCCATTGTTGTTCTATCCACTTAACACCCTCTCACTTTCACTCTTGCTTTCATACTTTGCTTAGCCAAAACCTAAACATCAAGCATGAAAGACGTCAATACAAAGTCTAACGCCAATACCGTTAACGAAGAAATAACCACCGTGCGCGTTGTCGCGTGGCTAACCCCTTCTGCCGTTGGTGGCGCATCGAACCCTTCAAACAAGGCAATCATAGTGCAGGCCACGCCAAACACCAGGCTCTTGATTACACCATTCACAATATCTTCCCTGAAATCTACATTGGCCTGCATCTGCGACCAGAATGCTCCATCATCCACACCGATCAATGGCACCGCCACAAGATAACCGCCCAACACACCCACCATCGAGAACAGTGCCGCCAATATTGGCATGGCAATCACACCTGCCCAGAAACGGGGTGCCACTACACGTGCAATCGGGTTAACTGCCATCATTTCCATTGCAGATAACTGCTCGGTAGTTTTCATTAAACCTATTTCAGCCGTAATTGCAGTGCCGGCGCGGCCAGCAAATAATAGCGCGGTAACCACAGGACCCAGTTCACGCACCAATGAAAGCGCGACCAGCACACCAATCGCTTCAGAAGAGCCATACTTTTGCAAAGTGTTATAGCCTTGCAGAGCCAGCACCATCCCTACAAAAAAAGCCGATACCACGATAATCAGTAACGACATCACACCAGTGAAATACACTTCGCGCAAGGTAAGATGGAACCTCCGGAAGCTCTCGCCCGAATAGATAATGGTCAGAAAAAACAATCGCGCACCCGCGCCCAAACGCCAGATACGTCCAATCATGCGATGACCGATACCGCTGAACAGTTGTGCAATACTGGTGAGTAAGTTGGATTTGATCATTACGTTTCTGGTTGCCTTACTATTTATATTTATAACTGCGGATTAAGCAATTCGGATTGATAATTCGAGGCCGGATAATGAAATGGCACAGGACCATCTTTCTCACCATGCACGAACTGATGTACAAACGGCAGGGTAGATTGCATCAAATCATGTGGCGTACCTTCAGCGGCCACTTCACCATTTGCCACAAAATACACATAATCAGCAATCAGGAAGGTTTCTTTCACGTCATGAGACACGATGATGGAAGTCGCGCCCAACGCATCATTAAGGCTGCGAATCAAATCACAAATCACACCCATCGAAATCGGGTCCAGCCCTGCAAATGGCTCATCATACATGATGATATCCGGATCGAGCGCAACCGCGCGAGCCAAGGCCACACGCCTTGCCATGCCGCCTGAAAGCTCTGTTGGCATCAATTGATTCGCACCGCGCAGACCAACCGCATTCAGTTTCATCAATACCAAATCCCGTATCATCGACTCGGGCAAATCTGTCAGTTCACGCATCGGGAAAGCGACATTGTCATACACGCTTAAATCTGTGAACAGCGCGCCATGCTGAAACAGCATGCCCATTTTACGGCGGAGCCTGTAGATGCCTTCACGGTCCTGCTCATGCACCACACTGCCATCCACACGCACCTCACCCTTGCTAGGCTTGATCTGACCTCCGATCAAACGCAGCAAAGTCGTTTTACCACTACCGCTACCGCCCATAATGGCCACAACCTTGCCGCGAGGGAAAGCCATGTTAATGCCTTTATGCAGCAATCTACCCTTGTAACCAAAGGAAAGATTATCTATTTCTACGATGTTGGATGTCATGAGTTAGGCAAATTTTTATTACTTTTATAGATTGGCTATTCTAAAACAATTTAGGTTCTAAGCAAGCTTTTAATGGTCTTGCAATAATATTATGAGCAGCAATAAAAATAAAAAAGCCCACCGGAGTGAGCTTTTAAGAACTTACATTTAAAGTCTAGAAAGCCAAGCAAACATTATAAGGCGCAGAATCTTCATCACCCGTAATTGCAGCTGTGGCAGCCCACGCAGCTGCTCCTGTCTTATACACCCGAACACTACCAAGCGCGGTATCGCCATCGTCCAAAGCTGTGTCAATCTGCTTAGCAAACGATCCACGAATTTGTGAAGAACAGACAACAAATGACCCCCTCAGGCCACCAATCACATTTGCATTAAAGTCAGCCACACCCTGAACACCTGTAACACCGCCTTCAGCATTCTTTGGCATGTAATCATTACCATTAGCACAATTAATATCCCCAGCTGCAGTTTTTCCGGCCGCAAGATCAGCCAACCTAACATGCTGCCAAAACACACAAGCTTCAGCATTATTTGCCGGGGCCAACCAGTTACCCTCAATTACACCATTCTGTGTACCTACAGCTGCATTTTGACCA
>Ga0172373_10003007_pt1 | contig 25146 bp, 19 predicted proteins | sample Lak10m_2_FD_114546 | JGI IMG/M metagenome (GOLD analysis project Ga0172373, IMG submission 114546) | Freshwater microbial communities from Kabuno Bay, South-Kivu, Congo - kab_092012_10m | ecosystem: Environmental > Aquatic > Freshwater > Lake | place: Democratic Republic of the Congo...
CTGCGCGACCGCGTGCTCATCTTCGAGGACAAGGACGGTGACGGGCGCTTCGACTCGCGCAAGGTCTTCACCGACGACGTGCAGATGCTCACGAGCGTCGAGGTCGGGCGCGGCGGCGTGTGGTTGATGTGCCCGCCGCAACTGCTCTTCATCCCGACTGCGAACGGAGGCGATGCGCCGAGCGGCCCCGCCGAGGTCGTGCTCGATGGCTTCACGCCGCCCGCCGAGAACTACCACAACTACGCCAACGGCCTGCGCTTCGGCCCGGACGGCTGGCTTTATGGGCGCTGCGGCGCGTCGGCTCCCGGTGAGATTGGCGCGCCTGGCACGGCGAAGGACGCGCGCATTCCGTTGCGCGGCACGATGTGGCGCTATCACCCGACACGGAAAGTCTTCGAGGCGCTGAGTTCCGGCTGCACGAACCCGTGGGGCCACGACTGGGACGCGCACGGCGAACTGTTTTTCATCAACACCGTCAACGGCCACCTCTGGCATCACATCACCGGCGCGCACTACGTCCGCCCGCACACGATTGACCCGAACCCGCGCACCTACGCGCTGATTGACCAGCATGCGGACCACTGGCACTTCGACACCGCGAGCGACTGGACCAAGTCCCGCGACGGCGCGGCGGACGCGCTCGGCGGCGGCCACGCGCACATCGGCATGATGATTTACCAGGGCGACAACTGGCCCGCCGAGTATCGCGGCCGGCTCTTCACGCTCAACATGCACGGCCGCCGCGTGAACCAGGAAATCCTCGAACGCAAGGGTTCCGGCTACGTCGGCAAGCACGGGCCGGATTTCCTCATCGCCACGGACAAGTGGTTTCGCGGCATGGAACTCACCTACGGTCCCGACGGCGGCGTGTATGTGGCCGACTGGAGCGACACCGGCGAATGCCACGACAGCACCGGCGTCCACCGCACGAGCGGGCGCATCTACAAGATCACTTACGGCGAGCCGAAACGCCCCGCCATCACCGACCTCACGAAACTCTCCGTCCCCGAACTCGTCCGCCTGCACACGCACCCGAACGAGTGGTTCGCCCGCCAAGCACGGCTGCAACTGCTCGACCGCGCGGCGAAGCCGGCTGACTTGGCCGCTGCCACGAAAGAGCTGCGGGCGCTCTTCGCCGCCGAGAAGAACGTGGTTCATCAACTCCGCGCGCTGTGGTCGCTCTACGTGCTGGGTGCGACGGATGAAGCCTTCCTCCTCGCCCAAACCCGCAACGCGAACGAGCACGTCCGAACGTGGGCGGTGCGCCTGCTGACCGACGCCTGGCCGCTCGACACCGTGATGAGCCAGCGCCCGCCGTCGCCCGTAGGTGCCGACGTGAGGAGGCTCACTTCAAACTCGGATGCCAATGCACGGAAAAGTCAGAGCCTCCTCACGTCGGCTCCTACTGTGCAGGGGTTGAGCCGTCTCGCACGCGAGGATGATTCCGGATTGGTGCGCCTCGCGCGCGCCACCGCACTGAAGCGCCTTCCCGTCAGCCAACGGACAGACCTCGCCATCTCCCTCGTGAGGCACAAAGAAGACGCCAATGACCACAACCTGCCCGCGCTGATTTGGTATGGCCTCATTCCTGTCGCGGACTCGATGCCGGGTGAACTGCCGAAGCTCGCCAACGTCTGTGAACTCCCGCTCACGCGCCGGCTCATCGCCCGCCGGCTCGCCGAGGACATCGAGAAGCAGCCCGCTCATGTGAACAACCTGCTCCTCCTCGCCGCCGCGAAGGGCGAGGCGTTTCAGGGCGACATTCTCGCCGGCCTTGCTGACGGACTCGCCGGCTGGCGCAAGGCCACCAAGCCAAGTGCGTGGGATGCCTTCGCGAAGTTCATCGAGAAGTCCACCAACACCGCCCTCCGCGACCGCGTGCGGGACTTGAGCGTCGTCTTCGGCGATGGCCGCGCGCTGGACGAGGTCAAGCGCGTCGCGCTCGCCAAGGACGGCGACATGAACGCCCGCAAGGCCGCGCTGCAAACGCTCATCGAGAGCCGCCCGCCGGACCTGCGCGCCGTGTGCGAGCAGTTGCTCGGCGTGCGTTTCCTCAACGCGGTGGCCGTGCGCGGCCTCGCGCAGTTCGACGACCCGGCCATCGGTGAGAAGCTCGCCAAGAGCTACCGCAGCTTTCACCCCAGCGAGCGTCCCGCCGTAATGGACACGCTCGTTTCCCGCCCGACGTTCGCGAAGGCCCTGCTTGTCGAGATGGCCGCAGGCAGACTTCCTCGTGCCGATGTGTCGGCCTTCCACGCCCGGCAAATTCGCAGCTTCAACGACGCGGCACTGAACGAACAGTTGGCCAAAGCCTGGGGCGAGTTGCGCGAGGCGGCGGCGGACAAGCAGGCGCTTATCGCCAAGTTGAAAACGCAGTTCACCCCGGAAGTTTTCGCGAAGGCCGACAAGAGCGCAGGCCGCGCACTTTACAACCTGGCCTGCGCGAGCTGCCACCGGCTTTACGGCCAGGGCGGCGAGGTCGGCCCGGACCTGACTGGTTCAGGCCGCGACAATTTGGACTACCTGCTGGATAACATCGCCGACCCGAGCGCAGTGGTGAGCGCGGACTTCCGCATGACCGTGGCGAACCTCAAGGACGGGCGCACGCTGAACGCTCTCGTCACCGCCCGCACCGAGCGCACGCTCACGCTCAAGACGATGACCGAGACCGTCACCGTTCAGCGCAGCGACGTGACGAGCCTGCAGGAATCGGCGCTCTCGCTCATGCCCGAGGGACTCCTCGAAGCCATGACGCGCGAGCAACAACGCGACCTTCTCGCCTACCTGATGCACAAGTCGCAAGTGCCGCTGCCGAGGTGACCGGTAGCTCGACATTCCGATGTCGAGTTCCCCCGGCCCGCCCAAGCCGCCAAACTCGACATTGGAATGTCGAGCTACGGCGGGTGGCGATTCGGAATGGAGCCTCCTCACGCCGGCTGCTACGCTGCGCGGGTGAACGGTTTGCTCCCCATCCTGCTCCCGCTGGTCGCCGCGCTGGTTTACGTCGCCGGCGCGCTGCTGGCGAAGCGCGCTTCCGAGTTCGGCGTGGGCATCTGGCGCACGGCGTTCATCGCGAACCTCATCGCGGCGGCGCTCTTCTCGCTGTTGCTGCCCTTTGGCGGCACGTTTCACCCGAACCTGCTCTGGCAGCCCGCGCTCGTCGCGGTGTTTTACCTGCTTGGCCAGTTCCTGAACTTTCTCGCGCTCCAGCACGGCGATGTCTCGGTGGCCACGCCGGTGATGGGCCTGAAAATCATCCTCGTGGCCGTCTTCACGACGCTGCTGCTCACGTCGGGCGTGTCGCTGAAGCTGTGGATTGCGGCGGGCTTGAGTTCGGCGGCCATCGCGCTGCTCAACCGCAACGACGGCACGCCGCACCATCACGTCGGGCGGACAATTCTCTACGCGGGCAGCTCGGCCACGATGTTCGCGATCTTCGACGTGCTGGTCCAAAAGTGGTCGCCGGCGTGGGGGCTGGGGCGGTTCCTGCCGGTGATGCTGGGGTTCACGGCGCTGTTCAGCTTTGTGTTCGTGCCGTTCTTCCATGCGCCGCTGCGCGCCATCCCGCGCCCGGCGTGGCCGTGGCTGCTGGGCGGCTGCGCGGGCATCGGGCTGCAATCGGTCATCTTCGTCAGCGCCATCGCCCAGTTCGGCGGCGCGACGACGGCGAATGTCATCTACAGCTCGCGCGGCCTGTGGAGCGTGGTGGCGGTGTGGGCCATCGGCCACTGGTTTGCCAACCGCGAGCAGCACCTCGGCGCGGGCGTGCTGCGCTGGCGGCTGGCCGGCGCAGTGCTGATGATGGCGGCGATTGCGCTGGTGCTGGCGTAGCCCGCACTTTGCGCTTCATCGCCCGCCGCTTTCGCCGCACACTCCATGCCTCATGTTGCTGCTTGAGAAATTCACCATCGGGGTCGGCGACCGCTTCGCCCACCAGGCCAAGGCCCAGCTTCGCGCCTTCCAGCTCGCCGCCGCGCAGGGCGTTGCCGCCGTGCCCGTCTGGAACAAGTCCAACCGCGAGCACACCTTCATCGGCTCGCACCCGCAGAGCGTGTTCGATGCCGCGCAGGCCGCCGTCAAGGAGCTGGGCTGGACCGGCGGCTGGCATGTGGACGCCGACCACATCCGCATGGAGACCGTGGACAAGTTCCTTCCGTGCTCGGACTTCTTCACCATTGATGTCGCCGACAGCATCGGCAAGCCGCCCGAGGAGCGCTACGTCGAGCGGTTCCTGGCCAAGCACCCGGAACTCGTCGGCACCGTGACCATCGCGGGGATCGCCGAGCCGTTTCAGACGGACGCAGCCGGCGTCGCCGCCATCGCACGGAAATACCTCAGCGCCACTTGGGAGGCAGGACAGATTTTCAACCACATCAAGCGCGCGAAGGGTGCAAAGCAATTCATCGCCGAAGTCTCCATGGACGAGACTGACGCGCCGCAGACGCCGCCGGAGCTGCTCATCATCCTCGTGCTGCTCTCCGACGCCGGGGTTTATGCGCAGACCATCGCGCCGAAGTTCACCGGACGTTTCAACAAGGGCGTGGACTACGTCGGCGACCTCGCGCAGTTCGAGCGCGAGTTCAACGACGACCTCGCCGTCATCGCGCACGCCGTGAAACACTATGGTCTGCCCGCGAACCTGAAACTCAGCGTCCACAGCGGCAGCGACAAGTTCAGCCTCTACCCCATCATCCGCCGCGCGCTCCAGCGCACGGGCGCGGGCGTCCACCTCAAGACCGCCGGCACGACCTGGCTGGAGGAAGTCATCGGCTTCTCCGAGGCGGGCGGCGAGGGCCTCGCGCTGGCGAAGGAGATTTACGCCTACGCCCTCGCGCATGTGGACGAGCTGTGCGCTCCCTACGCCAGCGTCATTGACATTGACCGCGCCAAGCTCCCGGGCGCCGACGTGGTGAACACCTGGACCGGCCCGCAGCTCGCCAGCGCCATCCGGCACATCCCCGGCCACCCCGGCTTCAACGCCAACATCCGCCAGCTCCTGCACGTCCCCTTCAAGCTCGCCGCCAAGGCGGGCACGCGTTACACGGACCTGCTCAAGGCCAACGAAGCCATCGTGGCGAAGAACGTGACGGAGAATCTTTACGACCGGCACCTGAAGCCGTTGTTCGTCGGCTAGTGCCAACCTCGGAAGCCCATGAAATCCGCCATCACCATCTCCTTGGTTCCCGAAGCGCGCGGCGGGCCGTTTGTGTATTGGGACGACTTGGCCGCCGGGTTCGCCGCTGCCGCGCGGCATGGATTCGATGCGGTTGAGGTTTTCCCGCCAGCGGCCAATGCGGTGTCCATCGGGCAGGCGCGCGACTTGATGACCCAACATTCGCTCAAGGTCGCCGCCGTGGGCACGGGCGCGGGCTGGGTGAAGCACAAGCTCCGCCTCACCGACCCCGACCCCGCCGTGCGCGCGAAGGCGCGCGAGTTCATCTACGGCATCATCAACCTCGCCGGCTATCTTGGCGCGCCCGCCATCATTGGCTCCATGCAGGGCCGCTGGGAAGGCGCGGTTCCGCGCGAACTGGCGCTGGACTGGCTGGCCGAGGAACTGAAGGCGTTGAGCGAGCGCGCCGCCGCGCATCAGCAGGTGCTGCTCTACGAGCCGTTGAACCGCTACGAGACGAACCTCTTCAACCGCAATGCCGACGCGGTTGATTTCGTCACGCAGCACGGCTTGAAGAACGTGCGGCTGCTCTGCGACCTCTACCACATGAACATCGAGGAGCAGAACCTCGCCGAGTCGCTGCGGCGGACGGGCTCGCTGGTGGGCCACGTCCACTTCGCGGATTCAAACCGCCGCGCCATCGGCCTCGGCCACACGGACCTCGCGCCCATCGCCGCCGTGCTGCGGGACATCGGCTACGCGGGCTACTTGTCAGCGGAGATTCTGCCGTTGCCGGACACAGAAACGGCGGCGGCGCAAACTATGGTAAGCTTCCGCAAGCTGACCGCTGACCGCTGATAGCTATACGCTGCTCCCCCATGCTCAAGACCCAACTCCTCCACCCCGACATCCTCCGGGTTTGCGCGCAGGCAGGCCATCACGCGAAGATTCTCATCGCGGACGGCAATTACCCTGCCTCGACGAAGAAGGGCCCGAACGCCGAGCTGGTCTGCCTGAACCTCGCGCCCGGCTGCGTGACCGTGGCGCAGGTGCTGCGCGCCGTGTTGAGTGCGGTGCCGGTGGACTTCGTGAACACGATGGGCATCCCGGCGGACGACGCCTACGCGAAGTTCGGCGAGCCGCCCGCGTGGGCTGAGTTCCGCGCCATCGCGAAGGAGGCGGGCGTGACGGCGGCCATCGAGCCGATCTCAAAGTGGGACTTCTACCAGCACGTCGAGTCACCCGACCATGTGCTGACCGTCCAGACCGGCGACCAGGCACTGTGGGCGAACGTGCTGCTCACGCTGGGCTGCCGGACGAATTGAGGGCAACCGATGAAATCCCGCCCCAAGATCGGCACCACCGGTGAGCTGAAGTTCACCGTCGGTCAGGAGCACGTCATTGACTTCGCCACCGGCGGGATGCCGGCGGTGTTGAGCACGCCGCGCTTGGTGGCGCTCATCGAGCGAACGGCGCGCGAGTCGCTCTATCCCTTTCTCAATGAGAATGAGCGCACGGTCGGCGCGGAGATCGAGATCCGCCATCTCGCGCCCACGCCGGCGGGCCAGCCCGTGACCATCACGACGCGCGTCATCGGCACCGAGGCGCGCTCGGTGGACTTCCAGTTCGAGGTGCGCGACGCGCACGAGGTCATCGCGCGCGGCCTGCACAAGCGCGCCGTCATCACCGTCGAGGGTTTCGCGAAGCGCGTGGCGCGCAAGTCCGTCTGAACCACAAGCCCATATGGACCGCCGCCAATTCCTCCGCCAGGGCGTCCGCGCCGGAGCCGTTTTGGCCGCTGGCGCATCGCAGTCGGTGGCCCAGGTCGCTCCCAGCGGCGAGCGTCCGCCGCGCGCGGAGGGCGTCACCGTCATCAACCCGCGCAGCCGCGTGCCGGTCAGCTTCATCATTGATGACTCGACGTGCCTGGTGAACCTGAACCGTTTCGCGATGCCGCAGTTTGACGCGGCGCATCTCGGCGCGAACAGGGTTTACCACCGCAACTGGCGCGAATGGCCGGTCGAGATTCCCGACCGCTTCGTGCGCAAGTTCGTCGAGTTCTGCGACGGGCAGGGTGTGAAGGGCAAATACAGCGTCGTGCCTTACCCCGCCTGCATTGGCCGGCTCGACCGCGGCCTGCCCGGCTGGACCAGGGGCGAGGTGGAGGACAGCATCAAGTTCGTGCGCGAGTCCATGCTGCGGAACTGGGACATTCACCCCGAGATGGTCACGCACACGCGGGTGATTGACCTGAAGACCGGCCATCCGTATCCCGACCTCACGCCGAAATTCATGGAGAACTGGGAATGGACCACGGGCAAGAGCGCGGACGAAATCGCCGCGTATATGGCCTACGCGCTGAACATCCTGAAGAACGTCGGCCTGCCATGCGACGGCATCACCACGCCCGGCGGGTTCGGCAAGAAGGCCCGGGCGCAGATGACGGTGGCCACCTTCCAAGCGGTGCGGGATGTGTTCAGCGCGGAGATCCCGCACTACTTCACCGACCTTTTTTCCGAGGGCGATCGGAGTGTCTCCCCCGTTGTCCAGAACGCCTCCGGCCTCGACGGCCCCGACCCGCGTTGCGTGGTGTATGTGCCCGGCTGCACGGGCGACTGGACGGCCGGCTGGGATTGCACAAACCCCGGCGGCGCGGACAAGTTCATCACCGCCGATGGCAGGAGCGGACGCATGGTGGAGGTCATCACGCGCGGCGAGCCGGCGCTCTTCTTCGGCCACTGGACGGGCATCTACTTCAACGGCTACGAGGTGGGCTTCAAGATTTTCCAGGACGTGGTGAAGCGCCTGCACGCGCGGTTCGACAACCTGCACTGGATGAAGATGAGCGAGGTGGCGCGCTACTGGGCGGCAAAGGAACTGACGCGCATCGAACGCGCCGGCAACACGGTGAAGCTCCGCGCGCCGTATGCCTGCCCGGACTTCACGCTGCGCATCGCGGCCCGCCCGCAAAAGCCGCCGGTGCTCCGTGCCGGTGCGGATGCCAAGCCGCTCGCCGAAGTCCCCGCTCCGCTGAAACTCACCCCCGGCACCTGGTGCCGCGATGGTGACGCCACGCTCGTGTGCTTCGCGCTGTCGAAGGGAGCTTCTCAACTGGAACTCGCCTGAACGCACCGGCTCCTCTGAACACTGATTACTAATCACTAATCACTGTCCCATGATCACCCGCCCCCTCGGCCAGACCGGCCTCCACCTCCCCATCCTCAGCTTCGGCGCGTCGTCACTCGGCGCGGAGTTCCGCAGCGTGAAGCTCGACGAGGCGCTCGCCAGCGTCCGCGTCGCTCTCGACTGCGGCCTCAACTTCATTGACACCTCGCCCTTCTACGGACGCGGCATGAGCGAGGTGCTGCTGGGCATCGCGCTCAAGGGCGTGCCGCGCGACAGCTACACGCTCTGCACCAAGCTCGGCCGCTACGACCTCGCGCACTTTGACTTCTCGGCGAAGCGCGTGGCGGAGAGCGTGGATGTGAGCCTGCACCGCCTCGGCACCGACCACCTCGACATCATCCTCTGCCACGACATCGAGTTCGTGCCGATGCAGCAGATCGTGGACGGAACCCTCCCCGCGCTGCGGAAGATTCAGCAGTCGGGCAAGGTGCGATTCATCGGCTTCAGCGGCTACCCGATGAAGATTTTCAAGTTCATCTGTGATCAGGCCGCCGTGGACTGCGTGCTCTCCTACAACCAATACACGCTCCAGAACACGCGCTTCGCCGACGAGGCCGTGCCGTATCTCAAGGCCAAGGGCGTGGGCGTGATGAATGCCGGCCCCTTCAGCGCGCGCCTCCTCACCAACTCGCCGTTGCCCGCGTGGCTCAAGGAACCCGAGTCCGTGAAAGCCGCCGCCCGCGCCGCCGCCGCGCATTGCGCGAGCAAGGGCGTGGACATCGCCAAGCTCGCGCTCCAGTTCAGCCTCGCGAACCCCGACATCACCACGACCGTCAGCGGCAGCGCGAACCCGGACAACATCCGCAACTGGGCCAAGTGGGGCGCCGAACCGCTTGACCCTGAGTTGTTGCGGGACGTGCAGGCGATCTTCGCGCCTGTGAAGAACCTCGGGCACAAGGAAGGGTTGGCGGAGAACAACTGATTTGAAGTCTGCCCGCAGCATGAACATCGCCGACATCATCACCACATGCGCCAAGGATACCGGCCTGCCTTTTCTGGTCATCGGGGGTGTCGCGGTGATTGCCCATGGATATCCTCGCGACACGGCGGACTTGGACTACTTGGTTCGCCGATCTGATCGGGAGGCTTGGACTAGGGCACTTTCCGCTCATGGCTACGACGCCAAGCACGAGCACGAAAACTTCGTCCAATTTGTTTCGCGGCAGGGCTGGATTGACTTGGACCTGATGTTGGTGAACGAACGGACGTTCGATGCGATGTTTGCCGCCTCGGAACTCAAGAATGTCGGTCCGGCATCCGCCCGGTTCCCCTCTCTGGAGCATCTCGTCGCGTTGAAGCTGCATGTGGTCAAGCAAGACCTTAAGCACCGGACGCTTGGCGACCTCGACGACATCATCAACCTGGTGCTGGCGAACCGGGTCAATCTCAAGGAAGAAAAATGGCGGCAGTTGTTCGTCAAGTATGGCACGCTGGAAGTGTATGAAAAACTTGTCCACGCCACTTCCCCCTGAACCCGCCCTGGTGTTGCGGGAGGGAGTGGGCGGCGTTCCTGATTTGGATTTGCCCGACGCTCCCGACTTCATTTCGCAGCGGACGCCGATGACCTTGGAACAAGCACTCCCGCTCTTGGAGGAACGCCGCCGGTGGTTTCCACCGCCACCAGCCGCTGTGGCCTTGCGTCGTCAACGCCGGGTCACGGCTGAGTTCATTTTGTGAATCCGTTGGCAAAGCCTCCGATCCAAGACGGTGCATCGTAGAAATATCCATGCGCTCTCACCCGCTCGCCTCGCTCCTCCTGCCGCTGCTCGCCGCCGCAGTGTTCGCGCAAGAGCCGCCCAAGCTCGCCATGCCCGTGGCCAAGCGCGACGCCGCCGGCACGGTCACGCTCACTTGCACCACGTCCAACGCGGTCATCCGCTACAGCATTGACGGCTCCGATCCCGGTCCGAAGGGCGGGCCTTACCTCGCGTCCATCGTCCTTCCGGCGGGCGGCACCGTGAAGGCGCGGGCCTACTCCGAGGACCGCAAAGTGAAGAGCGAACTCGTCGAGGCGAAGTTCGATGCCGTGGCTGGCGTGAAGCCGCTTGCCTCCACCCTCGTGCCCTGCACGCAGGACCGCGACTGGCCCATCTACGACTGGGCCAAGCGCCACGCGGCGGTGACGAAGATTGCCGCCGACCGCAAGGCCTCGCTCGTCTTCATCGGCGATTCCATCACGCAGATGTTCGGCGGCGAGCCGCACGACCGCAGCCAGCCCGGCAAGGACGTGTGGGAAAAGCATTACGCCAAGCGCAACGCGGCGAACCTCGGTTTCGGCTACGACTACTTGGAGAACACCCTCTGGCGGCTGCGCCACGGTGAACTCGACGGCGCGAAGGCCAAGGCCATCGTCATGCACATCGGCACGAACAACGCCGGGAAGAACACGCCCGAGGAAATCGCCGCCGGCGTGCGCGCGCTGCTCGACGAGATTCACCAGCGCCAGCCGCAGGCGCATGTCGTCCTCATGGCCATCTTCCCACGCGGCCCGAAACCCGACGCCATGCGCACCAAGCTCGACACGACGAACAAGCTGCTCGCCCAGTTCGCCGCGCCGGGCCGCGTCACCTTCCTCGACATCGGCGCGAAGTTCCTCCAGCCCGACGGCACGATTGCGCGCGAGGTGATGGGCGACTTCCTGCACCCCACCGCCAAGGGCTACGAAATCTGGGCCGAGGCGCTGGAGCCGGTGCTGGTCAAGCTGTTGGGTGAAGGCAAGTGAGGCGTGATGAAAGAGCTGGCCTGCGAGTTCAGCAAACGTTCGGAAAAGCGGCGGTGAACGCGCCGCAGTCCAGACGCTTCGCGACTCCTCCGCCGTCATTGGCCTCGCGAAGCGTCTGGACTGCGGTGGCTTCAGCACCGCTTTTCGAGGCGTGAGAGCACGCGACGGCCGGTTTCGCCTTTCCGCGCAAAAGCACCTGCGGCACTTTCAAACCGTGACCCCGGATTCCGACCAGCCACCCAGAGCCGAGCCGTCAGCTCCAGCCACCTTCACACTCCCATCGGTGATCTTGGCGGACTTGAAATCCCAGTTGCCGCCCAAGGATTGGCCGCACGCACCTGTGCATCGCCTTGCCGACAACGCTGTCTATTTGGTCACCGCCAGCACTTTGAACAAGCGCCACTTGTTCGACACGCCAGTGAAACGTGATTTCCTCGAACGCCTGCTGCTGTCCGTTGCCAAGGAATTTGGCTGGCAGCTCGAAGCGTGGGCGGTGTTTGCCAATCACTACCACTTTGTCGCCCGTGGCAGCCCTGCTTCGCGCAACTTGGGCGAACTGTTGCACGACCTGCACGGCGTCTCGGCCTGTGAGCTGAACAAGCTGGATGGCATCAGGGACCGTCCGGTTTGGTTCAACTTTTGGGACACCAAGCTGACCATCCAGCACAGTTATCTGGCGCGGCTGAACTACGTCCACCAGAACGCTGTGAAACATGGGCTGGTGCCGGTGGCGAACCAATATCCGTGGTGCTCGGCGGCGTGGTTTGAGCGCGTGGCCTCACCGGCACAGGTGAAGACCATCTACGCCTTCAAGATTGACCGGGTGAAAGTGGAGGATGATTTCTGACAGGTGGGTATGGGCGGGAACGGCGTAGTCGGTTGGATGCTCGGGATGAATTTGCAGCCCTGCCGCATCCTCGGGCCAAAAGCGGCGGTGAACGCGCCGCAGTCCAGACGCTTCGCGACTTCTCCGCCGTTATCTGCTTCGCGAAGCGTCTGGACTGCGGTGGCTTCAGCACCGCTTTCCGAAGCGTGCGATGACTCGGTAGCCTCCGTGCTCAAAGCGCTCGCCTCCCGGCTTGCGCAAGCTCGGCGCGTGGAGCGACACTCGCGCCGTTCTCAGAACCGCCCGTTGGGCACCGTGCCGATGAAATTGTTCGCCTCACTCGCTTTCGCGATAGCCGCTCTTGTCTCCGCCTCCGCCGCCCCTGTCCCCCTCTTCGACGGCAAATCCTTCGCCGGCTGGGAGGGCGACACCAACACGGTCTGGCGCATCCGCGATGGCGTCATCGTCGGCGGGTCGCTGGAGGGGAATCCGCGCAATGAGTTCCTCGCCACGCTCAAGAGCTACAAGAATTTTCACCTGCGCCTCGAATATAAGCTCGTCGGCACGCAGGGCTTCGTGAATGGCGGCGTGCAGTTCCGCAGCAAGCGCATCCCGAATCCGCCCAACGAAATGTCCGGCTACCAGGCGGACATCGGCGCGGGCTTCTCGGGCTGCCTCTATGACGAGTCGCGCCGGCGCAAGGTGCTCGCGCAGGCGGACACGAACTTCGTCGCGCGGCTCGAAAAGGTCGGCGACTGGAACAGCTACGAGGTCGTGGCCACGGGCGCGCAGGTGCTCATCTTCCTCAACGGCCAGCGCACCGCCATCTGGGTCGAGTCGGAGCCGGGCATCGAGGACACGGGCGTCATCGCGCTGCAAATCCACGGGAACTGCAAGGCGGAGATTTCCTTTCGCAACTTGAGCATAGAGGAGCTGCAGCCGTCGGCCATCCCGGCGGAGGCGGAGATTCTCAGCCGCTTCGGCATCGCGCAGCCGAGCGTGCCGGTCGGGCCGTTTGCGGATGGGAAGTTCGCGCTGGGCACGAATGAAGTCGTGGTGTTCGTCGGACAGGAGAACTTCGTGCGCGAGTCGAAGGCGGGCGAACTGGAGGCGTTGCTGGCGTCGGCCTTCGCGGCGAAAGCCCCGCGCTTCCGCTCGATGGCGTGGGAGGCGGACACGGTCTATGAGCAGTGGCGCGACCTGAACTTCGGCTCGTGGGCGCGGCAGCTCGAAGCGGCGGGCGCGACCATCGTGGTGGCGCAGTTCGGGCAGATGGAGGCGCTCGACGGCGTGGGGCGGCTGCCGGAGTTCACGGCGGCGTATCACCGGCTGCTGGACCAGTTCGCCGCGCGCACGCGCAAGGTCGTGCTAGTCTCGCCGATGCCGTTTGAGAAGCCGCTCGCTTCACACGCGCCGGACCTGCGGAAGCGCAATGGCGACGTGCAGGCTTACGCGAACGCGGTGCGCGACATCGCGAAGCAACGCGGGGCGGTGTTTGTGGACTTGCGGGCGGTCTTCCTGGTGGACAGCCGGAACCCGGCGGACTTCGTCGAGGACGGGATTCACCTAACCTCCGAGGGCTTGCGACGCATCGCTGGTTCCATCGCGGTCCAACTCGGTGCGGAAGCGAAGTTGTCCGCAGAGCTGGAGCCGCTGCGCGCCGCCATCGTGGCGAAGAACCAACTGTGGTTCGACGCGTGGCGGCCGGCGAACTGGTCGTTCGTGTATGGCGACCGCGTGAACCAGATGTTCGGCAAGGCCGGTGGCACGGAGCCGTCGCTGAAGGAATCCTTCGAGCGCCAGCGCCCGCTGGTGAACGCGACGGACGCGCGGATTCACGCGCTGGCGAAAGGAGCGCCGGTTTCCAAACCGGCAGTTGCGGCGACGGTCAAACCGCGTGCCGATTTGGAAATCGGCGCTCCGGCACTTTCCCCCGAGGAACAGCTCGCCACCTTCACCGTTGCCGAGGGCTACCAAGTGAACCTCTTCGCCTCCGAGCGCGACGGCGTGGTGAAGCCGACGCAAATTGCGTGGGACGAGAAGGGCCGGCTCTACGTCGCCTGCTCGCCGACGTATCCGCAGACGCTCGCGAGCGCGCCGCCCGCCGACTACATCCTCGTGCTGGAGGACACCGACGGCGACGGCAAGGCCGACAAGTCGTGGCGCTTCGCCGAGGGGCTGACGATGGTGCAGGGCCTCGAACCCGGCACGGGCGGCCTCTACGTCTGCGACTTTGACCAGCTCATCCACCTGCGCGACACGAACGGCGACGGCAAGGCCGACACGCGCCGCGTCGTCTTCTCCGGCTTCGGCGTCGGCGATACGCACCAGCTCATCAACAGCATCTGCCACGGGCCGGACGGGAGCCTGTGGTTCTCGCAGGGCCTGCATGCGTTCTCGCGCGTCGAGACGCCGTGGGGCATCGCGCGGCTCGACCGCGCAGCGGTCTGGCGGCTGAACCCGCGCACGCTCCGGCTCGAAGGCTTCTTCGGCGGCGGCATGGCGGGCGCGAATTGCTGGGGCATTGCCTTTGATGATTACAACCAAGTCTTCCACAAGTCCGGTGACCGTCCGCATGGCTACTGGACCGTGCCCGGCATGGTGCGCGGCGCGAGCGCGAGCGGGAGCAGCTCGGCGGCGGACGCGAACGTTTCGTATCGCAATTCGCCGGAGCAATACCACTCCGTCGGCCCGCTCTTCGACACGTCGCCGAAGACGACTTCGCTCGACATCATCGGCACGCGCGCGCTGCCGGATGAGATTCAGGGCGCGGCGCTGATTGGCGGCTACTTCGGCGCGGTGGTGGAGTTGCACAAGTTCGAGGACGCGGGCGCGGGCTACAAGACGACGCAGTTACCGAAGCTGGTGAAGTCCTCGAACGCCGCGTTCCGCCCCGTGGACGTGAGCGTCGGCCCGGACGGCGCGATGTATGCGGCGGACTGGTTCAACCCCATCATCGGCCACTATCAGGCCAGCTACGCGGACCCGCGCCGCGACAAGGCCCACGGCCGCATCTGGCGCGTCACCGCGAAGGGCCGCGCGACCGTAAAGCAGCCGAACCTCGCCGCGATGAAGCCCGCGCAGTTGCTCGAACAACTCAAGTCGCCCGAGCGCTGGACGCGGTATCAGGCCAAACGACTGCTCTTCGACATACCGGCGAGCGACGTGCTGAAGGCGGCGGCTGACTTCGTGGCAAAGCTCCCGACGGCGACGCCCGCTGATGAACATCTCTTGCTCGAAGTCATTGGCATCTTCGAGGCGCACGAGTCGCCGCGCCCCGCGCTGCTCGCGAAGCTGCTCGCCGCGAAGGACGCCCGCGTGCGCGCCTACGGAGCGCGCGTGGCCGGGATGTGGGCGGACCGCCTGCCCAGCGCCGCGCAACTGCTGACCGAGCGCGCGAAGGATGAGAACGCCCGCGTGCGGTTGGAGGCGGTCGTCGCCGCGAGCTACCTCGCGGGGCCAAGTGCGGCCTCGGTCGCGCTCACTGCGCTGACCCAGCCGACGGACAAGTTCCTCGACTACGCCCTGCGCCAGAGCACGCGCGCGACGCAGCCGGCGTGGGCGAAGCCGTTCGCCGCCGGCCAACTCCAGCTCGCGAGCGCCGCGCAGGGCGATTACTTGCGGAAGCTGCTTACCACCGCGCCGAAGACCGCGTCCCCCGGCGAGCAGCTCTACGAGATGGCTTGCCTGCCGTGCCACCAGCCCGAGGGCAAGGGTTTGCCTGGAGTTTATCCGCCGCTGGCCGGCAGCGACTGGGTGCGCGGCGACAAGGCGCGCATCATCAAAGTCGTTCTCCACGGCCTCACCGGCCCCGTGACCGTCGCGGGCCAGAACTTCGGCCACCTGCCCAGCTCCGTGCGGATGCCATCACTCGGCGGTCTGACCGACGAGCAAATCGCCGCCGTGCTGACCTTTGTGCGCGCCAGCTACGGCCAGCAGGCGTCACCGGTGACTGCCGCCGAGGTGAAAGCCGTCCGCGCCGCGACCGGAAACCGGCAGATGCCGTGGACGGCGGCGGAGCTGAAGTAAGCCGAGGGGCGGAGGGAGTCGCGCCAGCGCTTGGACTGCGGCGGCTTCAGCGCCGCTTTCCCGTTCGTGGGGCAATGGTGAACCTGTAGTCCGCTCGTGCGCCTGACCCAGAGCGGCGGTGAACGCGCCGCAGTCCAGACGCTTCGCGAGTGGGTGGCCTCGGCTGCCCGACTACAGCTCCGACTCGTCCTCGGCCTTGAGGGTGGTGACTTGCGAGGCGCCTTCGAGGGCGGTGATTTCGCTCACCAGTTCATCCACACGATTCGGGTCGCGGAGCAGGAGGCGGAAGGAGAAGTCCGCGCCCTCATAGCCTTGGTGCGAGCGCTGGCTGGCGAGATGAACGCGCCGCGAGTGGCGCTCCAGCAGGAGGCTGAGTTCCATCAGTTCGCCGGGGGAGCGCGCCCAATGGAGGTTCAGGATGAGGTCGTAACGGTGCCGCGCACCGAAGTTCGTGAACCAGAGATAGACCATCATCGCGAAGATGATGAGCGCGCCGACGACGGTGGTGGAGAACTTCTGCGTGCCGCAGCCCATGCCGATGAAGATGGACGTGAGCACGAAGGTGGTGTCCAGCGTGTCGCGCAGGATGTTGCGGAAGCGGACGATGGCGAACACGGCCATCATGCCGAAGGCGGTGACGATGTTGTTCGAGAGCACGGTCATCACCAGCGACACGATGACCGGGGTGACGACGAGGGCGTTGACGAACGAGCGCGAGTAGCTCAGGCCGGCGTGGGTCATCATGTAGGTCCACGCCAGCGTCTGCCCCAGCAGGAAGGACAGCAGGAGGCCGAGGACGACGGCGGGGATGTTCGGCGGGGCGAGCGACGTGTCGCCCTGAAAAAATAGCCACTCGTTCATGCGCGTTTCGGGTTCGGTTTGCGGAGCAGGATTAGGATTAGGATCAGGATTACGAGGAAAAAATCAGAACAGCGTCCTGGTCGCCCGCACATCCTCCTGGAAGACATGCGTGTCGTCGAACTCCTCGAGCGGCTTCTTGGCGCGCAGGTGCGCGATGGCGTTGTTCCAGCCAAAGAACTTCTCGCCCTTGAGCGCGATGCCGTCGGCGTATTTGGCGGCGGTGGTGGTGGTGAGGCCGAAGACGCGCGCGCACTCGCGCAGGAAGTCCGGGAAGCGGCCGGTGAACTTGAACTCCAAGACCACGTCCCGGCCAAATACGCACGTTGGGTTGACCTGGTCGGTCTCCAGCCGGGCGGCCGGCTCGGCGGAGATGAGCACGTTGCGGTCGAAGGTGACGCGGAGCGAATTGTCGTGCGGACTGACCCAGGCCTCGCGCAGGTAGTGGACGTGGGCCTTGGGCACGGCCTTGTATTCCTTGAGGTATTGGCTGAAGCGTTGGAGCGCGACGAGTTCCTTGGGGTTGCCCTGCTTGACGAGATGGTCGGGCTGGGGCAGGTGGCCGGCGAGGATGTAGTCCACGGACTTGCGCCGCACGCCGCCGCGCTGTTTGAGGATGGCGTTGTTCATCCGCCGCTTGATCTCGAAGAAGACGGGCGAGTCGGGCTGGTTGTCGTAGAAGCGCAGGCGCAGCTTGAAGCGGTTCTTGTTCCCGTTGATCGTGTGCCAGTAGATCGTGAGCGCCTCGGAGTCGAGGTAGAGGCTGTGGATGGGATAGGAGTTGTGCGGCTTCCCGACGCCATAGTCGTCCAGCACCGTGTAGGCGCTGACGAACTGCCGCACGGCCTGCGCGGTCTTCTCCGGGATGATGTATTTCAACTCCCAGCGCTGTAGCTGCATTTCCCGGCTCATGATGTCGCTGCCCAAGTCCCGTGAACCACCGGTGGAACGGCGCGGTTGTTACAAGGAAGTGGCGATGAGGTAAAGAATTTACGTGGCAATTCGCGTGACTTCGCCCGTTCGCGCGACTACCAACCGCCCCGTGCTGGGTGCCATCCTTGCGACAATTCTGTTCTCCCTCTCCGCCGTCTCCGGCGCGCGGGTGGCCAAGCTCATGGGCGGCACGGAGGCGAATTTCTGGCGGCTCTCGCTGGCCACGCTCCTTCTCGCGGCGATGGCGCACGCTTTTGGCGCGGGGCTGGGCGGCGACGGGTTTTACATCTTCATCCTCAGCGGGTGCATCGGTTTCGGATTGGGTGATGTGTCGCTCTTTCAAGCCTACCCGCGCCTCGGCTCGCGGCTGACGATCCTCATTGTGCATTGTCTCGCCGCGCCGTTCGCGGGGCTGGTGGAGTGGCTGTGGCTGGGCACGACGCTGACCGCCGCGCAGATGCTGAGTGGCGCGGTGATCCTGGTCGGCGTGGCGGTGGCGCTTGCGCCGGAACATGAGTCGCATGAGGCGCGGCGTCAGTTCGGCATCGGAATTTTCTTCGCGGTGCTCGGGGCGATAGGGCAGGGCGGGGGTGTCGTCCTGAGCCGCAAGGCGTATGAGCTTTGCCGGCTCGCGGAGCAGCCGATGGACGGCATCACGGCGGCGTATCAACGCATCCTCGGCGGGGTCATCATCTCCGGCCTCGCGCTGCTGGTGGTGAAGCGGCAGTTCCTTCTCGCCCGTGCCGGCGACTTCCAGTCGCCGACCCGTGAGGCCACCAACCCCGCAGACGGCGATTGCAAATCGCCGGCACGCGCACCCGGTGACATGTCCACGGGCGAGAAGTGGCGCAAGTCCGGCAAGTGGATTGTCTTCAACGCGCTCGCCGGCCCGACGCTGGGCGTGAGCTGCTACCAATGGGCGCTCAAGACCACGCCCTCCGCCGTCGTGCTGCCCATCGTGGCGCTGTCACCGCTGGTGGTGATGCCCTTCGCGCGCTGGATGGAACAGGAGCGGCCCTCGCGACGCTCGACCGTCGGCGCGGTCATTGCCGTGGCGGGGGCGGTAGCGCTGGCGTTGGTGAAGTGAACGCAGGTCGCAGGCCGGCGGGAGCGCGGTCTTCAGGCCGCAGAAACGCACTTGTGCTTGGCGACGTTCGAATGCCCTGTTCCTGTCCACCTTTCTGCGGCATGAATGCCGCGCTCCCGCAGCCTTGCGCCGCCGACGCTTCCCGGTAACTTTTCCTCCGCCTCGCCGCGTCTGGCTCGCGGTAGGTGCTGAAACCCTGACGCCCAAAACCATGTCATTCCGAATTCTGTCCGCGCTGCTCCTTTCCGCTGCCGTCACGCTCGCGCAAAGCGGCGACAAGCCCGGCGAAAAGCAGGAGTCACGCGTGCCCAAGGAGAAAATCCCCGCCAACCCGCCGCTCTCCGCCGAGGCCGCGCTCAAGACCTTCAAGCTCCCGCCCGGCTTCCGCATCGAGGTCGTCGCCGCCGACCCGCTCATCGAGACGCCCATCGCGATGCAGTGGGACGCCGACGGTCGCCTCTGGGTCGTCGAGATGCCCAGCTACATGAACACGCCCGCCGCCACCGGCGAGCTGGAACCCATCAACCGCATCAGCGTGCTCGAAGACACCGACGGCGACGGCAAGATGGACAAGAAGACCGTCTTCCTCGACAAGCTCGTGATGCCCCGCGCGCTCTGCCTTGCCTACGGCGGCGTGCTGGTCTGCGAGCCACCGGCGCTTTTCTGGTATCCCATCGAGGCCGGCCTCAAGCCTGGCCAGCGCGTGCTCGTGGACAAGGCTTACGCGCCGAACGGCTTCAAGAACCCCGAGCACACCGGCAACAGCCCGACGTGGCTGATGAACAACTGGATTGTCTCCGCGAACCACACGGCCCGCTTCCGCCGCGTGGACGACGACTGGAAGCGCTCCGCCACGACCTCGCGCGGCCAGTGGGGCCTCACGATGGATGACTGGGGCCGCCCCTTCTACAACTCGAACTCCGACCAGCTCCGCACCGATTACGTGCCGAGCGAATACTACTTCCGCAACCCGCTGTTCCGCACCACCGCCGGCCTGAGCCGCGCGCCGATGACGAACCAGACCGTGTATCCCGGCCGCGTGAATCCCGGCGTCAATCGCGGCTACCAGGAGAAGACCCTCAAGCCCGATGGTCGCCTCGACAAATACACCGCCACCTGCGGCCCGGTGATTTATCGTGGTGACAATTTCCCGGCGGAGTTTCAGGGAAACGCATTCATCCCGGAGCCGTCGGCCAACTTCGTCCGCCGCATGGTGTTCACCGAGAAGAACGGCGAGTTGACCGGCACGAATCCCTACAAGGAAGGCGAGTTCCTCACCTCGACCGACGAACTGTTCCGCCCCGTCAACGCCTACACCGGCCCCGACGGCTGCCTTTACCTCGTGGACATGTATCACGGCATCCTCCAGCACCGCGTCTTCCTCACGAGCTACCTGCGCAAGCAGGCCGAGGACCGCAGCCTCGACAAGGTCATCAAGCGCGGCCGCATCTATCGCATCGTCCACACCGCCAAGCCCCCCGGCCCGAAGCCGCAGCTCGCCGCCGCCAAACCCGCCGACCTCGTCAACACGCTCACGCATCCGAACGGCTGGTGGCGCGACACCGCGCAACGCCTGCTCGTCGAGCAATCGCCCGCCGCCGCGCTTGCGCCGCTCAAGCAGATGGCGCTCGACGCCGCCGACCCGCGCGCCCGCCTGCACGCGCTCTGGACACTCGACGGCATGGGCCAGATGGACGCGACCACGTTGATTTCCGCGCTCGGCAAGGAGAAGCACGGCAAGGTCCGCGCCGCCGCCGTGCGCGTCGCCGACGGCCTGCTCAAGACCTCGGACAAGGACAAAGTGCTGCTCAAGCTCGTCTCGCTTGCCGACACGAAGGACATCCACGTGCAGGTGCAGCTTGCCTTCACGCTCGGCGAGGCGAAGGAACCCGCCGCCGAGGCCGCGATGGCCGTGCTCGCCCGCAACGCCGGCACCAACGCCCTCGTCCGCGACGCGCTCATCAGCGGGCTGGCGCTCCGCGAAGTCGAGATGCTGGAGCGCGTGTCTTCCGACAAATCGTGGGAGGACAAGGCCAAGGTGGGCGGCGGCGAAGCCTTCATCAGCGCGCTGGCCAAGAATGTCTTCCAGCAGGCGCGCGGCGACCGCGTGAACAAGCTCCTTGAGCAAATCACCCGCAAGGAAACGCCCAAGTGGCAGACCCTCGCCGTGCTCGCGAGCCTCAACGTCAACCCGCCGCCCGCGAAGAAGGGCACGCCGCCGCCGCGCGTGAAGTATGTGAAGCTGGCCGCCGAGCCGCCCGCGCTCGCCGCGCTCGCGAAATCCGACGACCGCACCATCCAGGCCGCCGTCAAGAAGCTCGACAAGGTCGTCGTCTGGCCCGGCAAACCCGGCGTGGTGCTGCCCGTCATCAAGCCGCTCACCTCAGCCGAGCAGGCGCGCTTCGACGGTGGCAAAGTCATGTTCGAGGCCACCTGCGCCGCGTGCCACCAGGCCCACGGCTACGGTCAGGACGGTCTTGCGCCGCCGCTCGTGGACAGCGAATGGGTGGCCGGCTCGCCCGAGCGCCTCGCGCGCATCATCCTCCACGGCGTCGGCGGCCCCATCACCGTCCTCGGCAAGAAGTGGGACATGGACATGCCCGGCCACGGCACCTTCGATGACGAGACCGTCGCCGCCGTGATGACCTACCTGCGCCGCGCGTGGGACCACGACTACGACCCGGTTGGCCCGGACTTCGTGAAGCGCGTCCGCGCCACCACCGCCGGCCGCGAGTCCGCGTGGACGGATGCGGAACTGAAGAAGCTGAAGTAGCCCGGTGCCCGAAATGCCCGAAATAACGGTTTGCAACCCGGCGGACGTGTGTTACAAACCGCGCTCCGTTCGGACGGTCCGACGGGAAAACACTTTCAGAAGTTATGTCACAGCATCGCAGTCTCCGCGCCTCCAGCACCCTCGGGGCGAAGCGCAACGTCCTGAAGCGCTACGAGCGCGTCGAGATCCTCCGCAAGGCCGGCGCGTGGAAGGAAGGCAGCCGCGTCACCGGCCTCCGTAAGACCAAGCCCCCCGTGTGATGCCGGCTTTCCGCCGCGTCCCCTGCTGAACCCTTTGTCGGGAAGCCGTCCGCCGCGAGGTGCGACGGCTTTCTTCGCTTGTGCAAGTCCGCCTCCAAAAATTTCTTGCCGAAGCCGGCGTGGCCTCCCGCCGCGCCAGCGAGCGGCTGATCGTCAACGGCCTTGTCGAGGTCAACGGCCAGGTCGTCAAGGAGCTTGGCTCCAAGGTGGACCCCCTGCACGACGTGGTGAAGGTCGAGGGCCGGGCGGTCAGGTCGCGGCGCAAAATCTACGTCGCCCTGAACAAGCCGCGCGGCTACCTCTCCACCCGCAGTGACGAGCTGGAACGTCGTATCGTGACCGACCTTTTGCCGAAGGAGTGGGCGCACCTGCATCCCGTCGGGCGGCTCGACAAGGACAGCGAGGGGCTGATTTTCCTGACCAACGACGGCGACTTCACGCTCCACCTCACGCACCCGCGCTACGGCGTGCGCAAGAAATACCGCGCCATCGTCGAGGGTTTCGTGGAGCCGGGAATGCTGCGGCGCATCATGGCGGGCGTGGAGCACGAGGGCGAGACGCTCAAGGCCGAGCACGCCCGGGTGATAGACGCCAACAACTCGCACAGCATCGTGGAACTGGAGCTGGCCGAGGGCAAAAACCGCGAGGTGCGCCGGCTGTTTGAATCGCAGGGACTGGTCGTCGCGCGTTTGCAGCGAACGCAAATCGGCCCCATCAAGCTCGGTGAACTCCCCGAGAGCCGCTGGCGCGCGCTGACCGAGACCGAGGTGAAGCGACTTCTCACCTCGGCTCCCGTCCCGCCGCCAGTCAAGGCAGGCTGAGGTCAAAGCACGCCATCTCGATGGCGTTCCGCACCAGCAGCTTTCCGCCCGCGATGGCCGGGTGGTTCCACGTCTTGCCCTTGATGCCGGGGATGCGCGCGACTTCGACGTGCCGGTCCGGCAACGTCTGCACGAGCGCGAGGTCGCCGTCGCCACAGAGGATGACGAGGTGGCCGCTGGCGAGCAGCAACTGGCCGTAGCCGTAGCGTCCGTCCTTCCAACGCCGTTCGCCCGTCGCCGCGTCGAGGCAGACGAGGATATCCTCGTCGAGGCCGTAGAGGTGGCCGTTGTGCAGCACGGAGCTGGTGAACTTGTTCTTCAGAAACTTGTTTCGCCACAACTCCTTCACCGCGAAGCCGCTGTCCGTGCGGTTCAATTCCAGTCCGACCGCGCCCGTGCCGTAGCCCGCGCTCAGGACCAGCCGGTTCGTCCCGGTGACGATGGGCTGCGCGATGGTGTTGTCGAACTCCACGCGCCACGGGAAGCGCCAGAGCGCCTTGCCGTCCGTCGCCGACACGCCGAGCAGATGCCCGGCGCTGTGGACGAGCAACTGTCGTTCGTCCGCCAGCGTCACGAACATCGGCGAGGAGTAAGCGGCCTTGTCCTGCATCTCCTTCCACACGGGCGAGCCGGTGACTTTGTCGTAAGCGACGAGCATCCGCCCGTCGCGGCCCAGCGGTTCGCCCGCGAGCACGATGACCTTGTCGTTCACCACGAGCGGCGACGCGGCGACGGCGAAGAAGAGGTTCGAGCAACTGTTCTCCGCGAACACGTCGTGCTGCCAAAGCAGCTTGCCGGTGGCCGCTTCGAGACAGCGGAACAACCCCGTGCCGCCGAGCGAATACAGCCGGCCTTCGTGCCACGTCGGCGTCGCGCGCGGGCCTTCGCCGCCCATCCACTCATGAAAGCGTGCCGCGTAACTGTGCGCCCAAACCTCGCGGCCCGTCTCGACTTCGTAGGCCGTCACCGTCTCCTGTTCACGCCGCTGCTCGATGGTGAAGGCCAGCCCGTCCGCCACCACGAACGACGCGTAGCCGCCGCCGACCGGCTGCTTCCACAGGAGCTTCGGCGGCGACTTCGCCCAGTCCACGTTGATTGGCTGCTCGGTGTAGTGGCCGTCGCGGTTTGGTCCGCGGAAGTCAGTCCAGTAGGGCGGCGACTTGGCTTTCGCTTCCTTGGTGACAGGCTTGGCGGCAGCGGAAATTGCCTTCTCCGACCGTGCCTTTTCCAGCCGCGCGTAGTCAGTCGTCTGCCAGGTCGGAACCGGAATGGGCCGCCCCTGCATCTCGAAGCGCAGCCCGGTGAACTGGTGCAGCAGGAACAAAATAGCCGCCGCATACACGAGCGAGAACAGCCCGATGCCCAGCGTCCCGAACAGCTTGCGCCAGACACGGTCGGTGCCGCGCCACAGCAGCCACAAGCCCGCCGGCGGAAACGCCAGCGTGACCAGCCGCAATCGGCGGGCGGCGGACTGGCCAGGGGAGGAGGCGGGTGTTTCAGGGTTCATGGCAGCGCAGTCGCAAGATACCGGGCCGGCGGGTCGCGTCCACGCCGAAGCGACCGTTGCGCCGCCGTCAGTAGCGCAGGCTGCAAGTCTGCGCTACAGCGCTGACAGTTCGGATCCGGGCTTTAGGCTCAACTCACGCCCACAACTCCTTTGGTCCCGCGTCGCCGGGCACGACCATCTCGAAGGTCGGGATGCGCACCACCACGCGCACGCCCTGCTCGTCCACGCCGAGGTAGCTGCCTTCCGCGATGGCGCGCGGCGTGTCGAGGAGGTGGCGGCTGTGGTAGCTGAATTTCTCGCCGGGCCGCAGCACGGGGAACTCGCCCACCACGCCGTCGCCCTCGATGGCGGTGACCTCGCCGCGCGAGCTGGTGACGACCCACTTGCGGCCCATGATGGTGACGGTGCGGTCGGAGCCGTTGTGGATGCTGATGAAATAGACGAACGAGTGCGGCTGGTCCGGCGGCGCGGGCAGCTCCGGCGCATAGACGAGGCGGTCCAGCGTCACGCGCAGGCCGGGCAGTTCGAGGAGGTCGGGTTTCAAAAGGGGTTGCGCCAGGATGTCGAGGCGCAGGGAACATGGCGCATCCGGGCGAGGGTTCCAAGCCGGTGGTTCAACCCGGGGAGAGGCTGCGGCAACCGGGTGACGCCAATCACCACTGAATTTCGGTCGCAAGCGCCCACGGGTTGAAGGCCGTCTCCCCATGAACCGGGATTTTGGCAGGAAAATTTGGGGCAGGAAAATGGAGACAGAAATCTTCCTGCCCATAATTTTCCTGCCCCCGCCTTTTTCTGGTTCATGGTCCCAAGGCGCGGCTCGCGAGCCGTGGTGGCTACCCATGAACCGCCCTAAGCCGACCCCAAAGATTTGAGAAAGACAAAGATGGGCGGCTCCCCATCTTTGTCTTGCCCAAATCTTTGGGTTTTCTGCTTGGGAGGTTCAGGGGCTGAAATCGCGGCAGTCGGCGGGCCGTTGGTTCTCTCCATGAACCGGGATTTGGCAGGAAAATTTGGGGCAGGAAAATGGAGAC
>Ga0172373_10003008_pt1 | contig 25146 bp, 31 predicted proteins | sample Lak10m_2_FD_114546 | JGI IMG/M metagenome (GOLD analysis project Ga0172373, IMG submission 114546) | Freshwater microbial communities from Kabuno Bay, South-Kivu, Congo - kab_092012_10m | ecosystem: Environmental > Aquatic > Freshwater > Lake | place: Democratic Republic of the Congo...
ATCCCATGGGACGGTAGAACGTTTGTTCGTGAGGCTTGGCTACTCAAGCAGAATCCAAGATTACTTGAGGTTCGCTGTCCAACCGGAAAGGGCGGAGGGATTGACAACACTTGCCCAAGGAAAACCAAGAAAAACGAAATTATCAAAGGAATTCGGGTCGAAGGTGGCGAACTCCGACTAGATCCTGTAACCGATGACGAAATAGCTCAACGCGCCGGAAGTTTGGCTAGGTCCCTGACTGCATTTAGCGACATTTCGACGCAAAAAGTTATCATAAGAAAAGACGGAAAGAACTCTGCGGTGAAAATGAGTCGCATGTCGGGAGCGGATCTTTTCGTTGATAAAAATGGAGATTTTTATGAGGTTGATACGGCAAAAACATCTCCAGAAAAAACCTATGCGAATCGATTAGATTCTGATGCAAAATCTAAGGTGTTTGACAAGGTAAAAAACGATTCCATGGATTTAGCAAGATCGATCCTAAGCAAGCAGATTCGATTCGATAAGCCTTCGCACGATTTTGCCACTGAGCTTAAATCGATGGGGCTAGATCCTAGGCTAGTTGTTCCGACCGATTCGAATTCGCGATACGTCTATGTCCAGATTCCAGGGCAGGCCAAAGAGTACAAAGTGCGATTTGCTGACCATAGGCAACCTACGTTTTTCGGCGTAAAGGGCATGCGTCCAGTCGGAGGGTTCGATACCGAGCGAGGCGTAAGGCATGATGCTGCGGATATCAGTCTTGATCCGGAAACGAATCTGACGGCATCAGACGCACTCAAGGCGATCAAGGAACGTATGCCCAAGAAAGAATCGATCAACGAATCCCTACCCCTATCAGGCCGTCAAAAAGCCCTACTAGAACTCTGGAAGGATTACCCCTAATGCCTGAGTTCAAGGAACGGCTGAGCTACGAGGAACGCATCGCAAAGGCCATGCGGGACGTATTCGATGAGGCCTTAAAGGTGGCTGACCTGGGCATCGGTGCGATCAACAAGGCAATCAGGCAAGCCTTAAATAAATACGTTGGGCCGATCGTTGAGGAAATCCATCGGCGTGTACTGGTGCTCATGCTGATTTTCTTTGGGGATGATGACGGGGCTCGAACCGTCTTTGGCGATGCGATCGACCAGCAAGGGCCGCTATATCGCGACCTCGATCTCAGGGCACGGCAAAGGGCATCGGAGCAAGTACGAATCCTCGGGCGGCAAATGTCAGACACGAACCGAGCCTGGTGGGATGAAATGCCCGATGATTCTACCCCTGAGGATTGGGCATCCGAAAGGCTGCTGACGGACTCAAGAATCGAAAACGTTTCCATTACCGAGACGACTAACGCGGTGACAATCGCAGAACGGACGGTACTCGATGAGGCTGAGGAACTGGGTGTAAACGTCACGATGACATGGCATACCAAGCTGGACGAAAGAGTGTGCCCGGTATGCGGTCCATTGCACGGTAGAGGCCCTGAGAAGTGGTTTGAGGACTTCAGGCAAGGCCCCCCTGCCCACGTTCGATGCCGATGTTTCTTGCTGTACCATTTTAGGTGAGCAATCGGCGTTTATGATTTTCGCGTATGAAGTACCTACGCGAGTCACAAAAAGGTTTTGAGCGCATCGACGCGGAAGCTGGAATCATTCACGGCGTGAAGGTTCTGGGCCCCCGAAGTCGGAACGGTCGAATCTATGACGATGCGGCGATTAAAAATGCTGTGGCGTTTTATGAGGGGGTTGTAGTCAACCTCAACCATCAACGCGGCAAGCCAGGGGAAACCCAAGATCGACCAATTCAGGACCGCTGGGGAGTGCTGAAAAACGCACGATATCAAGAGGGTTCAATCTACGCGGATTTGCATTACATCAAGGCCCACCCCATGACGGCCCAACTTGTGGAAGCAGCCACAAGGTTCCCGGAAACGTTCGGACTGTCGCATGACGCGGCTGGTGATGAGCGTATCGTCGATGGAGAGCGCCGAGTAGTGGAAGTCTATGATGTTCGATCGGTGGACGTGGTCGCTGACCCTGCAACGAATGACGGACTATTTGAAAGCCATTCCAGGAAAACCAAGATGAAAAAGAAATTCAAGGCTATTGTCGAGTCCGTTCAAGTTGCGGAACTCAAAGAGTGCATGACCGAAGCTATGGCAATGTACCCAGAGATGGGTGATTCCGAAGTCGAAGTAGGCGACGACTCCGAGGATGACGGCGTGGGCTCCGCGTTCAAGTCTGCCATGCTTCGAGTGCTCGATGATGAAACCTTGGATACTGCCTCGAAGCTTGGCAAACTCAAGGCGATCATGCTTGCCAAAGACAAGGCCATGGAAGCCATGAAAGCGGCTACCGAGTCCTATTCGGCTGAGAAGAAAGCCATGGAAGCGGATAAGGCCAAGATGGAAGAATCCATCAAGAAGATCAGCGGTGAACTCGTCGAAGCCAAAGCGAAGCTTGACCGGGAGCACTGCAAGGCCCTGCTTGTCGAATCGAATGCGGAAGTCACCGAGGTTCGAATGAAGGCACTTTTGGCCCTGCAAGAATCTGACCGGACTGAGTTGGTCAAGACCTTCGGCAAGCCTGCCGGAACCCGTCCAGGTAAGTCGCCCTCGATCTTTCAAGAATCGACCGAAGCTGGCAGTTATCCTGCGGATTCCAAGGAATTTATGAATCGCTTGCGGTAGTCGCAGGTGGAAACGTTTCCAGTTTTTTAGACGGTTACTCAACCTAAGAAGAGGATAAAATGAAGGCTTTACTTGTAACTGATGCGGCGCTGAAATACTCTCGGACTCATGGATTCGTCGATCACTTCGATTGCCTGAATTCGGCTCGATGGACTTCGACTCTGACCGATAGCGGTACGGCTGCCGTTGGTGATGAAGTCAGCGGGGTTGTTACCCTGAGCCCCTCGGATGGAACGGTTGCCGATAACGACGAGGCGTACGTGGCTACCAAGGAAATCTACAAGATTGCTTCTAGTAAGCCGATCGAGTTTGGCGCGTTGGTTCAGTTCACCCAAGCTGCCACTAATGCGGCTAACGTGTTTGTTGGGCTCATGGATGCGGTTGCTGCTAACGCCTTGCAAGATAACGGCGGTGGTCCCAAGTCAAGCTTCAGCGGAGCGGGTTTCTTCTGCAAGGATGGGAACCTCAATTGGCACGCGATTTACTCGGACGGATCGACTCAAACGATTGCCGAGCTTACCGCGACCAACAGCCTCAACAAGCAAGCCAATGCTGGGGCTAGCGCTGCGTTTCAGTTGCTTGAAATCGATATCGTTCCCAAGACTTCGACGCTTGTCGATGTGATTTTCAAAATCAACGGTTCAACCGTCTACAAGATGCTTGACCGAACCTACGCCAACGCTACCGAAGTTTCGGCGGCTTTCGGTGTGAAGAATGGAACTGCTGCCCAGCAAACCCTCAAGGTCGATGCGGTAGCTTCTTTGCAGTCTGTGTAAGTCACTGCTTGTAGCGGTGGCGGCGGTTGTTTTTTACTTTCGGAATAGGAAATAGGATTATGCTTAGCGCAAAAACCCGTCGTCACCAAGAGCTACGGCGGATATACGAGTCGGCTGTCAAGGATCGAGCAGTCGCACGATTCATGGCGGATTTTCGCGAGTCGCTTGAACAGGACAGCAAAAACCTTGCTGATCGTTGGTCGCTTCGCGAATTGTTCGAACAGTTTGTTCCTGATGGGCGCGAGGCGGTAAACCTTTTGCGTCCTGGCTCGGAGGGTGGTTACCGCATCCAGGAATCGGCGGAACTTGTCGATACTTCGATGTTCGCCAATATCCTCGGGCAGGTCGTCTACAGTTCGACCCTCAACGGGTTCAACATGCCGGGACTGATCGGGGATCAACTTTGCGAAGTGATTCAAACTCAGTTCAGCGGCGAACGAATCCCAGGCGTCGGACGCGTCGGCGATGACCTTGATATTGTCAACGAGGGCCAACCGTACCCTAACGCAACGATGGGTGAAGAGTACGTTGATACTCCGGAAACGATCAAGCGGGGTTTGATCCTCAACGTGACCCGTGAAGCGATCTACTTTGACCGAACTGGAGTTCTGCTTTCCGAAGCTAACAAGCTTGGGGAACGCGTCGCTGTGAGTCGCGAAAAGCGGATCTTGAACATCGTCACAGGAATCATTACCAGCTATCGACGCAACGGAGCATCTGCGGTGGCTACCTATGACGCTACCAATACGGTTGGGACCAACGCCCTTGCTGACTGGACGTCGATTGACAAGGCTCAGCAAAAGTTCAACGGGATGACTGATCCGGTCACCGGCGAGCCTATCGCTATCGATGCGGTCCAGGTTTTGGTTCCGAAGGCTTTGCAGACGTTGGGACGACGCATTCAGAATGCGACGATGACCCGTCAGGCGAGTTCGAGCGGAAACAACCAGACCTACGTCAACGGAGCAAGCCTTGAAAACGCTTTTGAGCTTGTGACTGGTCAGTACGTTTCGTCGATTACAAGTTCCGATTCAACTTGGTTTGCTGGGGACTTCAAGAAGGCTTTCGTGTACATGGAAAATTGGCCTTTGCAAGTCACGCAGTCCTCGGAGGATTCTGAAGTCGGATTTACCCGCGATATCGTTCTTCGCCTCAAGGCCTCTGAGCGTGGTGCGGCTGGTGTTCGCGAACGCCTCTATGCGGTGAAGTGCACCTCGTAATTTGATTTATCAATGGATGTGGGGGAAACGGAGAAACCGCTTGTAGCAATACAGGCGGTTTTTTCTTTGATATACTCTGGGCGGTTGTTTGTAGTTTGTTTCCCTCGGAGGTTTGAAAATGGCTAAGGATCAGGACAGTATTGAGGCACGTTTAGCACGTTTGGAAGCGGCTGAAAAGGCGCTCAAAGATCGAGAATCAGAGTTAGACAAACGGGAAAAAGAACTTGCTAACGTAGCCGATTCTGGGGCTACCAGACCGGTCAGACCTTCGGAAATTGTTCACGTTGGCGATGGCTGGGAGTTCACGGTTTCATGTCGCAAAGCTGGCGTGAATCTACCGACTAAAAAAATTCAAGCAGCGGACGAAACTGAAGCGTTACGCTGGTACGTTGCGACTACTTCCGACCCTGATAAGCCTACCAAGCAGATCGACCCGTTGAAGTACCCTTTGCAAGCGGTTTGCACCGATCCGAAACGATTGGATAGGCAACGGGCAACGCTTCGCCTAGCTTCGATGCGGGCTAAGCTAGAGGGCGGCGGCAACATTACCGACCAAGAGTTTGAAGAGCTTCAAGCGGCTGACCTGGCGCGTGCTGGGTTACAGTGAGCAAGCCTAGCGTAAGATAGGCGTATCGGAGGGCACGATGAGTTTCTTAGACGACTTGCGAACAAGACGGGCAACGGTTGCGGCTCAATTGGCTGCGATGACCGTTACTTCTGTAGGTGGAAAGCCTAACGCGATAACTGCCGACGGCGGCACATCGGTTGATCATGTTGGCTATCGCAAGTCACTATTGGAAGAACTCAAGATGCTCGATGAGGCTATCTTGCGTGAGGCTCAGGTGCAATCGGCGTTAGACAATGATGGCGGAAGCTGGGAAATCGAATCGCAGGTGTACACGTGACGAAGCATAGCTGGATAGTTCTGATACTTTTTGCCCTGGTTCTAGGGTTCTTCGGTGGTCGGTTTGCTGGAAACGTTTCCAGTACTCTTCGGGCGTTGATCCCTGAAAAGACTGAGGAACCTTCAACGGACGATGAATTTGTTGCGCAGGTTCGCAAGCTCAGGGAAGCTTATGAAACGATGCTTCAGGAGCGCGAGGCATCAAAAGAAATCGGCAAGCAACCTACTAGGGAGGTGATTATGTTCACCTTCAAGGGTTGCCAGTGGTGCGATAAGTGGATGCGGGAACAGTTCGATAAATTTGATAAGTTGGGCTACAAGATTGCGACTACTGAGGATCATGCTTTGAGTCCCTGCCCACAATTTCAGGTGACGGACGAAAAAGGCGTCAGGCATTTCGTCGGGTACATAGACTCAAAGTTTTTTGGGGGTGGCAGGTGAAACGTTTCCACCTTCGATCACTAGGGGTTCAATTCGATTGGCCTGCCGTTAAGTTTTTCGGCTACCCAATGGCCTCGGCTGTAGTCTTGATTGCATCGCATGGGGACTACCTAGGAGCGATCCTAACGGGCTTGGGGTGTTTGGCTACGATCCTAGTTTGTTCGCTGGATTGGAGTCACTATGCTTGATTACGTGGCTTGGATTTTGCTTTCGTGGCTTGGGGCTGATTTCATCGCAGGACTGTTTCACTTTGTCGAAGATCGATACTGGGATGAAAGCACGCCTATCGTCGGTAGGCTGGTTGGTGGCCCGAACAAAAAGCATCATTCAGAGCCCAGGGCGTTTTTGCGGGGCAACTACTGGCAGCGGAACTATACGACAATCATGCCTGCATCGGTTGGCGTTGGTCTTTGCCTATGTTTGGAACCTTTGCGGGATTACTGGTTGATGTTTGCGTTTTTGACCCAGGCCAATGAGGTTCACTGCTGGGCGCATCAACCCGGGAAGGTGAATTGGTTGGTTGAGGCCTTACAGGAAACGGGACTCGTGCAATCTGCGAGGCATCACAACGGGCACCACGGTGCCCCATACGATATCCGTTTTTGCGTAATGAGTTGTTGGCTTAATCCCTGGCTGGATCGGGGGCGTTTTTGGATAGCTCTGGAGTGGCTGATATGGAAGATTTTCAGGGTGAAACCTCAGGTATAGATTCTATGCAGGCACTAATTGACGAGCTTAAAAAGCCTCAGTACCAAGGGCTAGACGATCAAGCGGCGGCTGATTTGGTCAACGTGCTTACAGTGCAAGTGCGTCGAATGCTTCGGATCAGCGAGGTTCTAAAGTTCGCAATCGATGAAGCGTTCTACGGCAAGATTAAGGTGGATATCGCAGATCCAGAGGTACCCAAAGAGCAACGGGCAGACCTGATCGATATTGAAGGATGGATTGACAATCGAGGCGGCAAGACTGAGTTTGCTGACCTTGGAAGTCCTACAGCAGCGAGGATGACCGGGAACCTGTTGAAGTATCGGTACTGTACGCCCGAGCAAATTCAAAAGCTTGGAAACATGGCCTTGGTGACCGTCAAATGGGTCGATCACAACAGGCTTGGTGAGGTTGGTATTGGGCTCATTGGAAACGCTAGAAGAGCAATCGCAAGGGGTTAATAATGCCAAACGATATCCTAATCAAATACGATGCGCAGCAAACGATCACGGCTGCGGTCGCTTCGCTTGCTTCCGATACGAATTTGCTTAACGGCATCGAGTCGTCGGTAATCGATAACACTTCTACCGGGTACGATGATTTCATTCTGAGTGGATTTGTTACCACCGGAACAAGTCCAACGGCATCAAGGTCTATTGAAGTATGGGCGGTCGCTTGGAATGGTTCAACTTGGCCTGACGTTTTTGACGGTACTTCATCGAGTGAATTGATTAACTCGGCGGATATCAAAAACTCGATTTGCAAACCAGTTGCGATCATGTCAACTTCAAGTTCGTCGAATGTTAGATACGATTTCACTGGCGTATCAGCGAAGGCCGTTTTTGGTGGCGTTGTTCCTTCGAAGTTCGTTTTGTTCATCGTTCACAATACGGTAGCTGCGCTCAACAGCACGTCGGGCAATCACGCATTTTACTATGAGGGGACCAAGCCTCAGGTCCAATAATGCTTGAACGCGGACTCGTCGGATATTGGTCGCCTTGGCTCGGATGCACCGGAAATCGGTTGCTCGATCGGACAAGGTACGCCAATCACGGAACCTTGACGAATATGGACCCGCCAACCGATTGGGTTGGTGCGAATATCCTTGGGAGGTCCGGTAGGGTGCTGGATTTTGATGGAGTGGACGATCGAGTTCTAACGTCGGCGTGGCGCGGGATGTCCGGTGCCTACAGTGTTTCAGCTTGGATAAAGACGACGCATTCTGCGACGAGCACTATAATGCTAGGTAGTTCGTTTAGTGGGGCGAACGGTGTTCACTTGATGGGCGTGCGCGGATCAGACGGCGCGGTTTACGGTTTCGCGGGTGCAGAAAGCTATTTTACAGGCTTGGCTTGCAACGACGGAAATTGGCACTTTGCGACCATTACACGACCTAACACGAATGCGATGACGTGTTTTGTTGACCACAGAGACCTGGGAAGTCAATCAGGGTCGCAAACCCTCGACCCAGGACTAGGGAGCAACTGGGGATTTGGCCGAACTTTTTTTGGTGCTCAATGGGTTGGACAAATCGCGGAAATAAATATGTTCGGGCGAGCCTTGACTATGCCGGATCACTTGGCTCTCTACCGCCTTGGTCCAGGCTGGTTTGGTCGACAAGAACCACGGCGAAGATATGCGGTGGCGCAGGCTGCGGGATTCAAGGCTTATTGGGCAAGACGACAATCACAAGTTATTGGAGGCGGTTTCTAATGTATCCACGAAATGCGGCGAGCCCCCCGAGATTGTCAATCGGAGCGGTAATTCAGATCAGTGACGGAGCAGTTCAAACGGCTGGCGTTTCGATCGTCGTTCGTCCTGAAGGCGGAAGCGAAACAGCGGGAAGCGGTACGCTTTCCTATGGTGCGACATCGGGCATCGTCTATTACACTCCAACGCAGGCTGAAACCGATTACACGGCGTTTGCTGTTGTGGCTTACAAGACTGGTTGCATACCGGCTGAGAAATCGGTGGTGACCTCAGCGAGTGCGACGGCGGGACATGCAGGAACGGATCAGAGCAAGATTGCCAATCCGACCTCAACCGTCAATCTATCAGGGACCACGATCAAGACAGCAACGGACGTTAAAACCGACACGCAGGACATCCAATCGCGACTACCAGCAGCATTGGTCGATGGGCGAATTGTCGCGCTGGCTCAAGCCGTGACGGACAAGACCGGATACAAACTTGCAAGCGATGGCTTGGCTTTGGTGACTGCTTGGACGGTCAGCATTACAGGCAGCCTATCAGGCTCGGTTGGCTCGGTTACGGGCAATGTCGGCGGCTCAGTTGGCTCGATTAGCGGCGTGACGTTTCCAAGCAACTTTGGAGCGTTGGGGATAAGCGGAACAGGTTATGCCGCGGCTGTCTTGCACGATTGCCAACCTAATTCGATTCCTGAGGATGCGTTCGAAAGCGGTGCGGTGTCGGCGCGGGTGATTGCGGACGGTGCGATTGATGCGGGAGCGATTGCGGCGAGTGCACTTAATGGCAAGGGTGATTGGCTAACGACTCTCGGAACGAATGCCCCTGCTAATTGGATCAATTCTGCGGCTATCACTGACGGGGCATTAACGGCGGCTAAATTTGCGGCTGGATCACTTAATGGCAAGGGTGATTGGTTGACTACCCTCGGGGCAACGGCACCGGCAAACTGGATCAACGCTGCGGCTATTGCTACTGATGCGATTGATGCAGATGCGATAGCTGCCTCAGCAGTAAGCGAACTGACCGTAAACCTGTTTCAGTACGGTGACGTTCAAATGTGGACGAGTCCAGCGAACCAGATTCAGGTAACGATTACCAAGGTTTAGTTATGCCTGTAGTCACAACATTTTGTGCGTTCTTCGGTTGCTCAGGTGGATCGGTTACGCCTGGGTCTGGGATCGTACCGAATTTGCTTTCGGTCGATTACCAAGACGATTGGCAGTACTTGGATGGCATAGAGGATCTTACCTTTTCCTTCGGTCCCCAACGGTACACGAGCCAAACGGCATCGGCGAACGTTGCCAAGGCTAAGCGCTCGGCATTGACTGATAGGGAGGTGGCAATCGCAGCATCTACAGTAGGCTTTGAGCCTACAGATATCGTTTTTGTCGTTTGGGCTGAAACCCTGGTTGATACAACGAACCAGATCATCGAGCCAGCTATCGGGGATAAGTTCGCTGCGTTCGATACCGATTGGATCGTCAAGTCTTTTCGGAGGACTGAGGATCTTTCCCAGTGGCGTTGCCAATGCCGAAAGACGACCAAAGATCCATGATCGATTATCTAGCGTCGGATGCGTCAGAACTTATTGGAGCGTTTGCCAACGAGCTATTTGGGGGCGATTACACGCAGGTTTTCGATACCCTAGTAGAACCGATCAACGAGGGACTTGGAAGCAATTTCGACCGGCAGACATCATCAAGCGGTGAAGCCTGGGCGTCTCATTCGGCGTACACAGTAAAAAAGATGGGCGTACACCCTTTGCTGATGTGGACTGGTGCGATGATTTTTTCATTGGAGTCTCGGAGCGCATCGAACCGCATCGAAGAAATCACCCAAACTAGCCTAACGGTCGGAACCGATTTGTTTTATGCTCCATGGCAACAGTATGGAACGGCAAGGATTCCCGCGAGGCCTTTTGTATGGCTTCATGGTTCCTACGTGGATAGAGTTACTGAGGAATTTGCGGACGGAGTACACAATCGAATCAAGGGGTAATCGATGGACATCGACGAAGAACCGGATGGATTGCCGGAACCCAACCTAACGAAACCAACGCCAACGAAAACGATCCCAGGATCTAAGGAACGGGTCGAAGTCTACTTGCAACGTGTAGAACTAGGCCAGGAACTTTGGCACGATGATGACGCTACCATTCAGGAACTAACGGGATGCTCGGATCAAGAATAAAAATCATCGGGGATGGGATCGTCGCGACGCTAAACGCGGATTCTGACCTATCGGCGCGAGTATTCAGCCTGCGTAAGAAACCCTACAACCGAGGGCGATCATGGCAACCTGGGGGGCACGTAGTCCCGATGCAAACCCGCGACGGCCAGCAGGAAAGCCAGATCGATGAGCGGATCTTCAGATTCCTGGTGCTAGTGGTTGATCAGGGGGACGGGGACCTAAGCGGAGGGCTTGCCGATCACCTTGGAGCTATCGAGCGAGTAGAAAATATTTTCGGCAGGAAGTCCCATGAGTTTATGCCCCTATCGCTCCGAACCACCGCCCAAGCTGCGCTAACAGCTGCGACTACGGCAGGGAAGTTCCCAGCTACCACAATTCAGGCCACGGATATTGAGTACGCTACGCCCTTTGTGGATGGAGCATTCGAGGGCGGTTATGATGCGTCATCGGTAGTGGTTTCGGTTCGTTGTTTGATAAATCGACTTGACGCAAGGAGTTTGTAGAATCATGGCAAAAGCCAATAAAAACGCGGTTCCTGAGTCTGAAAAAGTGGAAACGTTTCCAGCAAATGAGGCCTCGGATGGGTTGGAAAAAGTGGAAACGTTTCCAGTGACCAAGGCGGTAATCGACGGTTGGTTCGTGGTCGATCAACGCCTAGCAAGGTGCGAAACAGAGGACGAGGCCAGGAAGCTTTTCAAGGCGTGTTTTCGCTTCAATCCTGCCTCAGTTGAACCGGCATCGGACTATCCCAAGCCTGAGGATTCGTTTTTGTTCCGATCACCTGAAGGCCCAATGTACGGCAACGGGTGAGCAACTACCCTCTAAGATATTTGGCAAGGAGAATCAGCTATGAGTCAATCGACTGCATCACGCATTATCGTTGGCGATACATCCACAATCGCTTCGGGTACGGCGGTAGCCTTTAACGAGTGTAGCCTTGTCGGTCAGCGTACCAACCTGATGCACATGGGGCACCGTGGAACTCGTCAGCGTGCCTCATGCCGAATGCGAACCGCGACGGACAAAAGCGGTGGGAACATTTCTGGTTTTTTGTCAGTGGCTGAAATCGATTGGTTTCTGCCTAGGGCTATTGGAACCACTGGCGCTAGCCCATGGATTCCCGGCGAAACTATCGCGGAATGGTATGCTTGGGTTGATAAGGTCGCGGCGATCTACCAGTACAGCAAGCAGCGGATTTCATCGTTCGAACTGTCCGGGCAGGAATCGCAGTATCTCAACTGGAATTTCGCTTGCGTCGGGGAACTGGAAACCACGTTCGGGTCCTCATGGCCTGCGGTGGTTCCTGATTGCGGTACGGCGTTTTTGCTGTCTGATTGCACCCTGACCTACAATTCGACAGCCTACAAAATGCAATCGTTCCGACTGTCGGTCGATAACCAGTTAGACCCGAACCAGTACGAAAACGCGATCACTCCGACGCGGTTCGAGTCCCAGGGATTGGCAGTTCAATTGCAAGTTACTTGTGCCCTGCGATCAGATACGATTGCCCTGTACGATGCTGCCCTAGCTGGTGCTGAGGCTTCGCTAGCTGTGTCCGATGGGACGACTACCTACAGTTTTAACTTTGGGAATCTCAAGTACATGGCAGGCGGCCCAACGGTTCCGGCTACCGGTCGAATCAATATGCCCCTGACCTTTGAGGCATTCCGCAAGGCTAACACAGGATCGACGACTGCGGACAATCAGCTACACGTAGTTAAGAGCTAACGCGCTGTCGGAAATCTTGTATGATGGGGGCTCAAGTTTACTTGGCCCCTTTTTTTCGTTTCCTAAGGTTTCCCTATGTCGTCCTGGAAAGATCCTTTCGTTCGTGCTGGTGTAGACTTCCCTGCTTTCAAGGCTGAAAAAGAGGGCTTACACCCTGAGATTTTTATCCGCTACCGAAAGCCTTCTCCGAAGGAAATCGAGGCTCAGTACGCGGCGTTCAAGCGGATTGCTTCGGACACCGATAAGGTAATCGAGTCGATGCAAGGGTTTATCGAAAAGTACTTGGTTTCCTGGGCATGGGAAGCGGAAGTAAATCGAGAAAATATCCGGATGCTCAACCATCCGATTTTGAACGCGATCTATCTTTTAATCCTTCAAGCCCAACCATCGGACAAGATCCCCGATGAATACATACAGGAAGGCGAAACCGGAACGCCTGAGGGTGAGCAAAAAAAATCCTGATTGCCTATCAGCTAGGGTTGGTTAATCCTGCCTTAGCAGCTAGGCCATGCGATCTATGCCGGCGGATCATGTTCGACGAGGAAACCGGCGAACCGATCAAGGCCCGATCAGGTGAGGGCTACGATCTACGCAGGGGAAAGACACCTTGCGAGGCTTCTATCGGGTGTGCAAAGGGGCACTACAATGAAAAGCCGGACCTAAACGCCCAGCAGCGTTCGGTAATCGATTTGTACAACGCTTCGAGGGCTTCGGGTGGCTCATGCCTTACTGAGTCCGAACGGCGTGATTGGTGGCTTGCTGAGACGTTTGGTAAGCTTTACGAAATCGATCAGCGAATAGCACGGCAAGAAACCCAGAACCTACTACTCGGAGCATCCACGGCATGGCTGAAAACGCGGAACGCGGAGTAGTCTTTGTTTTGAAGGCCCAGGTCGATCCACAGGCTAAGGCCATGGTGGAGCAGTTCGCGGCCGACATTCAGTCGAAGCAGTCTGCGGTAGATTCAGCGATCCAAGCAGCGGCAGCCAATCAAGCAGCGGCAATCGCTCAGAGTCAGGCTCAGGCATCTAGTAGGGTCCAAGCTTCCAGCGGTGTTTCGCAGAATGCCGTTCAACAGTTTATCGATCAGACGACCCAGGCAGAGCAAGCCTACTACCAGCAGCAAGCAGCAAGGCTAGCCCAATCCCAGCAGGCTCAGGACGCGGCCCAAGAGATTCAGGCCATGAGCTATGAAGAACTCATGGCTGAGCGTGAGTCTATCGCTAGTGCTGGATTCGAGAGGGAAAAGGCGATACACGCCAAGGCCTTGCAGGACGAAGAAACCGCGATGCGGGAATACTTCCAGGCGGTCGAAGAATTACGCAAGAAGGGGCTAGCCGATGCGGATTCGATCACTGACGCGGAAGTGGTTTTGATCCATGAACTGGAGATGGCAGCGGTTAAGGCTGTCGAGAATCGCGAAAAGGCTGACGCCAAGTTTGCCCAGCAAGCTTCGAGGGAGCGTACCCGATCAGTAAGTGAGGCCTTGCAAGGAATCGAGCGCGAGAGGGCAGCTAGGGAGCAAGCAGCGGCTGAGGCGCTGATACGGAACGAAAGAATTTCCACTTCTACGGCAAGAATCGTTTCCTCGATTTCTGAGGGTACCGAAGCGGTTATGCGGTTTGCTAGGGGCTTTGCTCACTTAGGGTTAGTCGGTGAAACGGACCTTAAAAAGCTAACTGATTCACTGCTTTGGATTCAGGGCAGCACGGAAATTTTTACAGGCTTGATTCGATCAATACGCCAAGCGGCTGAAGGTTATGACGCGTACCGAAAGGTGGTTCAATTAACGGCTGAGGCTCAGCAAGCCTTGAATGCGGCTACTGCGGCTGGTGCTGCGATTCAAGGAGGTGCGGCTGTTACTGGTGCGGCTGCGGCAGGTGGAGCGTCAACGCCCTTGATGACTCGCGGCGTAACGTTTGCGGCTGGTGTCGGTGGTGGACTAGCAGCGCGGGCAGCAACGATTGGCCTAGAGGCTGGCGGATCTTCGCTTGCTGTATTTGGTGCGGCTTTGGCTGCGGCGACAAGTACGATTTTTGCCTTAGGATCAGCAGCGGCAGTTACAGCAGAGAGGATGAAAGGCTTTGAGGCTTTCGGGGGTGCTACACCTAAGGGGCTAGTTGAATCGATCGGGACGAATTCGTTTAACCCGATGTTCTTGATGCTCAGGTTCATGGATACCCAAAGAATCGAGCGATTGACCGGAACCCAAAGCGGTGGCATGTTTCGCGACGAACGCGGGGACACCAAGCAGGCTTGGGAACAGGCATTGGCAGCGGAAAAGCAATTAAGCGAGGCCCAGAAACTCAGGCAATTCAACCTTGCAAAACAGGCTCAGGATGAGCAGGAAATCAACCGAATGCAAGTGGCTAGAGCCTCGGCAATATCTCAGCAGTCTGCTCTAGCTAGGGAAATGACCGATGCGAGTATTCGAGCCCTAGAGCCAGAGCAAAGGCGATCGGAGCTTCTCAAGGTTATCGCCAACACGGAAAGCAATTCAGCCCTGACTGTTGAGGATCGAGCCCGGAGGGTAATTCAGCTATCGAGGGAGCGATTACAGACCGAACAGGAAATCCATCGAACCCAGCTACAGGCCGCAAGGGACGCAGAGCGCGAGGACCAAAGAAAGCTTGACGACATCAACAAGCGAATCGAATCAGAGCGTGCCTCGATGCTTTCGGCTCAAGAGCGTTTCGGGTTGATGAACGAAGCGGAGCAACAAAACGTCCTAGATATTTCATCAAGGCTACAGCGTGGCGGTGCGGCTGGGCTCGATGTTCAAGAGCTTCAAAAGCTTCGAGGGTTCTCAGGTGCGATCGACGAGCAAATAGCGGCTGAGGCAAGGCGAAGGGCTCAGGCTGCTGGATTTGGGGCGGTACAGGCTGGGGACTTTCAAAGGATTCAAGGCCTCGAACAACAGCGGGTCCAGATCCAAGCAAGCATCAAGGCTCAGGCTGAAGTAGTGGCAAGGCTTGAGATTGACGCCAAAGCGGTGGCCGATCAAATTAACCAGCAGATCGATGGTCAACTGCAAGTTATAATGGCCAAAATGGTCGAAGATATTTCCAGCAATACGATTGGAATCAAGAAGCTTCAAGACGCGATTACACAGCGATTTGCGAGGGGTCCATGAGGCTGCGAATTGGGAACGTTGTAAGGCCAAACAATGAGGCGGTGGTTACTCCAAGCTATACGCCTATCTACGATTTCACGCGTAGGGTTCAGGCTATGCGGATACGCTGGGAGATATCCGGGCGCGTGGTGAATTACCCAGCGGGAACCCAGGCACAAACGACAACAGAGCTTAGAGCACTAGAAGCGGCATTCCTACAGAACGAACCTTATTTGGCCATGCTCGAAGACGTAAGCCAAGTGGAAACGTTTTTCGTTTTGAACCCTGCAAAATGCTTGCAAGGTCCAAGCCTCATTGACTACTCGATTCCAACTTCGGACGAAGAAGTTTACGCCACGGGTGGAGCTTACAAAGCGGTCTTTGAGGCTACGCAGCGGACCGGAAATGGATCGGACCTACTTGAGTTCTCTGAAGAAGTCAGCGAGGAAGCAGGCGGGCGAACTTACGTCTACGTTGGCGGGGCTGTCAATTTCGCGGAACGTCAATTGGCAACCGAACGAAAAACGTGGCGGTACACTCAGAGCGGATCGGCGGTAGGTCTCTTAAACTACCCATTGATACCCCCTCCGATTTGGCCATTCGCCTTGCTATCTGCCCCAAGAACTACGCTACAAAATCCACGGCTCAGGGGTGCGATCGATACCGAATATGCGATCACCTGGGAGTATACTTTCGAGTGGACAAACAAGCTTTTTGGTCAGCCTCACAGGAGCAACTAATGGCGACAAAATACTGGACGGGACGCGCGGCATCGGTCGCACAAGTGACCAAGGTGGTCTTTTCTTCGATCGTATCGACCAATACCTATACAGTGACGATCAATGGAAAATCAGTCAGCGTAGTTGCAGCGTCAACAAGCCTCGGGGACTTGATCGATGGTTTGGTTAATGCGTGGAACTCAAGCGCAGAGCCTGAGCACCGGGAAATGGTCGCAGCTAGGCGTGAGGACCCAACGCTAAGCGGCTTGCAACTGACGGCAAGCGTAGCGGGGGTTCCTCATACGGTTACAGCCTCGGCTACTACGGGAACGGCAACGGTAACGCAACCAACGGCGGCCAGCGGTCCGAACTTTTGGAACGTTGCGGCCAACTGGGATTCGGCTACGTTGCCAAGCGCTGCGGACGATTTGATCGTTGAGGATTCCGACGTATCAATTCTCTACGGGATGACCGACACGAACAACTACGCAAGCTTGACGGTGAACGCCTCGTTTACTGGGACGATCGGACTACCGGAAACCAACGAGAACGGATACCCGGAGTACCGAACGCAACTGCTTACTTTGGGGACTGGATCGGCGATTTCCGTAACGCTGGGCTATGGGCCAGGGACGTTTTCAAGTCGGATTAGGCTCGATATTCAGGGGTCAAATGTTACCTTCAGTCTGTTTGGATCAGGCCAGAACAACGGGGACCAATACCCTTACGAACTGCGAGGCCCTGGCAGTGGTTCAACGGTTCGAAGCTATGCCGGTGGGCTAGTCCTAACGGCGGCATCAAGTGGAAACGTTTCCACTTTGGACGTGATTCAAAGGGAGTCTTTGACCGGTGGACCAGCGGTAAAAAGTGAGTCTACGATTACGGTAACTACGGCCACGATCTACGGCGGGGAACTGCTTTTAGAGGGACCAGCAACTACGCTAGTAGCTCGGGAATCGGCTCGGGTCACGGTAGCCAAAGCTTCCCAGGTGGCTACGGTCAAAGTTTCTTCTCAGGCTTCCATCAACTGGGATTCCTCGGCAGGAATCACAACGAAGCTGCACGTAGAGCAGGACGGACGAATCAACTTCGGACGGGTTGGAACTACTAAGACAGTAGCGGCGTGCGATTTGTATTCCCGCGGGACTTTGCTGGACCCGCTGGACAAGGTGACGTTTACGGCTGGCGTAGTGCTCCAGGCGTGCCGTTTGGCTGACGTTACACTGGACTTAGGCGTAGGGGTTACGATCAATGGCTAACGCGCCACAGGGCCGATTACGCTTTGCTGGTGTGTGGGCTGACGGGGCTTTCCAAGTGGTTCGTTCCGGCTCGGCAAAGCCTGATACGATTCGGGCTGATTTTATTCTCGGGGCGAATCTTCCTCAGTACGGGGATATCGAGGTTTGGTATGGGAACGATTTTATCCGCTTGCCTAAATGCCGACTGGTTCGAGAGGAAATCTCAGGCGGTGCATCGGGTCGAATGCGTCGGTGTCACTTCGAGGATCGGCGGTGGGCGTGGGGCTGGAATTTCGCATGGGGGCATCCATCGAACAGTCAAGGAAACTTTCTGGCCTACTCAAGCGTACAAACGCCCTACCCAGTCGTTATCCGCGATCTATTCGCAGCGGTCGGTGACGTTGTTTCTGGAACACTTCCAAGCGATGCGTTTTTTACTCCGACGTACAACAAGGACGGGGAGCTAACGGGCAAGGCTCCGACGGTGAGCCAGGAATTTCACTTCGATGGAAGGCCAGCAGCTGAGTGCATCGAGGAAGCTTTGGCACCTTCAGGAATGCAAGTTCACTTAGGCTGGGATAATCAGATACGGCTATTTGGTCCGGGCTACGGAATGGAACGCCCAACAGACTCAAGGGTGCTGGACTACACGGTTTCGAGGACCCCTCCGATAGTTCCTGAGTATCTGTTTTATGAGTGGCCTGTACTGTTTGAAAATGATTTCCTACTTGAACCGATCGGCTATCAATGGACGCCGAACGGACCTGGAAATATCGCCTATCCTTTGGACCAGTTAAACTATGGGCCACTGGACGCCCAAGGGAATATCGATTGGACACTAGCCGATCCACCGTTTTTTTATCGAGTGCCCAACGCCCAGATAAGGGAGCTTTGCAGGCGAACGATCTTCAAGCATTACCGGGTTAAGTTTCCAATGACCCAGGGGGTCAAGCTGACATTCCAAAACACTCCAAGGGGATCGGGCGTAGACTTAGATTCAAACGACTTCCGGGATATTGAGAGGGCCAACGTCGAATTCGATTCAGAGTACCCTGTGAGGGTGTACGGATACTTTGCTAATCTGACAATGTCCCGTCGAAACAACAACGTACAGATCAATCCTGCCTTGCAGCTACAGGGCAACGAGTTTCACGCTATTTCAGATTCAGACATGCGGGGACAGTATCCGCAACTTTGCTACGATGGATCAGTAGACTTCGACACCAGAAACAACGTGATTAAGTTCCGAGACTACTTGGTTTTCATCAACCGCAACGCGGGGGCAGTTCAGAGAACAACTTATCTACCGGCCAAGCTTATCCTGCGGGCTGGGCACAGGTTGACCAAAAAGATCAACAGCGAGTACTTACGCTACGTTCTACCGGTCCAGATAGATAGCCCGATCAGAGCCCCTGGGATCTACGACAAAATACGAGTGACGGATGAACCGATTTATATAACGAGGTTTACACCCCAAGTATTCCAGAACTACCAGCAAATGGTGACGCTTGCCACTGGTCGGTACCTTGCCTCAAAACGCATGACCGAATCGGCAACGATTCCGATGAAGGGTTTTTGTTTCGATATCAATACCGATGGACGAATCCCCTCTGTGACCTTTGAGCGATCGGAGCGCGGGGAGTGCACTACTCAGGTACAGTGGCAAAAAGAGCATCCGCTATTTAGCCCCGAGTACGCTATTAGGACTGCCCAGGCGATCCAGCAATCTATCAATCACCAAGCGAAAATCACAACGCTTGCAAGTAAAATCAGATCCCAAAAGCAGCGTAACGCTAAGGGGATTCCATGACGTTTATCGACAAGATTCGAGAGTTCGGATTCAAGAATGAAACCGGTGAGGAAATACCGCCGTTTGCGTGCATGGTCATAACCGGGGCCACGGATCAAGGCGGGGAACTAGTATTCTCGATTCGCAAGCCTACGCAAGCTGACGAAGACCTTCAGGAACCGGCATCGATTCTATTCAATTCGATCCAGCCAGTATCCGATGATGATTTTGGCGTAGGGTATCGAGACTTCCCCCTTCAAGCTTTGGTGGATCAACCGTCGGCAGATCACGCATCAGGAATCCGATTAGGGTTTAGGGCGAATTCATTTTCCTTGGAAGTTGGAAACGGTTTTTTTCGTATCCTTGCGAAAGACGCAACTGACCCGCATGTTCAGGCTGGGTACGGAGTTTACTTTATTGAAGAATGCTACGGGCTGACTGATTTCTATATCGGCAAGGCTACCAATGGGATTCTTGGTAGGGTTGATACTCAAATGTACTCGGGCGATGTGGTCGTCTACGAAGAAAACTTATCAGGCGTTTTGTCTGTTAAGACTGGCGGAAACTTTGACGGCATACAAGCCTACAACATTTCCGGCGAAGCTATCCTAGAAGATGCCTGGATCAAGATTTGGCGTTTGCGGAACAAGTACTATTGCCAGGGCCTTTGCTCATGAGTTGCAACAATCAATGCGCACTTTGTTGCTGCTGCGGACCAGGGGAGCTTGTAGAACTTCCGGACTACTACTGCCGATTTCATTCTTCGCTTCCGGCAACCGCATTAAACTACAATTGCTTGGATACCACTAGACAGTACTTAAACTGGGAACTGACTGAACAGCGTGCGGATAATTCTTCAGCATACCTCGCGCTACTTGCTGATAACCTCTACGCCTATACCGCAGCGACTGAGTTCATTACTAATGAGGATGTTTCGTGCTTCATCAGCTATGGAGTGTTTTTCAATCCTTACGAACAGTATGGATACGATTGCTTCCAAGGTGGATCGGGTGAATACGAAACGCTAGGATGGAAAGAAATCGAGCGTATTCAATATAGGTGCATCGCTCAGGGTACGTTTGGCGCGTATATCTGCTATCGTTCTCAGATTTGGGCAAGGATCACCTACGATATCAAGAATCCGAAGGTGAGTATCGCTCGATGCAAGGTTCCTACCAGTGCATGTGCTTCGGAGATTTCAGAGCAAGAGGGCTTAGGGCTAGACGACTGCGGGTACTTGGTCACTGCTACGATAGACGTTTGCTATAAGATCGAAACGCAATCATACCTAAATACTGGAAGCTATAACGCACCATGTGACGATCTACCAGCGTTCTATGATACGCCTACCGGTACGATCACTACGGTATCGCAGGGTACAGTGTGCGTTACTAGGTCAAGAGTTTTGAAGTCACTAAAAAACGATCCTGCCGATCCTGATCGGATTTTCTTCGATCTTGATGCCGAAGGTTCTGCGGTAGATTGTTGCAAGGATTGGCTGAGTCCGTTTTTGAGAAACACGCTACCGCTTGGGAAGCCTGAAGAATGGAACGATGAAAACTTTCGATGCTCATGCCAAACAGAAGCATCATTTGAAATCGAGGGGGAGTGCCAGGACTTGTCGGGCCAAACATGCTCAGATGACACGATTTGCGAAATCGACAGTTTGATCGTTCAGTATGCCGCTGGTTTCAAGTGGAGGTTTTCTTGGTCCTAATTCGAATCAATGGTACGCCTACAGGTTCTAGAAAATCATCGATCCCCCTTTGGTCGGTGCTTCACCTAGAGGACTTCTACAGTCCGGATTGGTTCAAGGATTGGAAGTCAAAAGTGCCTTCGCTTGGGTGTAATTGTCGGATCGACTTTGAAAAAATCCTGGAAACGTTTCCAGCGGTGTACTTCGATCCTGAGAGTCAATTCTTCCGTGGGATCGATTGGCACAATGCGGTTAACCGAAAACTAGATCGACCTGAAATCACCTACGATCACGCCCTAACGCTTTGGAAGCATCGGAGGCCAAAGACAGGCAGGACCAAGTGTATTGTGACGGTAGCCACGGGCAGGAAGTTTAGGGAGGTGCTAGACGTTACGCGGCCAAGCCTGAAAGCCTACGCGCTTCGATGTGATGCGGACTTCATCGAGCTTACAAACGAAACTGAGCTTTGGTGGGGGTTTGAAAAGTTTCGCGTTAGGCACCTAATCCCGCAGTACGAGGAAACGCTATTTGTCGATGCGGACTGCGTAATCAACCCTGACGCGCCGTCGATTTTTGGGCGGACAGAGTTATTGGCGATTCACGATGATTTTCAGTTCCTGCGTAGAACTGATTGGTTACTAGATGAACGAACATTGATTGCGTCGGTTTTAGGAACCGAGTTTGAGCAACGCGATACGGCATTGAACTCTGGTGTGGTCTATACGAGGCGTGAAGCTGCGGATGTATGGTTGCGACCTCCGGACAGTATCCCAGTAAGCAGAACCTCAGAACAAACCTTTGTAGAGCAGTCGGCATTTCGTTTAGGGTACTCGAACCTCGGCGATCGATGGAACTGGCAGATTTACTTCCAGGACTTTTGGGATTATGCTCGTGATGCTTGGATTGTGCATTTTGCTGGCAACGAAGACAAAATCTCGAACGCTCGAAGAATGCTCAACATTTGGTCAAGGTGAGCAAACCCTGGGTATATTTCGCAACCAGGGAGCAAAAAGAATGGATCTTCTTTTTTTATCTGCGGAAATCGCTACACGTTTACAGGCCGGAGCGGCTGGTTCGCTTGTGTCTGTACTGACCTCGGAACCTGACCCAGCGTCGGTTACCAAGAGGCTGTTTTGTGGCTGGGTTGCGGCGGTATTTTGTTCACCGCTTGCCATTGGCCTAGCCGAAACGTATCTGCTCTCGGATACAGTAGTGCAACGCATCAATCGCGCCGATGCGGAAATGGTTTCTGCTTTTTTCGTCGGTCTAGTTGGCTGGCGGGCGATCAAGTTTGTGAATAAGCGCGCGGCAAGGTTTTCTCGGGAAAATGAATGAGTCGTTTTGGACAGTAGTCGTTTTGTTCTCTCGATTGGCTTCAGTGTGGCTTTGCTGGTATGCGGTCACGAAGCTTTGCCGAAGTTCGTCTAGTTGCACGAAGTTTCAACACGTCGCCCAAAAAATGCTAGGATGGGTATCAGGATTAGTCGTTTGCGTCGGGCTAGTTTACCCGGTAGCGTGCGGTCTAATGGCCTTGGTACTTATCGCTGCTATTTGGCTGACGGAGGTTGAGTATGTCCAGGAAATTGCTTTTAGGGGTTCGCAAGCGTCATCGCAGATTAGCGATGCAAGAGGTTCGAGAAGTCGCTGAGCTTGGTCTGTCGCAGGATCAAGCGGTACAGGAACTGAAATCCCGTCTAGTGGCTCGATTCGATGCCACTAACCGGGAAATCGACGCGATATCGGGAATCACGGTACTTGAGGATGGGACTGTGGTTTCTCCGAGTGCCGATAAGCTTTTGGGTTTCGACCCGATTTCCATTCTGTTTTCGATCCTCGTTAGTTGGGCGATCCAACAGCTAATCAAGTGGATCAAGGGCAAGCTAGTCGATAAGACCTGGGGGGATGACGAATAATGTCTGACGAACCCCAATCAGTCCCAGAGCCGGTCAAGCCTAAGCGACCGAGGAAGCCTAGGCCAAAGCCTGAGCCGGAACCGCAAAGGAAGCGGAAACGTCGCAAGCCTCAAGTGGTCAAAATCGGTGATTGGAACGTCGATTGGTACGCGGTGGGGCTAGGAATCCTCGCGCTATTTACGTTCCTACCCTATTTGGCGCCATTGCTCAAAGACCAGGAAAAAACCAAGCCTGAGGTGATTGTCGTGGACGATCAGGCTGGAAACGTTTTTACTTGGCTAGGCCTTGTAGCCTCGGATGACGTAGCTTCGGATCGGCCAAAATACGTTGAGGCTTTGAGGGCCACAGCCAAGGCTGAAATCACTGAGGCATCGAAGGTGGACGACACCCTACGGGCTGAGGTTGAATCGAGGCTTGGCAGGGTTGGATGGGCCAACTGGGGACTTTTCAACATTGAAATCATCAAAGAAATTCGCAAGCTTCGAGATGCCGGTAAGCTTGATGGGTCGGTCAAGTCGCATCAAAAGTTTTTGGGTCAGGTAGCCGACGCGCTAGAAAAGGCGGTGCTGTGATGGCAATTTGGGATAAGTACCTCGATGGATTCCTTGAGGGTGCAAAGCATGATCGGGAACATCAAAGGAATTTTGCTGCCCAGTCGCGCTACCCGCTGTACGCCACAGCTGCCCCGAACGTTATGGATCGAGAACCGCTGAAGGATGTTTTCCTGGGTCGGTACGCGGTAATGGGTATGCGGTCTTTGTACGGGAAAGATTTTCAGTTTTTCCCGCAATACCAAGAATACGGAACCTGCGTTGGACAGTCCCATGCGATGGGCGGAACGATCGTTGCCGGGATATCGAGCCTACTTGCTGGGCTCAGGTTCCCGGGTCGAATGGCGGTTGCTCCGATCTACGCGGGGTCACGGGTTGAGATTGGCAAGAAACCTGGAACCTGGGAGGGATCAGTAGGATCATGGGCGGCTCAGTGGCTTACCCAGTACGGCTGCGTTACCTATCGGGACCTAGGCCATGACGACAATCCAAAGTCGGATAAGGAATGGCTAAAGACCATGGCCAACGATGAGAAACAAGCCATGCAATGGACGGCTAGCCGTGATGGGGTTCCCTCGAACGCGGAAACGGTGGCAAGGCTCCGACCGATCCAAAGCGCTCCGTTGGTTCAGACGATCGACGAAGTGAAGGCGGCTCTATCGAATCTGACCCCTATCAACCTTTGTGGAATGGTTCACCCCTCGAAGGCTCTCGATTCCAAGGGCGTCAGCAAGACACTTACGCGGGGCGGGGGCCATTCCACCTTGCTGATTGGTCAATTCTTCGACGGTTCGCAATGGTGGTTCGATATGCTCAACAGTTGGTGGTACTACTACCAGGGGGGGTTCTGTCGTCCTGGAAATAAAATCGATGCGATGTTCAAGGGCTCGGTAACGCGCATGCCTGAGGCGTGGCTTCGCTCGTGGCTCCAAGAACGCGATTCTTACGCGTTGGTGGGCGTTCAAGGCCTCGAACCTATCGATCAAGAATACTCGCGGCTAATGGCCTGATTTGAAAGCCTGGCGCGATTTTAGGGAATCTTATAGGCTCGGGGGTTACAACTTCCGGGCCTTTGGCGTTAGAATGGCAGGCGTGAGGATTGGAAGTCCTCAGACCTACGGCAGTTTGCTGGAAACCGAGCAACAAAAAAAGCCTCAAGGAATTACCCTCAAGGCTCTTTGCGTTCTGGAACCAACCAGTGAACTGCCCAGATTTTAGTTATCGAACCAAAACAATCAAGCGGTAAGCTAGATCGGGGCATATCTCGGATGCAAAATCTTGGAAGAATTGCCAGCGTGTGCGCATCGTTGGATCTTTGGCTAGAAGCAACCCGGGACTATTCTCGGGGCAGGTAGCAAGGCCGCAAGCCGAAGCGAGTCGATTGCAGAATCGGCGACCAGAAGGGAGTCGTACTCCCTAATTTGCCACGACCGTCAATCGAAAAAACCCGGGCAACGTCCACCCTGACGACCCGGTCCTGGTAGACGAAACGAAGCGTGTTGTGTCAAAGCCTAGCGGGTTAACAGGCCCGTTTGCCATTAACTAAGACAGGGTTTTCCCCCGGTCCTGGCAGTCTACCAGGATAAAGGGGGGGTACGCGCGCGGCCAAAAAATACCCCTAAATTGGGGGGGGCATCTAGTCGAAAATCTAGCCTAGTCGCAGATTCCAGAAAAATCTTTTTTGAAATCGCCCAGCGTGAAAACCCAATGTTTTCCTTGGTCTGTCGCAAAATCAAGTGGAAACGTTTCCACTTTTGACCAAAAATAATCGCCTAACAGC
>Ga0172373_10003011_pt1 | contig 25133 bp, 25 predicted proteins | sample Lak10m_2_FD_114546 | JGI IMG/M metagenome (GOLD analysis project Ga0172373, IMG submission 114546) | Freshwater microbial communities from Kabuno Bay, South-Kivu, Congo - kab_092012_10m | ecosystem: Environmental > Aquatic > Freshwater > Lake | place: Democratic Republic of the Congo...
ACCGACCTGTCGCCGCCCAGGAAACGGGCCAGCTGCACCACGCTGGACCTGTTGGCGATCTCCAGCAGCAGCGGCTGGCGCGACCGCGCCGAGGTCAGCTGCACCAGCCGTTCGTACCACGAGCTCTGGTCGGGGATGGTGCAATAGTAGAAATCGTTGAGCCCGTCGACGAACACCGCGACGTCGGGCACCGTGCCGGCGGTCAGCAGGCGTTCCAGGGCGATGCGCTCCTGGGTCGAGAAATACGACACGACGCCGAAATTGAACACCTGCACGTCGGTCAGGCCGGCGGCGCGCAAGGCGCGCTCGACCCCGGCGGGAATGGTGTCGGCATCGGCGACGCCCGACCCCATCGTCGTCGACCCGCCGAACACGAACACCTTGCGGCCGGGCCGGCGCAGATCCTGCCCGGACAGACGGTTGGGACGGTAGCCGTCTTCGGTGATGGTGAAATGGCGGCCCTGATAGGGGACCATGCGGTACTCGACGAAGGGGCTGTAGACGGTGTCGCCCATGCGCCAGCCCTCGGCGCTGATTTCCAGGTATTTCTTCGGATCGTCGGTGTTGTAGAGGGCGGAATATTCCGCCTCGCTGTAGCTGGGCATATAGGCCGGACGGGCGTCGCGCGCCATCTTCAGCGCCGCCTTGGCCCCCCATTCGGCCAAGGCCGCCAGCACCACCACGTTCAGCAGCATGATGGCGGTGAAGGTGAAAACCCGCCTGAACAGCCCGATCATCAGATCCATCTCCTGCAGCGACGCTTCTGCCTACCGTCTTGCCACGCCGATGTCCACCCGATGCTTTCCCCGCCAGCCGGTTCCTGCTAAACCGGGTGGATGAAAAAGGAGGGCCAGATGCGCAGGGCCACCATCGAGCGCAAGACCACTGAGACCAGCATCGGCGTCACCATCGACCTGGACGGCACCGGCTCCTATTCCGTCGACACCGGAATCGGGTTCCTGGATCATATGCTGGAACAATTGTCGCGGCATTCGCTGATCGACCTGACCGTCAACGCCGATGGCGACCTGCATATCGACGCCCACCACACCACCGAGGATTCCGGCATCGCCATCGGCCAGGCGGTGGCGGCGGCCCTGGGCGAGCGCAAGGGCATCTCGCGCTATGGCCAGGCCCTGATCCCGATGGACGAGACGCTGACCCGCGTCGCCATCGACCTGTCCAACCGCCCCTATCTGGTGTGGCGGGTGGATTTCCGCCGCGACAAGGTCGGCGACATGGATACCGAGCTGTTCAAGGAATGGTTCCAGGCCTTCGCCCAGGCGGCCGGCGCCACCCTGCACGTCGAATGCCTGTACGGCGAAAACAACCATCACATCGTCGAAAGCTGCTTCAAGGCGCTGGCCCGCGCCTTGCGCCAGGCCGTCGAGACCGACCCCCGCAAGGCCGACGCCGTGCCGTCGACCAAGGGCGTTCTGGGAGGCTCGCTGTAAGCCGATGCTGATCGCCATCATCGATTACGGATCGGGCAACCTGCGCTCGGCCGCCAAGGCCTTCGAACGCGTCATCGCCGAGGAAGGGCTGTCCGCCACCGTCGCCGTCACCGCCGACGCCGACATCGTGCGCAAGGCCGACCGCGTCGTCCTGCCGGGCGTCGGCGCCTTCGCCGATTGCCGCGCCGGACTGGATGCCCTGCCCGGCATGGTGGAATGCCTGCACGAACACGCCATCGTCCGGGCCAGACCGTTCTTCGGCATCTGCGTCGGCATGCAATTGCTGGCGACCACGGGACGCGAGCACGGCACCCACGCCGGCCTGGACTGGATCAGGGGCGAGGTGCTGCCGATCACTCCGTCCGACCCGGCGCTGAAGGTGCCGCACATGGGCTGGAACGAACTGGCCTTCGTGCCGGGCAGCCATCCGCTGCTCGGCGGCCTGCCGGACAATCCGCACGCCTATTTCGTCCATTCCTACCGCTTCGTCTGCGCCGACCAGACCCACCAGCTGGCCCGCGTCGATTACGGCGGGCCGGTGGCGGCGATGGTCGGAACCGGCTCGGTGGTGGGCACCCAGTTCCATCCGGAAAAAAGCCAGACCACCGGCCTGCGGGTGATCGCCAACTTCCTGCGGTGGATGCCGTGACCAAGGCGGTCATCAGCGAGGAATACCGCCGCATGCAGCAGCAGCTGCACGAGACCAACCCCCATTACGGGGTGGCCTCGGTCGGAATGGCGCCGCTGGTGGCCGACATCATCGGCAAGCTGTCCGTCACCGCCATGCTGGATTACGGCGCCGGCAAGGGCCGCCTGGGCCAGGAACTGCCCAGGCTGCTGCACAAGGTGCCGGCCATCACCCATTACGACCCGGCCCGCCCCGACTGGGCGGCGACGCCGTCGCCGCACCCCTTCGTCACCTGCATCGACGTGCTGGAACATATCGAGCCGGAGCTGCTGGACAACGTGCTGGACGATCTGGCCCGGGTCACCGCCGGGCACGGCTTCTTCACCGTCCACACCGGCCCGGCCATGAAGGTGCTGACCGACGGGCGCAACGCCCACCTGATCCAGCAGCCGGCGGCCTGGTGGCTGCCGCGGCTGCTGGCCCGTTTCGAACTGATCGTGTTCACCCGCATGCCCCAGGGGTTCTGGGTGCTGGTGGAGCGCAAGGAGCTGCAAGGATGATCCTGTTTCCCGCCATCGACCTGAAGGACGGCGCCTGCGTGCGTCTCAAGCTGGGCCTGATGGAAGAGGCCACGGTGTTCAACACCGATCCCGGCGCCCAGGCCAAGGACTTCGCCGCCGCCGGGGCGCAATGGATTCACGTGGTCGACCTGAACGGCGCCTTCGCCGGACGGCCGGTCAACGCCGCCGCGGTGGACTCGATCCTGAAGGCCGTCACCGTCCCGGTCCAGCTGGGCGGCGGCATCCGCGACATGGCCACCATCGAGGACTGGCTGTCGCGCGGCCTGTCGCGGGTGATCCTGGGCACGGTGGCGCTGCGTGACCCCGAACTGGTCAAGGACGCCTGCCGGCGCTTCCCCGGCCGGGTGGCGGTGGGCATCGACGCCAAGGGCGGCCGGGTGGCGGTGGAAGGCTGGGCCGAAACCAGCGACATCACCGTCACCGAACTGGCGCTGAAATTCGAGGATGCCGGCGCCGCCGCCGTCATCTACACCGACATCGACCGCGACGGCGTGCTGACCGGCCCCAATGTCGCGGCCACCGCCGCCCTGGCCCGGGCCATTTCCACCCCGGTGATCGCCTCGGGCGGGGTGTCGTCGCTGGACGATCTGCGGGCCTTGAAGGCGGTGGCCGATTCCGGCATCGCCGGGGTCATCTCGGGCCGGGCCATCTATGACGGCCGCATCGACGTCGCCCAGGCCATCGCCCTGCTGGCGGAGTGACGGCGATGCTGAAGATGCGCATCATCCCCTGCCTGGACGTCAAGGACGGCCGCGTCGTCAAGGGCGTCAACTTCGTCGACCTGATCGATGCCGGCGACCCCGTCGAACAGGCCAAGGTCTATGACCGGGCCGGCGCGGACGAGCTGACCTTTCTGGACATCACCGCCAGTTCCGACAACCGCGACACCATCTACGACGTCGTCAACCGCACCGCCGAAGCCTGCTTCATGCCGCTGACGGTGGGCGGCGGCGTGCGTCAGGTGGAAGACATCCGCAAGCTGCTGCTGGCCGGGGCCGACAAGGTGTCGATCAACACCGCGGCGGTGCACCGCCCGGAATTCGTGCGCGAAGCCGCCGAGAAGTTCGGCAGCCAGTGCATCGTCGTCGCCATCGACGCCAAGCAGACCGGGCCGGGCCGGTTCGAGATCTTCACCCACGGCGGCCGCAATCCCACCGGCATCGACGCGGTGGAATGGGCGCGGCGCATGGCGTCCTACGGCGCCGGGGAAATCCTGCTGACCTCGATGGACCGCGACGGCACCAAGCAGGGCTTCAACATTCCGCTGACCCGGGCGGTGGCCGACGCCGTCACCATTCCGGTCATCGCCTCGGGTGGGGTCGGCACGCTGGAGCATCTGGTGGAAGGCATCCGCGACGGCCATGCCACCGCCGTGCTGGCCGCCTCGATCTTCCATTTCGGCACCTTCACCATCGCCCAGGCCAAGGCCCACATGGCCGCCGCCGGCATCCCGGTACGCCCGGTCTAAGGACGGACATGAGCCTCGATTCCCGCATCCTCGAACAGCTTTACGCCACTATCGCCGGACGCAAGGGCGCCGATCCCGAGACGTCGTACACCGCCCGGCTGTTCGCCAAGGGCCGCAAGAAGATCGCCCAGAAGGTCGGCGAGGAAGGGCTGGAAACCGCCCTGGCCGCGGTTTCGGAAAGTCCCGCCGCCATCGCCGCCGAAAGCGCCGACCTGCTGTACCACCTGCTGGTGCTGTGGGCCGATGCCGGCCTGACCCCCGATCAGGTCTGGGCCGAACTGGCCCGGCGCCAGGGCATTTCCGGAATCGACGAAAAGAACAGCCGCCCGACGTAAGGAGCCGCCATGAGCTATGACGACAACAATATCTTCGCCCGCATCCTGCGCGGCGAGATCCCCTGCAAGAAGGTGTTCGAGGACGACCACGTCCTGGCCTTCCACGACATCAACCCGCTGGCCCCGGTCCATGTGCTGGTGATCCCCAAGGGCGCCTATGTGTCGATGAACGATTTCACCGCCACGGCATCGGAGGCCGAGATCGCCGCCCTGTTCCGCGCCGTCGGCAAGATCGCCGCCGAGCTGGGCGTGGCCGAGGACGGCTGGCGCATGCTTGCCAATATCGGCGGCAACGGCCACCAGGAGGTGCCGCACCTGCACATCCACATCTTCGGCGGCCGCAAGCTGGGGCACATGCTGCCGCAGCACTGACGGCAAGGCGGGATCGCCGGCCGGAAACACGAAAGGCCCCGTCCGGCGGACGGGGCCTCTTCGACGAGGGCGCAGGCCCGACCGTCATACGAAGCCCGGATGATTCATTCGGGCTTCGTATCCAGCGCCCATTGAGAGGGCGCGGCCAAGGCCGCGGATGCGGCCGCCCGGCGAGGGCTTAGAAACCCGGATGATTCATTCGGGTTCCGTATTACAGGCTGCCTTCCACCCATTCGAACAGCTTGCTCTTGGGCAGGGCGCCGATCTTGGTGGCCGCCACCTGGCCGCCCTTGAAGATCATCAGGGTGGGGATGCCGCGCACGCCGTACTTGCCCGGGGTCGCCGGATTTTCGTCGATATTGATCTTGGCCACGGTGATCTTGGCGCCCAGCTCCTTCGACAGCTCTTCCAGAGCCGGAGCGATCTGACGGCACGGGCCGCACCATTCCGCCCAGAAATCCACCAGAACCGGGCCGGCGGCCTTCAGCACCTCGGCCTCGAAGGTCGCATCCGTCACATTCTTCATCGCCAAATCCTTCTTCCGCTGGTAGGCCCAAGGAACCAGACATTCCTCGCAGACCACAACTCTAAGAAGCCCGGTCCAAGGCGTCAAGGCGCCGTGGCGGGCTTCCGTCATATAGGGGGCGCCGCCGGACTTGCCAGCCGCGGCCGCCCCGCCCCCTCCGCATGGGATAGTCCCGGACAGACGAAAGCCCCCGCCGGCCGGAGCCTTGCGGGGGCTTCGAAACGGAACCGAAGCCGGTCACTTGCCGTTGACGGCGTCCTTCAGACCCTTGCCGGCCGAGAACTTCGGCTGCTTCGAGGCGGGAATGTTGATCTTTTCGCCGGTGCGGGGATTGCGCCCTTCCGAGGCGGCCCGGGTGGCGACCGAGAAGCTGCCGAAGCCGACCAGACGGACTTCGTCGCCGCCCTTCAGGGCATCGGTGATGGCCGCGAACACTCCATCGACGGCCTTTTCCGAATCGGCCTTGGTCAGGCCAGAGAGTTCGGCGACGCGCGAAACCAGGTCAGCCTTGTTCATGGACGGTAATTCCCCTGCTGATAATTGAAATCCGGAACTTTTCCAATGCCAGAGCCCCCGCCCGGCGTCAATGCGGAAATGATGTCCCTCAGGACTTGCCGCCCTGTTCATGATGCAGTTGCCGGCGCGCCTCGTGCACCAGATGGGCCAGCTTGGCCCGGATTTCGTGCAGCGAGACCTTGCCCTTCAGCTCGGCCTGCAGATGGTTGGCCACCGGCTCGTCGTCGGGGCTTTGCTCGTGGCGGTGGGCGACGTCGCGGGCGTAATCCTGGGCGGCCTGACCGATCAGGCCCAGCAGCTCGGCGGCCCACAGCCCGGCCATGCTGTTGCGCCGGCGCTTGATCGCCGGTTCCAGGACGTCGGGCGCGACGGCATCGGCCCTATGATCGTTCGGCATCTGAGTGCTCCTTCCCCGGTCCCCGTCCGATGATCTTACTCCGCTCCGGGGCCGCAGGAAAGCTTCCCCCATGCACGCGCGGGCTTCCCATCGGGGCCGTCACGGACTATGGTCCCGCCAGATTTCCGAAGTCCTTCGACTGTGCCCACATGACCAAGCTCGACCATATCCGCAACTTCGCCATCATCGCCCACATCGACCACGGCAAATCGACCCTGGCCGACCGCCTGATCCAGACCTGCGGCGCCATCGAGGCCCGCGAGATGAAGGACCAGATCCTGGACTCGATGGACATCGAGCGCGAGCGCGGCATCACCATCAAGGCCCAGACGGTGCGCCTGGACTACAAGGCCCAGGACGGCAGGACCTATCAGCTGAACCTGATGGACACCCCCGGCCATGTCGACTTCGCCTACGAGGTCAGCCGGTCCCTGGCCGCCTGCGAAGGCTCGATCCTGGTGGTCGACGCCAGCCAGGGCGTCGAGGCCCAGACCCTGGCCAACGTCTACCACGCCCTGGATGCCGGCCACGAAATCGTGCCCGTGCTCAACAAGATCGACCTGCCGGCCGCCGAACCCGAACGCATCAAGCAGCAGATCGAGGACGTCATCGGCCTGGACGCGTCGGAAGCGGTGATGATTTCCGCCAAGTCCGGCATCGGCATCGGCGACGTGCTGGAGGCCCTGGTCAAGCGCCTGCCCGCCCCCGAGGGCGAAGCCGGCAGCGAATTGCAGGCCCTGCTGGTGGATTCGTGGTACGACGCCTATCTGGGCGTCATCATCCTGGTGCGGATCAAGAACGGCGTCCTGAAGCGCGGCCAGAAGATCCGCATGATGGCCACCAACGCCGCCTACGAAGTCGATCAGGTCGGCTATTTCACCCCCAAGATGATCCGCTGCGACGAGCTGCGCCCCGGCGAGATGGGCTTCATCACCGCCGGCATCAAGGCGGTGGCCGACACCAAGGTCGGCGACACCATCACCGACGACAGGAAGCCGGCCCCCAGCGCCCTGCCCGGCTTCAAGCCGTCGGTCCCGGTGGTGTGGTGCGGCCTGTTCCCCGTCGACGCCGCCGATTACGAGGATCTGCGCGACAGCCTGGCCAAGCTGCGCCTGAACGACGCCAGCTTCCAGTACGAGCCCGAGACGTCGGCGGCGCTGGGCTTCGGCTTCCGCTGCGGCTTCCTGGGCCTGCTGCATCTGGAGATCATCCAGGAGCGCCTGGAGCGCGAGTTCAACCTGGACCTGATCACCACCGCCCCGTCGGTGGTCTACAAGATCTTCCATACCGACGGCAGCGTCGTCGACCTGCACAATCCCGCCGACATGCCCGACCAGGGCCGCATCGACCATATCGAAGAGCCGTGGATCAAGGCCACCATCATGGTGCCCGACGAATATCTGGGCTCGATCCTGCAATTGTGCACCGAACGGCGCGGCCAGCAGCTGGACCTGACCTATGCCGGCAACCGGGCGATGGCCGTCTACAAGCTGCCGCTGAACGAGGTGGTGTTCGATTTCTACGACCGTCTGAAATCCATCAGCCGCGGCTATGCCAGCTTCGATTACGAGATGGATTGCTATGCCGAAAGCGATCTGGTGAAGACCTCGATCCTGGTCAACCAGGAGCCGGTCGACGCCCTGGCCTTCATCGTCCACCGCGCCAACGCCGAAAGCCGCGGCCGTTCCATCTGCATGCGCCTGAAGGACCTGATCCCGCGCCAGATGTTCCAGATCGCCATCCAGGCCGCCATCGGCGGGCGCATCGTGGCCCGCGAATCCATCAGCGCCCTGCGCAAGGACGTGCTGGCCAAGTGCTATGGCGGCGACGTCAGCCGCAAGCGCAAGCTGCTGGAAAAGCAGAAGGAAGGCAAAAAGCGCATGCGCCAGTTCGGCAAGGTGGAAATTCCCCAGTCCGCCTTCCTGGCCGCCCTGAAGATGGGCGACGACTGATACGAAGCCCGGATGATTCATCCGGGCTTCGTATGACTAGGCCGGTTTCCGCTCGGGCGCGGACTGGTCCAGATGCTGGCGCAGGATGTAATCCTCTGCCTGCATCTCCATCAGCCGCGACACCGTGCGCTGGAACTCGAAGGCGCCGATGCCGGTGGGGTACAGCGTTTCGGGCGGGGCCTCGGCCGAACAGATCAGCGTGACCTTGTGTTCATACAGGGCGTCGACCAGGGTGACGAAGCGCCGCGCCTGGTCCTTGTTGTCGGGCGACAGCAGCGGAATGTCCGACAGGACCAGGGTGTGGTAGCGCCGGGCCAGTTCCAGATAATCCGACGCCCCCAGGGCGGTGCCGCACAGCTGGGCGAAGGAAAAGCGGGCGACGCCGACGGCGGCCAGGGGCACGCGGACCTGCCGGCCGTTGACCTCGATGCCGTGCGGCATCGGCACGGCCCCTTCGGTCAGACGGGCGAAGGCCAGTTCCAGGGCCATCTCGGATTCCTCGCCCAGCGGGGCGTGGTAGACCTGCAATCCGCGCTTGCGGCCCAGCCGGTAATCGCGCTCGGAATTGAGTTCCAGCAAATCCAGCCGCTGTTCGATCAGGCCGATGAAGGGCAGGAAGCGGTCGCGCTGCAGCCCGTCCTTGTACAGGTCCTTGGGCGGCCGGTTCGAGGTGATGACCACCACCACGCCGTCATCCATCAGGCACTGGAACAGACGGCCGACGATCATGGCGTCGGCGATGTCGGTGACCTGCAATTCATCCAGGCACAGCAGCCACGCCTCGGCGGCGATGGTGCGGGCCAGCTTGGGGATGGGGTCGGCTTCCTTGCGGTGCCCGGCCTGGCGCCAGCGATGGATCTCGACATGGATGTCGCGCATGAATTCGTGAAAATGCACCCGCTTCTTGGCGGGGATGTCGGCCGCCTCGAAGAACAGGTCCATCATCATCGACTTGCCGCGCCCGACCTCGCCGAAGATGTACAGTCCCTGCCGCGGCGCGGTGCCCACCGCATCGCCCGGCGTCCAGTCCAGCCCCTGGCGGACCGGCTTGCCTTTCAGCCCGAAGCGGGCCAGCCAGCCGGTCTCGCCCTGCGACGGGCGATAGCGCGACAGGGCGTTGTGCAGGCTTTGCAGCTTCTCGATAGCCAGTTCCTGCGCCGGGTCGGGGCGCAGCCCGCCTGCATTCAACCGTTCGCGATAGACGAAAAGGGGGCCTTTGCTCATGCGCCGCAACATAACCGAAAGTCGGACGCCGGAAAAGTTCGGCGGCGCCTATCCGCAACAGCCGCCGCGGGCCTTGGGGGCCTCGCCGATCCAGCGGCGGTTCCAGGCGGCGATGTTCCACAGCACCCAGATGGGCAGCGAGGCGTCGCGGCGGCCGGCGGCATGGTCGTCGATCATCGCCGCCACCGCCTTGCGCGAGAAGCCGAAACGGTCCAGCAGGGACGAAGACAGGATCTCGGCCCGCGCCCGCCGTCCGAAATCGCCGCGCAGCCATTGCGCCATCGGCGCCCCGAACCCCATCTTCGGACGGTCGATCACCGCATCGGGGATCAGTCCCCGCACCGCCTGCTTCAGCAGGCTTTTGGCCCCGCCGGCGATCTTGTCGGCCTGGGGGATGCCCAGGGCGAAATCCACCAGATGATGATCGAGGAACGGCACCCGGGCCTCGATGGAGCTGGCCATGCTGATCTTGTCGACGCGCATCAGCAGCAGTTCCGGCAGACGCAGGTTCAGTTCCATGTGGGCCATGCGGGTCAGCTGGTCGCACCCGGGAAAGGCGCCGTCGAAGGCGGCCAGGACATGGCCGGGCACGCGGGCGCTGTCCGGCTGCAGCCAGGACGGCGGCAGCAGGCCGGCATCCACCAGTTCGGCGGCGGCGGGCGAACCGGCGAAGGCGGCGTTGTCGGGCACCAGGGCGTTCTTCTGGCTTTCCCACAGCGACACCGCGCCGGTCCAGAACAGTTCGCCGTCGGGCCGGGCGGCCCGGTCCAGAATGTCCAGCCGCGACGCCAGGTCCGGACGCGCCCAGGCCAGCGGCCCGGCCAGCCCGGCGGCCAAGGCCCGCGCCGGCCGGGGCAGCCAGCGCCGCCACGGCCCCCAGGCCCTCGCATGCAGCCCCAGCCAGCTCATCCAGCTGGAATAGCCGCAGAACAGCTCGTCGGCGCCTTCGCCGACCATCACCACCTTGACCCCGACCTTGCGCACGATCTCGGACACGAAATGCAGGGGGATGCAGACCCAGTCGGCAATGGGTTCGTCCTGGCTGTGGATCAGGTCGTCGAGATAGGCGTCCATCTCGGGCTCGCCCAGGGTGACGATATGGTGCTCGGTGGAAAATTCCCGCGCCACCCGCTGCGCCCAATCCAGTTCGTTCAGGTGGGTGTGGTCGCTGAAGCCGACGGTGAAGGTGTTGACCCGCCCGCCGGCCAGCCGGCTCATCAGGGCGACCAGGGTCGAGGAATCGACGCCCCCCGACAGGAAGGCCCCCACCGGCACGTCGGCGGCCAGATGCGAGGTCACCGCCGCCTCCAGCCGGGCGCGGATGCCCTGGACGTAGTGATCGCGCCGGGCCGCCGCGGACAGATGGGCGACGGGCTCGCCCCGGCCCGGCCCGGCCCGCCACCAGCGCAAGGCGGTCAGGCGCCCGGCCGCGGAGACTTCCAGCCGGTGGCCGGCCGGCAGCTTGAAGATTCCCTCGAACAGGGTCAGCGGGGCCGGCGGCGTCAGAAAGGACAAGGTGTGCCACAGGGCCGGCGCGCAGACGTCGCGGACCAGACGCGGATGGGCCAGCAGCGCCTTGATCTCGGACGCGAAGGCCAGGGCGCCGCCGATGCGGGCGAAATAAAGCGGCTTGATGCCGACCCGGTCGCGCGCCAGATGCAGCATCGAACGGCCGTCATCCCACAGGGCGAAGGCGAACATGCCGTCCAGCCGCTCCAGCAATCCGTCGATGCCCCATTCCTCGTAGCCGTGCACCAGGATCTCGGTGTCGGAATGGTCGGTGCGGAAGCGATGGCCGGCCGCCTCCAGTTGCGGGCGCAGCCGGGCATGGTTGTAGATCTCGCCGTTGAACGCGACCTGGACGGTGCCGGTCTCGTTGCTCATGGGCTGGGCGGCGTGGTCCGACAGGTCCAGGATGGACAGCCGCCGATGGGCCAGCCCGACACGGCGGTCCGGCGCCAGCCAAAGGCCACAGCCGTCGGGGCCGCGATGGGCGATGGCCCGGGCCATGCCGTCCAGCAATTCCGGCTCGACCGTGCCGGTCCCTGGGGGATGAAGAAGACCCGCGATGCCGCACATGATCCGTGTTTCTAGGCCATGCGCCGCGGGTTGGCAACCGCATGGGCCGCTGTTATGGTCCGCCTGCCATGCTTTCCATCCCGCTGCCGACCCTTGCCCTGTTCCTGGCCGCCTTCACGCTGGCGCCGCTGGCGGTTCTCGGCGCCAACGGGCTGGCCGCCCTGGCCGCCACCACCGGCGCCCTGGCCCTGGTCCGGCTGTGGAACCGGCGGCACGGCCTGACCGTCCCCTGGACGGTCGCCGCCTTCCCGCTGCTGATCGCCCTGTGGGCCGCCCTGTCGGCAGCATGGGCCGCCGAACCGGGACTGGCCCTGGCCTCGGCCGGGCGGCTGGCCCTGCTTGCCGCCCTGGGGACGGCGCTGATGGCCGCCGCCGCGACCCTGTCCGCCGCGGAGCGCCGGGCCGTCACCGCCGGATTGCTGCTGGGGTCGCTGCTGGCGGCCGCCTTGCTGGGGGTCGAATCCCTGACCGACAACCGCCTGTCGGGCCAGTTGTTCGAAGTCCGGGGCCGCACCCCCCTGCCCAGGGGGGCCAAGTCGCAATTCAATCGCGGCGCCACCATCCTGGCCCTGACGCTGTGGCCGCTGGCCGGTCTGCTGCTGTCGCAGGGCCGCCGCCGCACCGCCGCCGCCGCCGCCGCAATCATCGTCGCCATCCTGCTGACCGGCGACAGTCTGGCGGCCAAGCTGGCCCTGGCCGCCGGAGCGGCGATCTTCGCCGTGGCCCTGTCGTCCCCGCGCCGCGCCGCGCAACTGGTCACCGCCGCCGTCGCCGCCGCCGCCGTGGCCCTGATGGCCGGCGCCCCGCATCTGCCGACACCGCCCGCTTCCTTCGTCACCTTGCCGGACCTGCCGATCTCGGCCCACCACCGCCTGAGCATCTGGCAGTTCACCGCCTCCCGCGCCGTCGAGAAGCCGCTGCTGGGCTGGGGGATGGAGGCATCGCGCTCGGTCCCCGGCGCGGAAGACCGGCTGGACACGCAATGGATCGACGCCGCCGGCATCGACCGCGGCAGCCTGACCGGGGTAAGGCTGCCGCTGCATCCCCACAACGCCATCCTGCAATGGTGGCTGGAACTGGGGCTGGTGGGACTGTCCGCCGCCATCGCCCTGGTGTGGTGGGTCGCCGGCCGGGCGGCACGGCTGGACCGGCAGCAGCCGGCGGCCCTGGCCGCCCTGGCCGCCGCCCTGGTGGTGGCCAATGTCAGCTACGGCATCTGGCAAAGCTGGTGGTTGTGCGCCCTGTGGCTGTGTGCCGCCCTGTGCGCCACGATGACCGCCGGGAAGGACGAAACCCCATGAACATCTTGTTCCTGACCGAGAATTTCCCGCCCGAGACCAACGCCGCCGCCTCCCGCGTCTATGAACGGGCCCTTTATTGGGCAAAGGCTGGCCATCGGGTCACGGTGCTGACCTGCGCGCCGAACTTTCCCCAGGGCCGGCTTTATCCCGGCTGGGAAAACCCCTGGCGGCAGGTCCAGGACATGGACGGCATCCGGGTGGTGCGGGTGAAGACCTATATCAGCGCCAACGAAGGCTTCGCCAAGCGGACCGCCGACTTCGTCAGCTTCATGATCACCGCCTTCGGCGCCGGATTGTTCGAATCCCGTCCCGACGTCGTCGTCGCCACCAGCCCGCAATTCTTCGCCGCCGTCGGCGGCTGGGCCCTGGGCGCGGTCCGCCGCGTCCCCTTCGTCTTCGAGCTGGGCGACCTGTGGCCGCGCTCGATCACCGCCGTCGGCGCCATGCGCGAAAGTCCGGTGATCCGCGCCCTGGAAAAGCTGGAACTGTTCCTGTACCGCCGGTCGGCGGCAATCGTCGCCCTGACCCGGGCCTTCAAGGCCGATCTGGTGCGGCGGGCCATTCCGCCGGAAAAGATCGCCGTGGTCATCAACGGCGTCGACCTGCCGCGCTATGCCCCCCGCCCGCGTGACGCCGACCTGGCGGCGCAATGGGGACTGACCGGCAAGTTCGTGCTGGGCTATGTCGGCACCCACGGCATGGCGCACGGCCTGATCAACGTGCTGGATGCCGCCGAACGCCTGAGAACCGACGACCGCATCCGCTTTCTGTTCGTCGGCGCCGGGGCCGAGCGCCAGATGCTGATGGACGAGACGGTCCGGCGCGCCCTGCCCAACGTGGTGTTCCAGGGCATGCAGCCGAAAGAGATGATGCCGCGCGTCTGGTCGCTGTGCGACGCCGCCCTGGTCCATCTGAAGGACGATCCCACCTTCGCCGAGGTGATCCCGTCGAAGATTTTCGAGGCGATGGGGATGGGACTGCCCATCATCCTGGCTGCACCTGCAGGTGAAGCCAGCCGGATCATCGCCGAAGACGGCGCCGGCCTGTGGGTCCCCGCCGCCCGGCCGCAACAACTTGCGGATGCGGCATCCAGGCTGTCTGCAGATGCCGGCCTGGTGAAATCCTTGTCTTGCGCCAGTCTTGCGGCGGCGCCAAACCACTCCCGCGAGTATCAGGCCAAAAGATTCCTGGACGTCCTGGCGCTGGTCACGGCGGGAACCAGCCGGCGGCAGGCCGGATTCATCGAATCTTAAGATTTTCGTTTCGGAACCGCCGCGATATCCACCGCCACCGCCTGCAAAAGAAGTTGCAGACCCAGGATCACCGGCATCGCCACCAGCATCACCGTGCCGGCCGAGCGGACCTGCCCGCTTTCCACCGAACGCAGCCATTCCCACGATCCGGCCACCAGGCCGAATCCCAGCATGGGCACGGCCAGCAGCAGATAGACCGAGGCCATGTTGAAATCCTGGATGAAATAGCGCAGCACCAGCCGGCGCAGGAAGGCGCGGGCCAGCTTGGCGGGAAACTGGCCGGCGGCGCGGGCGACCGACAGCGAACTGGTCTCGTCGCCGTAGCGGGCCGGCAAGGCGACGTCCAGCACCACCGCATCGACCAGATAAAGGCGGCTCAGCAGGTCGCATTCGAAGAAATAGCCGCGATCCAGACGATCCAGGTCGATCTGCTCCAGCACCCGGCGATGGATGGCGGTGAACCCGTTGGTCGGGTCCATGATTGTCCAATAGCCCGACGCCGCCTTGACCAGGAAGGACAGCAGGGAATTGCCGAACAGCCGCACCGGCGGCATCGCCGCCAGCGCCCGGAAATCACGGAACCTGTTGCCCTTGGCGTAGTCGGCGGCACCTTGCGCCAGCGGATCGGTCAGGCGGACGGCGTCGGCGGGGTCCATCTGGCCGTCGCCGTCGATCTTGACGCAGATGTCGGCGCCCAGCGCCAGGGCGGCGCGGTAGCCGTCGGCCATCGCCGCGCCGACGCCGCCGTTGACCGGACGGCGGATCACGGTGATGCGCGGGTCGTCCACCGCGGCGGCGACGTCCCCCGAGCCCTCGGGGCAGGCGTCGTCGACCACCACGATCCGCGAAAACGCGGGCGGAATGGCCCGCAGAACCGCCTCGATGTGGCGGGCGACCCGATAGCAGGGCAGAACGGCGGCGATCATCATGTCCTGTCCTCTTCCCAACGGTGCAGGATGGTCCATCCCCCGGCCTCCCGCCGCAACAGCAGCGTCGTCCCGGCCGGCACATCCACCCCCAGGACGGCGGCGACGGCGGGGGTGGGACGGCGCACCAGCACATGGCTGGCCCCGGCCAGACGGGCGGCGATCGTTCCGGCCCCGGCATCGGCCAGGTTGAACAGCCCGTCGACCCTGGCCCCGGCCACCCGCAGCGGCCAGCGCACCGCCAGCCACGTGAACCCGGCATCGCCGGGCTCGACCACCGCCAGGACGTCGCCCGCGGCCAGCAACGGCGCGGTCTGCTGCGCCACCTGACGCAGATGCGGCTTGGGACGCTCGCGGTCGAAACGGATCAGCGGCGTCAGCAGCAGCGGCAGGCAGAAAGCCAGCACCGCCGCCCCCGTCCCGACGCGCGGCGGCAGGCTCACCGGCCGCAACGCCGCCGCCCAGGCCACCAGAGCCAAGGTCACCAGCGCCCCGACATGCTGGTTGTATCGCCAATAGGACGCGGCGGCCACCGCCTCGACCCGGTCGAAGGCGGCGACGTAGGAAAACAGCAGGAACGCCTGATACCCCAATGCCACCACGGCCGCCACCGTCAGCAGACGCCCGACGCCCCCCTGCCCCCGCCACAGGGATCTTGCCCCCAGCCAGGCCAGCAGCAGCATGGACCCGAAATGACCGCCCTTGTTGATGGCGACGGTTCCCATGCTGGACAGGATCTCGGGCAAGGCGTCCAGCGCCCACAGGGAAAACGGGCGCACCGTGAATTCCTGACCCGGCAGATGCCGCGCCACATGCAGACGCCACAGCAGGCTTACCGCCAGCGGCAGGGCGAAAACGACGGCCAGTCCGACGGCGCCCCGCCGCCATGAGATCCGCGGGTCGCGCAGGACGACCAGGGCCAGCCCGACGCCCAGCAGGGCCAGCAGCACCAGATTGGATTGCTTGAAGGCCGCCAGTCCGGCCAGGACCAGCGAAGCCTTCCAGCCCAGGGCCAACGCCTCGGACGACCGGCCGGCGGCCAGGGCTTCCAGCATGGCCCAGCCCAGCAGCATCCCCAGCGCCAGGAAAACGGCCGTTCCGGTATCGGCATAAGCGGTCAGGGCCACCTTGGCGACAAAGGTCGGCCCGGCCAGGGTGGCCAGCAGCAGGCCGGCGGCCAGCATCCCCCGGCCCGGCCGGGGCACCCCTTGCCCGGCCGCCATCAGGCGGGCCAGCGCCAGACCCAAAGACCCCAGCAGCAAGATATTGCCCAACGCGCCGGCCTGCTCGATCAGGCCGCCGGCGAAACAAGCCGCCAGATAGGGCAGCACCACCGCCCCGAAGGGATATCCGGGAAAGCTGCCGGGATGGAGGGGCAGACCCCGGCGGGGCAGCAGATCATGCTCGGCAAGATAGGCCGCGTTCCACAGCCACTGCGAAAACTCGTCCCATTGCGACGGCACCATCGCCGCCACCAGCAGCAGCAGAGGCAGAAGCAGCAGTGCCGCCGGTCCGGCGCCCGGGGGCAGGAACGCCTCTTCCCGGCACTTCAGCCGCCACAGGCCGGCCGCGGCCGACACGGTCAGGGCTGCCGCAACGACGTCCAGGCGCAGGGCGGTCAGCGTGCCCACCCCGGTCAGCAGCGCCGCCGCCAGACCCCAGCCGGCGGCAAGGTCCGCCTCGCGCAGGCGGGTGCCGCCGCCCGCCGCCCCCAGTGCCGCCAGAACGCAGCCGGCAGCCAGGACGGCGCCCAGACCCTTGACCTGGACCATGTCGGGCAAAAGAGCGAGGATCGTTTCCATTTGATGTAAACCTAGCCGAATCGCCTTGGACATCAAAGGCCGAGTCCGTTAACTATCGCTTTCATGACTGTCACGCCGACCCTTCATCGCGGCCACGTCGCCTTCGCCCATGACCTGATCATGGCGGCGCTGTCGTTCCTGGCCGCCGTCTATCTGCGCCAGGGCGAGCCGTGGATCCCCGGCTGGGACGCCACCATGATGGCCGTCGCCACCGCCGCCTTCACCGCCATCGCCGCCTTCGCCTTCCTGTCGTCGCGCATGTACAAGGGGGTGTGGCGCTACGCCTCGGTCAACGACCTGCTGACGCTGACGCGCGGCGCGACGCTGACCATCCTGATCTTCACCGTCCTGATGTTCCTGGTCACCCGCCTGCAGGACCTGCCGCGCTCGGTGCCGATCATCAACTGGTTCGTGCTGCTGGCCCTGCTGGGGGCGCCGCGCTTTCTGTACCGCTCGTGGAAGGACCGCCGCCGCGCCGTCCGCAACGCCGCCGGGCAAAGCCGGATTCCGGTGCTGCTGGTCGGGGCCGGCGACGAAGCCGAACTGTTCATCCGCGCCACCATGTCCCCCGATGCCGAATACCGCGCCATCGGCCTGATCAGCGACGGCGGCGGCCGGGTCGGGCGCAACATCCACGGCATCGACGTGCTGGGCAGCACCGCCGAGCTCGAGGCGGTGCTGACCCGCCTGCGCACTGCCGGGACGCCGCCGCAGCGCCTGATCGTCACCGATCACCGCCTGGACGGCGCCGAGGTCCGCCGCCTGCTGGACGAGGCCGACCGGCTGGGCCTGCCCCTGGCCCGCATTCCCCGCCTGACCGACCTGAAGGACGGGGTCGAGGACCGGCTGACCATCCGCCCCATCGCCGTCGAGGACCTGCTGGGCCGGCCCCAGACCGTGCTGGACCGCGCCGGCATGGAAGCCCTGATCAAGGGCCGCCGGGTGCTGATCACCGGGGCCGGCGGCTCCATCGGCTCGGAACTGGTGCGCCAGGTTTCGGACTGGGCGCCCGAGCGGCTGGTCCTGTTCGAATCGTGCGAATTCAACCTTTATTCCATCGACCTGGAACTGGCCGCCCGCCATCCCGGCCTGGACCGCCGCCCGGTTCTGGGCGACGTCCGCGACGATGCCCGCGTCCGCGCCGCCATGCAGGAACACCGCCCCGATCTGGTGTTCCACGCCGCCGCCCTGAAGCACGTTCCGATGGTGGAATGGAATCCCGACGAAGGATTGCTGACCAACGCCATCGGCACCCGCATCGTCGCCGATGCCTGCGCCGCCGCCGGGGTGCGGCTGATGGTGCAGATCTCCACCGACAAGGCGGTCAACCCCACCAACATCATGGGCGCCTCGAAGCGGGTGGCCGAGATGTATGCCCAGGCGCTGGACCTGTCGGGCGTCGCCACCCGCTATGTCACGGTGCGCTTCGGCAACGTCCTGGGCTCGACCGGATCGGTGGTGCCGCTGTTCCAGAAGCAGCTGGCCGAGGGCGGGCCGCTGACCGTCACCGACGCCGAGATGACCCGCTATTTCATGACCGTGCGCGAAGCGGTGGAGCTGGTCCTGCAGGCTTCGGCCTTCGGCGACGCCCACCCGGATTACCGCGGCAAGATCTTCGTCCTGGACATGGGCGAGCCGGTGCGCATCGTCGACCTCGCCCGCCAGATGATCCGGCTGGCCGGATTGCGGCCCGAGATCGACATCGGCATCGTCTTCACCGGCCTGCGCCCCGGCGAGAAGCTGTTCGAGGAAATCTTCCACGGCGCCGAACCGCCGGTGGCCACCGACCGCGAAGGCATTCTGGTGGCGACGCCGCGGTCCGTCGACGTCGCCGAACTGGCCGCCGAACTGGCGCAGCTGGAACAGGAATGCCGCCATCACCGGGCCGGCGACGCCATCGCCCGGCTGCGCCGGCTGGTCCCCGAATACGCTCCGCCCCGCTGATGTCGCTGCCCCACCTGATCCGGCACGCCCTGGCCATGCCGCCGCATGAAGCTGCGAAAAAAGCCATCCGTTACGTATCAAGAACGATCGGCCGGCGCCTGCTGGGCCGGCTGCTGCGCCGTCAGTGCACCTATCCGCCGGCCGATCAGGTGAACGGCCGCCTGGCCCGGCGCTTCGCCGCCCCGCCGCGGGCCGCGCTGGAAGCCAACGCCGCCGCCCTGCGGGCTCTGGCCGGCGAAAGCTGCGCCCACCGCTTCGACCTGCTGGGCTCCGGCCCGGTGCGGGTGGCCTATGGCGAGCCGGCCCGGGGCTTCGGCCGCTGGCGCTATGGCCCCGGCCGGACCCTGCCGCAGGACTGGCGCCCGGCCCTGGCCGCCCAGGCCACCCCCGGCAACCGCCTGCATGCCGCCTGCCTGCTGGACCTGATCGACAGCCCCGCCTATCGCCCGATCGACTGGCACGCCGACTTCAAGTCCGGCTATCGCTGGAACCCCGCCACCTTCGGCCCCAGCGTGCCTTACGGCCACAAGCCCGGCGTCGACGTCAAGGTCCCGTGGGAACTGGCCCGGCTGCAGCACCTGCCGCCGCTGGCCCTGGCCTACGGCCTGGACGGCGACGCCCGGCTGGCGGTCGAGTTCCACGACCAGATCCTGGATTTCCTGGCCGCCAACCCGCCGGGCTGGGGTGTCAACTGGGCCTGTCCGATGGATGTGGCCATCCGCGCCGTCAACATCCTGGTCGCCCGCGACCTGTTCCTGGCCTTCGGCGCCGTCTTTGCGGACGATTTCGAAAGCGAACTGGCCGCGGCCATGCTGGCCCACGCCCGCCACATCGCCGGCCACCTGGAATGGAACGAGGCCCATCGCGGCAACCACTTCCTGGCCGACATCTGCGGGCTGGCCTGGATCGCCGCCGCCCTGCCGGCCACCCCCGAAACAGACATCTTCCTGGCCCTGGCCATCCGCTGCCTGCAGACCGAGATTCCCCGCCAGTTCACCGCCGACGGCGGCAATTTCGAAGCCTCGACCGCCTATCACCGGCTGTCGGCGGAAATGGCCCTGTACACCGTCGCCCTGATCCAGGGGCTGCCCCAGGATCGCCGGGCCGGGCTGGCCGGCTATGACCACCGCCTGTGGCGCCGCCAGCCGGCCCTGCCGCCGGCTCCCGTCACGTGGCCGCCCTTCGGGCCGGACATCCTGGACCGCCTGGCCGCCGCAGTCCGTTTTTCATACGAAACGACCATGCCGTCGGGCCGGATGGTGCAGGTCGGCGACAACGATTCCGGCCGCTTCCTGATCCTGACCCCCGGACAGGACGGGCTGGACCCCGGCCATCTGATCGCCGCCGCCTCAGGCCTGCTGGCCCTGGATCTGCCGGCCCCGGCGACGGCGATCGTCGAGACCGAACTGGTGGCGCAACTGGCGGGCGGCACCCGCCCCGCCACCCCACCGGCATCGCCCCGTTCCCTCGCCGGGGACGATGCCGGTTTCGTCGCGGCGGTGCGCATCGAGATCGTCCCGTCCGATCCGGCGGCGCTGGCGGGGCTGCGGCCCGTCGCCTTTCCCGATTTCGGATTGTTCCTTTGGCGGAACGACCGCAGTTTCATCTCGGTCCGCTGCGGCCCGGTCGGCCAGAACGGCAATGGCGGCCACGCCCACAACGACCAGTTGGCGGTCGAGATCGAGATCGACGGCATCGGCTGGGCCACCGATCCCGGCACCTTCGTCTACACCCCCGATCTGGCGGCGCGGAATCGCTACCGCTCGGTGGCGGCGCACTTCGCCCCCCGTCCGGGCCAGGGCGAGCCGGCCCGCCTGCTGGCCCCCTTCCGGCTGGAAGACAATGCCCGCGCCGAGGCGCTTCGCTTCGACGCCGGCAGCTTCGCCGGCCGCCACTGGGGCTATGGCCCGGCCGTCACCCGGCGGGTCCGTCTCGAAGGCGGCATGATCGTCGTCGAGGACAGCGCCGGCCACCTGCCCCCCGGCACCTACCGGGCAACCAGCCCGGCCGAACTGGCCAGCCTGTGGGGCCTGACCCTGCCGGTGTCGCCCGGGTACGGGATCATCGGACTTGCCCTGCCCCCCGGGGATGACGATAAAGAGATCCCCTGAGGAAGGAGAGCCCGCGTGACCGCCATCGCCGAATCCGACGTGATCCGTTGCCGTGTCCGCCTGCGCAATCCGTTCACCGTGCTGGATCTGCCCCTTCTTTCCAGGCTGCACCGCGCCGCCTTCCGCCATCGCCGCCGCCTGTCCAAGCGGTTCGCCGGCAAGCCGGCCAAGCGCCTGTTCCGCATGATGCTGCGTCTGGGTGCCCAGGGAACCGGCCTTGTCCGCCTGACCACCGCATCCGGTTCCCGCGACATCGCGTTCAACGCCCGAAACACCCAGTTCGGTGCCCTGTACCTGCCGCAGAACCATCCCGTCTACGAGGCCGAGACGTCGGCGCTGCTGGAACGGCTGGCCCCTTTGTCGGGCGTCTTCTACGACATCGGCGCCAACTGGGGCTGGTACTCGCTGCTGTTGGCCACCCGCCCCGGCTTCGACGGCAGCATCCACGCGTTCGAGCCGTTCCCGCCGACCTTCGCCGATCTGGCCTCGGTGGTGCGGCAGGCCGAACTGGACGGCCGCATCCACTGCCATGACATCGCCCTGGCCGACCGCGAGGGAACTGCCGACATGGCACCGTCCGACGGCGTGCAAAGCGGTCTGGCCCGCCTGGGCGAAGGCGGCGGCACCAGTGTGCGGCTGGCCCCCCTGGACGCCCTGGGACTGCCCGACCCCGATACCATCAAGATCGATGCCGAAGATCACGAACTGGACGTGCTGCAAGGGGCTGCGCAACTGATCGCCAGGGCCCGCCCCTTCATCGTCTTCGAAAACTGGCTGCACGGGGACAACCCCGACCTGACCCTTGATCCCATCCGCCTGCTGGCGAAGTCCGGATACCGCTTTTTCTTCCCCGGCTGGGTCGAACGGACGGCACCGGACTGCATCGTCACCAGCCACACACCCCCGGACGGGGCCGAGCCGGTTCTGGCCCTGGTTCCGTTCCTGCCCGAACAGCGGTTCCAACTTCCCAGCCAGTTGAACATCGTCGCCGTTCCCGCCGAACGCGGCGGCGAGTTCGCCTCGCGCTTCGCCTGACCCGGGGCCGGCCGTCCATGACCCGCCATTTTTCTTGCACCGCCTGCGGCAAATGCTGTTTCGGCTGGGTGCCGCTGACCATCCCCGAGTCCGTCGCCCATGCCGGACGTTTTCCGCTGGCCGTGGTGTGGAGCCCGGTGCGCGCCCGCCCCGGCCGCGAACCGGCCGGCGGGCTGGGATTGCTGGTTCCGGTCGGGCCGGGGCGCCTGCTGCCGGTCAGGATCGCCCCCACCGCCTATATCCCGCCCAGCCATCGCTGCCCCGAACTGGGCGATGACGGGCTGTGCGCCATCCATGCCGAAAAGCCGATCCGTTGCCGCACCATGCCGTTCATCGGCTGGCGCGACGAGGACGACCAGGGCGACCTGCTGGTCCCCCGTCCCGGCTGGAGCTGCGATACCGGCGGCGCGGCCCCGGCGGTCTATGCCGACGGCCGCATCCTGGAGCGGGGCGACTGGCTGGCCGAGCGCGCCGCCCTGGCCGCCGACCAGCCGGCCATCCGCCGCCATGCCCAGGCGGTTCTGGCCGCCGCGCCGCACCTGCCGCAGGCCCTGGCCGCCGCCGCCGCCCAGGCCGGCGGCAGCGTGGTCATGGGCTTCGGCCCGCTGCTGCGCGGCCTGACCGGGATCGATGCCGCCGATCTGGCCGGACGGCAGGGGCCGGTGCTGGCCGATTTCGCCGCCCGCACCGCCGCCGACCCGGCGCTGTCCGACTATCACACCCGCTACCGCAACTGGGCCGCCGATCTGGCCCGCCTGGGAGAAACCGCATGACCACCCCCGCCGCCATCGGCTTCGTCACCGTTTCGGACCGCGCCTCGCAAGGGATCTACCAGGACCTGGGCGGCCCGGCGATGGTGGAATGGATCGGCAAGGCGCTGACCAGCCCGTGGCGGCCGATCAGCCGCCTGATCCCCGACGAGCGGCCGGTCATCGAGGCCACCTTGCGCGAACTGGCCGACATCGAAGGCTGCGCCCTGATCGTCACCACCGGCGGCACCGGCCCGGCCCTGCGCGACGTCACCCCCGAAGCCACCGAGGCGGTCTGCGACAAGATGATGCCCGGCTTCGGCGAGCTGATGCGCGCCGTCAGCCTGAAGGTGGTCCCCACCGCCATCCTGTCGCGCCAGACCGCCGGCATCCGCGGGCGCAGCCTGATCGTCAACCTGCCGGGCAAGCCCAGCGCCATCGCCGATTGCCTGGAAGCGGTGATGCCGGCCATTCCCTATTGCGTCGACCTGATCGGCGGCCCGTTCCTGGAGACCGATCCGGCGGTATGCAAGGCTTTTCGTCCGAAACAGAAATAGCGGAATTGACCGCGCTCAATGTCGGGCGCCGCCGCTTCGGACAAAAGTCGCCGAATCATTCATCTTCGAGGTCGGCGATGCGGACTCTGGTTCTGGCGATCACCTTGTCCCTGGCGGCGGGCAGCGCATGGGCGCAGCAGCCGGCCCCGGTGACCCTGCCCAACGGCAAGACATGGACGTTCGACCCCGACAGCGGGCGCGAGATCATGCGCACCTGCGCCGCCTGCCACGGCGAGTTCGGCGAAGGCGGCGGCGGCGGCGTCTATCCGCGCATATCCGGCATGCATCCCGACTATCTGGCCGAGCAGTTGCGCGCCTTCAAGACCCGCACACGGGAAAACATCCCGATGTACCCCTATGCCAACGACCGCGAACTGCCGGAAAAGGACGTCCTGGACGTCTCCCATTACCTGACCACCATCAAGCCGCCCAAGCATCCGCCGTCGGACGACGTCAAGATGGATGCCTTCGAACGGCTGAAGCTGGCCAAGCAGGCGGTCCAGATCCCGCGCGAGCCGGGCGACGCCGCCCGGGGCAAGGCCCTGTTCGAGGCCGACTGCATGGAATGCCACGCCCGCGACGGCCAGGGCCGCGTCAAGAAGCCGCCGCTGGCGCAGCAGCACATGAAATACCTGAAGGCGCAGATCACCCTGTTCCTGTCGGGGCTGCGCAAGCACGAGGATGTCGACGAGCTGATGCGCGGCAAGTCGGCCGACGACTGGCAGAACATCTGGGCGCATATCTCGACCCTTGACGACTGAGGCGAAGACGCCACACTGATCCCCGGTCTTTCGGGGAGATGCGAGCATGAAACGCCTGCTGACGGCGGCAACGATCGGGCTGGGCCTGCTGGGCGGGCCGGCGGCCCTGGCCGCCGAGAGGCTGCAGGTGCCGCAATTGCCGGGCTGGAAGGTCGTTTCCAGCGTCGTCGACCGCAGCGGCGAATCCACCGAACTGATCCCCGCCGGCGAACTGCCGGATTCGTGGTCGCGCCGCGCCACCGTCCAGGCTTTCCGCAACACGCCGCTGACCGCCGCCGCCTTCCTGGATCAGGTGGTGCAGAAGACCGGCCAGGTCTGCGACGCCGCATCGGCGGGACCGTCCAGCCTGGGGGCGGTGGGCGGCCGCGAGGCCGGCACGCGCACCGTCGCCTGCGGCCGCTACAAGGGCGACGGCAAGGGCACCCTGACCCTTTATTTCGTCGTGCGCGGCAAGGACGCCCTTTACGTGGTCAGCCGGGCCTGGCGCGGCGAGCCCTTCGCCCAGGGCGCCGTTCCGGTGGCGGCCGACGAACTGGCCGAGTGGGTGACCTACATGAACGGCGTCGACCTGTGCGACGGCCGCGACCCGCAGCATCCCTGCCGCTGACGGCGCCGGCTCACGACAGGGTGGTGGCCTCGACGGCGCGGCGGACATCGGCCAGGACGCGGTCGATCTCGTCCAGGGTGGCGTCGTCGGGCAGCGGCGGCAGGGCCATGTCGATTCCCTCGGCCTCCAGCAACTCGCGGGCCTGGGCGAAATGAAAATCGCGATATTCGGCGGTGGTGCGGAATCCCGACTTGAAAGCCTCGGCGACGATGCGCCGCAGCCGCTCCAGCTCGGCCTGCTCGGCGGCGGTCAGCAGCCCCTCGCGCCCGAGCAGGTCGCCCTGGCGCGCCCGCGCCCGCGCCAGCCGGGCTCGCCAGCGGGGATCGTGATTGGGCATCAGACGGATGGCGGTGGCCATTCCGGCGTCCTTTGCATTGCGAACTGTTCTTAAGGATAGCGCACACCCGGCGGCAAGTCATCAGGGGAGAATCCGCAGGGTGATCGCCAAAGGCGATCACCCTGGGAGAATCCGTGCCCCGCCACGACTCGCACGATTCCTGCTTGACGCCCCCATTGCGCTGCTTTTATAAACGCGCCTTCGATTTCGACTGAACT